>Ga0222712_10006346_pt1 | contig 11707 bp, 10 predicted proteins | sample C33_657DmetaG_FD_165043 | JGI IMG/M metagenome (GOLD analysis project Ga0222712, IMG submission 165043) | Estuarine water microbial communities from San Francisco Bay, California, United States - C33_657D | ecosystem: Environmental > Aquatic > Marine > Unclassified | place: USA: California... | reverse complement strand
CGGAACAATGGGCTTCTCTGTTCCTGCTGCAATCGGTGCAAAAGCTGGTCAGCCAGAAAAGACAGTGTGGGCAATCGACGGCGATGGTTGTTTCCAGATGACTGCACAAGAACTCGTGACCGCAACCACCGAAGGTATTCACGTGAAGATTGCCATCTTGAACAACACGTACCTCGGCATGGTGCGTCAGTGGCAAGAGATGTTCTACGGAGAGCGTTACTCAGAAGTTGATCTCTCCGGTTGCCCCGACTTCGTGAAGTGGGCAGAGGCAATGGGATGCGTTGGCATTCGTGTTGAATCGCCGGACGAGATTGATGCAGCAATCGAGCGCGCGAACAGCATCAACGATCGCAGTGTCGTTGTTGAATTCCGTGTTGAAGAATTTGAAAAGGTCTTCCCGATGGTTCCTGCTGGTGCAGCGAACGACGATGTTCTTCTTCACCCCACGCAAGAGAGTCGTCGGGAGTTCCTCAAGTGAGCACCATCAACACGAATAATCCATACGGCGATTCGCATAAGCACCACATCTTGTCGGTGAAGGTGCTGAACCGTCCCGGTGTTCTTGCACGCGTGTCGGGACTCTTCGCTCGCCGTGGTTACAACATCTATTCGTTGGCAGTGGCGCCGACATACGACACGAACTTCAGTCGCATCCAAATGGTTGTCGATATTTCTGCAACACCGCTCGAACAAATCGTGCAGCAACTCTTCAAGTTGATTGACGTTGTTGAAATCACCGAACTCGATCCCCGCAAGTCAGTGGAGCGCGAAATGCTCATGGCTTCCATCGAAGTGGAAGGGGAGCGTCGCGCACAGGTCGTCGACCTCGCCGGCATTTATGAGGCAAAGGTTCTGGACGTTGGGTCCGCCTCTCTCACTATTTCTCTTGACGATTCACCCGAGAAACTCGACGATTTTGAGGAATTGTTGCGTGGCTATGGCATCGTTGAGAGCCAAAGAACGGGCAGAGTTGCTCTGCCCAAGTTGGAACGCGAGGCACCAAAAGGTGTCACAAAGGGAAAGGCAAGCTGATGGCAGCAAAGATGTACTACGAAAAGGACGCTGATCCATCGATCATTCGCGGTCGCAAGGTCGCAATCATCGGTTATGGCTCACAGGGTCACGCTCATGCACTCAACCTCAAGGACAGCGGTGTCCAGGTTGTTGTTGGTTTGCGCGAAGGTTCTTCTTCAGCAGCAAAGGCTGAGGCTGCTGGCCTCACCGTAAAGAGCATCGCTGATGCAGCGAAGTGGGCTGACGTCATCATGCTCACCATGCCAGACACCGAGCAGAAGGCCACATACAACGATCACATCAAGCGTTACATGAAGCCAGGCAAGGCACTTGCTTTCGCACACGGATTCAACATCCGCTTCAAGCGCATTCGTCCGCCAAAGGGTGTCGACATCATCATGATCGCTCCGAAGGGTCCAGGTCACCTCGTTCGTCGTACCTACACAGAAGGTGGCGGCGTTCCTTGCCTCATCGCTGTTGAGCAAGACGCAACCGGCGGCGCAAAGGCACTCGCACTTTCGTATGCAGAAGCAATCGGTGGTGCACGTTCAGGTGTGATTGAAACAACTTTCACCGAAGAGACCGAAACCGACTTGTTCGGTGAGCAGGCAGTGTTGTGCGGTGGCGTTGCAGCCCTCGTTCAGGCTGGCTTCGAGACCCTCACTGAAGCTGGTTACCAGCCAGAGATGGCGTACTTCGAGTGCTTGCACGAAGTGAAGCTCATCGTTGACCTCATGTACGAAGAGGGCATCACCGGAATGCGTTACAGCATTTCTGACACCGCTGAATACGGCGACGTCACACGTGGTCCTCGTGTCATCACACCAGCAACAAAGAAGTCGATGCAGAAGATCCTCAAGGAAATTCAGTCCGGCAAGTTTGCTCGCGAGTGGATCAAGGAATCAGAAGAAGGCCGTGCAAACTTCAATGCATTGCGTGAAGCTGGCGCTAAGCACCCCATCGAAGAAGTGGGCAAGCGCTTGCGCGGCATGATGCCTTGGTTGTCGGCAGGCAAGCAGTCCGTGTCGGAAGTTTCCGGCGGCTGATTCAGCTTCCTCTTCGCACCACGAAGACTTTCAAAAGGAGCGTCACCTTTGGGTGGCGCTCCTTTTGTGCTCCTGAACCATTGAGTTTCTGACCGCTGATTAATTCCGACTTGTTTGGTCGGGAATTGGCAGATAGGGTTCCCGCCATGAGTAACGCCAATTGGGGTTTTGAGACCCGTCAGATTCACGCAGGACAGCAGCCAGACCCCACCACAGGTGCTCGCGCTGTTCCCATTTACCAAACCACCTCGTATCAGTTCCGTGACAGCCAGCATGCGGCAAACCTTTTCGCACTCGCTGAGATCGGCAACATCTACACGCGCCTGATGAACCCCACCACTGGCGTTCTTGAAGCTCGCTTGTCAGACCTTGAAGGTGGCACTGCCACTGCAGTCGGCCTTCCTGGCGCTCTCGTTGTGTCCTCGGGCCAAAGTGCAGCAACACTCGCCATCCTCACGTTGGCCGAAGCCGGTTCGCACATCGTTGCGTCTCCTTCGCTCTACGGTGGCACCTACAACTTGTTGCACTACACATTCCCGAAGATGGGCATCGAAGTCACATTCGTTGATGATCCTGATGATCTCGCACAGTGGAAGGCCGCAATTCGTCCGAACACCAAGTTGTTCTTTGGTGAAGTTCTTGCCAACCCAAAGAACGATGTATTCGACATCGAAGGTGTTTCAAAGGTTGCACATGATCACGGCATCCCATTGATGCTCGACAACACCGTGCCAACGCCTTACGGCATTCGTCCGTTGGAGTGGGGTGCAGACATTGTTGTTCACTCCGCAACTAAGTTCCTCGGTGGTCACGGCACTGCAATCGCCGGCGCAATCATTGACGGTGGAAAGTTCGACTTCGCTGCAAGTGGTCGCTTCCCGAACTTCACAGAGCCAGACCCCAGCTACCACGGTCTTGCATATTGGCCAGCACTCGGTGCAGGCTCGTACATCATCAAGGCTCGCGTGCAGATGTTGCGCGACCTCGGTATGTCAGCGAGCCCATTCAATGCGTGGAGCATCTTGCAGGGTGTTGAGACATTGTCGTTGCGTATGGATCGTCACTGGGAGAACACAGCAAAGGTTGTCGAGTTCTTGCAGAAGCAGAGCGATGTCATCGGCATCAACTATGCAGGTCTTGAAAGCAGCCCATGGCATGCACGTGCAAAGAAGTACTTCGGTGGTCGCGGATACGGTTCGGTCATCGCAGTGGAATTGAAGGGTGGTCGCGAGGCTGGTCAGAAGTTCACTGAGGCATTGCAGTTGCACAGCCACGTTGCAAACATTGGTGATGTTCGCAGCTTGGTGATTCACCCAGCGTCGACAACACATAGCCAGCTCACGGAAGAAGAGCAGCGTTCTGCTGGTGTTGCGCCTGGTCTCGTGCGTTTGTCGGTGGGTCTTGAGTCCGCTGCAGACATCATTGCTGACTTGGAATTGGGCTTCGCCGCAATCCGTTAAGCACTAACGCAAAAGGCCCGTCTGCATATGCAGGCGGGCCTTTTTGTTTGCGTGTGAAAAGTTATTCGTCGTCGGATTGACCGCGCAAGAATTCTTCGAGTTCAGCAGCTAAGTCATCGCCAGAGGGCATGTTCTTCTCAACAAGTTGATCATGGCGATGTTCCAGCATCTCGACATATGCAGATGCTTGTGGGTCGCCTTCCACCGCTGCATCATGCAACTCCTGCCAACGACCGATTTCTTTTTGCAGATTTGCGTGGTCAGTAGGAATGCCCAACACGTGCTGCAAGTGTTGCAACAACGCAGCTGCGCTCTTTGGGTGTTGTGCATGCATTAGGTAGTGCGGCACACCGACGCGCAGGCTGATGTTTGCCAAATTGGCTCGATCCAACGCATCAAGCAACACGCCGGCGACGCCGGTGGGGCCTTGATACTGCGGACGACTCAAACCAAGTCGCATAGCAAGTTCTGCGTTCGTTGTGCTGCCCACAACAAATGGCACGCGAGAGTGCGGTACTTGTTCAGCGGCAGCGCCGAGGCTGATCACCAATGTGCAGCCAAGACCCTTTGCCACTTCAACCACCGACTGCGTGAAAGTTCCCCATGCAACATGTGGCTCCACCCCGTTGAGTACGACCATGTCGCGCGCACCTTCGGGGTAACGAATAATCATGAACTCGTTCTCTGGCCAACGAATCTGTCGATCGCCATCTTCATCGGTGAACACTTCAGGTCGTTCTTGCGTGAAGTCAAAGAATGGATCTGGATCAATGTCGGCAACAACAGTGAAGTCGCGCTCTTTCAACATCCAGTCGAGTGCAGAAGTTGCGACGCCACCAATGTCAAAGAGTCCACGTAATGCGACCAGCATGACGGGGTTGCGCAATGGCTGAATGTCGTCCCAATACGTTTCGAGAACTTCTTCTACCGACAGAGTCATTGCGGTTCAATCTACGAACGTAAGTGGTCGACCACTACATCGATGCACTTGGTGAGTGCTGCAACGTCGGATGGGTCAATGGCGGGGAACATGCCCACGCGCAACTGGTTGCGGCCTAACTTGCGGTAGCTATCGGTATCCACCACGCCATTTGCGCGCAGAATGGCACATACCTGGTTGGCATCAACACCTTCGATGTCAATGGTTCCGACAACATCAGAACGATGTGCTGGGTTCACTACAAACGGTGTCGCGTAATCGCTGGCGGCAGCCCATGAATACAACGTTTCTGCGGACTGAGCAGAACGACCTGCAGCCCATGCAAGACCACCGTTTGTGTTCATCCACTTCACTTGCTCGTCCAACATGATGAGTGTTGCAAGCGCGGGGGTGTTGTAGGTCTGGTTCGCAACGGAGTTATCAAGCGCAATCGAAAGATCGAGTGATGCTGGCATCCATCGCTTCGTTGCTTTGATCTCGCGAATGCGTTCGATGGCAGCAGGTGAGCATGCGGCAAGCCACAAGCCACCATCAGATGCAAAGCACTTCTGCGGAGCGAAGTAGTACACGTCAACGTTCGCTGGGTCCCACAACAAACCACCAGCAGCAGATGTGGCATCAACAACCACAAGTCCGTCCTTTGATGGGCGCATGGGTGTCATCGCAACGCCGGTGGACGTTTCGTTATGTGGATACGCATACACATCGCAGGTTGCGTTGCTTTCTGGTGTGGGATGCGAGCCAGGGTCAGATGAAAGAACAACAGGTTCTGCAAGGTGCGGTGCAGCAGCAGATGCTTCCGCAAACTTTGAAGAGAACTCTCCGAATACCAAGTGATGGCTGCGCTCGCGAATGAGACCAAATGTGGCGACATCCCAGAACACGGTGGAGCCACCGTTGCCCATGACGATCTCCCAGCCCTCTGGCAGGTTGAACAAACTCATGAGTCCGCTGCGGACGGAACTCACGATGTTCTTCACGGGTGCTTGGCGGTGGGATGTGCCCATGACGGAGGTCATACGGTCCTTCACGGCGGTCAACTGATCGGGGCGAACTTTGGAGGGTCCGCAGCCAAAACGACCATCTTGTGGCAGAAGGTTGGCAGGAATCTTGAAATCAAGTTGGTTCTTATCGCTCACCCTGTCATCCTTTCATTTATGCCTGGTCCAACAGAATTGCGACGTATTTCCGCCCGCCTCGGCGCCATTGCCGAGTCCGCCACCCTTGCGGTGGATGCAAAGGCCAAGGCCCTGAAGGCCAAGGGTGAAAACGTCATCGGTTTCGGCGCCGGAGAGCCCGACTTCCCAACCCCAGCTCACATCGTGGAAGCGGCCATCAAGGCATGCTCCGAGGTGAAGAACCATCGCTACACGCCAGCCGCTGGTTTGCCAGAGCTTCGTGAAGCAATTGCTGTCAAGACAATGCGAGACAGCGGCTTTGCATGCACCGCAGATCAAGTGCTCGTCACCAATGGCGGCAAGCACGCCGTGTTCACTGCATTCGCAGCATTGTGTGATGAAGGTGACGAGATCATTTGTCCCGCGCCGTTCTGGACGACGTACCCCGAAGCAATTTCACTTGCGGGTGGCGTTGCAAAGGTCATCGACACCGAAGAGGCAAATGGCTTCCGTGTCACCGTGGAACAACTCGATGCAGCACTCACTCCGAAGACCAAGGCCTTGCTCTTCGTGTCTCCCGACAACCCATCTGGTTCGGTATACCCCGAAGCAGAAGTGCGCGCCATTGGCGAGTGGGCAGTGAAGAACAAGGTGTGGGTCATTACCGATGAGATCTACGAACACCTCACATATGGCGACAACAAGTTTGTTTCTATGCCCACAGTGGTTCCAGAACTTGCTGAGCAGTGCATCATTCTGAACGGCGTTGCAAAAACATATGCAATGACCGGTTGGCGAGTGGGCTGGATGATTGGTCCGAAGGACATCATCAAAGCCAGCATCAACTTCCAGTCGCATGCCACCTCCAACGTGTCGAACGTTGCACAAATGGCCGCACTTGCAGCAGTGAGCGGAGACCTCTCTGCTGTGCACATGATGCGCGAAGCTTTTGAGCGTCGTGGCAAGTTGATGCACAAAATGCTCACTTCAATTCCTGGCGTGACATGCATGGAGCCACAAGGTGCGTTCTACTGCTATCCAAACTTCACCGGGCTTCTTAACCGTGACATCCGCGGCAAGAAGGCCGCCACAACTTTGGAACTTGCCGACCTCATTTTGAATGAAGTGCAAGTAGCTGTTGTTCCTGGTGAAGCTTTTGGCACCCCAGGCTTTATGCGCTTCTCGTTCGCTCTCAGCGACGAAGACCTGGTTGATGGCGTCCAGCGCATCATCGACCTTGTGAAGTAACCAGCCTTTCCCCGTTTATAGAGTCTGCTTTTCAACGCCCTGCGCGAGAACTGCTACGGTCATGTCCGCACCCCAATAGGGGTGTTGCGCAAGCAACAGCGAAGTCCGGTGAGATTCCGGCACTGTCCCGCAACGGTGGTTCAGACAGAGGCAACTCTGCACTGACAAGTCCGGTCGCCTGAGCTTGTGTGCGTAAAACCAGTCCTCGAAGGAAGGGCGGTCCGCGGAGGCAACCGGCGTCAGCCGGAATCTGTGACCCAACCTTCTTTCTCCAGACTTATATGGAGGAAGATCCACATGAATATCAAGTTCCCATTCAGGAGGCGAGCAATCACTGCGATTGCAGCCTCCGTTCTTATTCTCGGCGCATGCGGCGGGGGAGGCAGTGAATCTGCCGACACCACGTCACCTGAACAGTCCTTGAAGATTGTCAGCTTGTCGCCGACTGCAACAGAGATGCTGTATGCCATTGGTGCAGGAGATCAGGTTGTTGCAGTTGACAGCCTGAGCACATACCCCGCAGAGGTAGCACCAAAGGTCACAAAGATTTCTGCGTTTGAGCCAAGTGCAGAAGCGATTCTTGAGTTCGAACCAGATGTAGTTCTCATCTCGAACGACATGAACAAGATCACTGAACAGCTCACTTCGGCTAATCCCGATATCAAGGTGTGGACAGGTGCCGCTGCAGCATCACTTGATGATGTGTACAAGCAAATCAATGAACTTGGCACGTTGACAGGTCGTACATCGGAAGCAGAAGAACTGGTGTCGTCAATGAAGACACGAATTGATGCTGCTGTTCCTGATGGAAGTTTCAGTATCGGTTTCCCCGTGTATTACGAATTGGACAACACCTTCTACAGCGTCACGTCCAACACATTCGTTGGCGCACTGATGAAGCAATTCAATTTGATCAGCATTGCCGATGGCGTTGAAGAAGGAAATGATTATCCGCAGTTGAACGCGGAAGCAATTGTGAAGGCGAACCCTGTGATCATCTTCCTTGCTGATACGAAGTGCTGTCAGCAAACCGCAGCCACCGTCGGTGCTCGTGCAGGTTGGTCTGGCATCGATGCTGTGAAGAACGGCAACGTGGTGGAACTTGATGATGACATTGCATCTCGCTGGGGACCACGCATTGTTGATCTGATTGAACAATTCGCCAAGGCCGCAACAGACATGCTTGAAAAGGCCACTGCGAAGTAATCGCTCGTTTCATGTCGTCGTCCAGCACAGCAACACAGAGCACTGTTCACGGTGCGAGTCGGTGGTTGATCCCCGCCTCGGTCGTGGCCTTGCTTCTGGCTGTGTTGGGCGGCCTCATGATTGGGCCAGCAGGGCCTACCTGGTGGCGAGTTCCACTGGAACTTCTCAATCGTCTGCCACTCATCTCCATTGACAGCGGGATGACGACAACTGAATGGGCGATTATCTGGCAGATCCGTGCTCCGCGTGTTGTGCTTGCAGCTCTGGTGGGCTCCACGTTGTCGATCTCTGGCGCCAGCTATCAAGGGGTGTTTCGTAACCCGCTGGTGGACCCGTACCTGTTGGGTGTTGCAGCTGGTGCAGGACTTGGCGCCACCATCGTTATTACGTTCAATCGCAGCGGTACGAGCAATTGGATCATTGACCCGTTGCCACTTGCTGCGTTCCTTGGTGGCTTGCTTGCAGTGTTGCTGACATACCTCGTTGGTTCGTCGGTGAAAAACGACCGCAGTTCCATCAGCTTGGTGTTGTCCGGTGTTGCAGTCACGTCGCTTGCCACTGCGGTGCAAACGTTCCTGTTGCAGCGCAACTCGGATGTGGTGCGTCAGGTGTACTCATGGATTCTTGGCCGACTCTCCACGGCAACATGGGGCGATGTCCGCTTGGTGATCCCGTACGTGATGATTTCGTCGATTGCACTTCTCATGCACCGCCGCTTACTGGATGTCTTACGCGTGGGTGATGAAGAGGCAACAGCGCTTGGTGTAGATGTCTCTCGAGTACGACTCATTGTCGTCATCGCCGCGACTCTTGGTACAGCAGCAGTTGTTGCCGTGAGTGGCCTCATCGGATTCGTCGGCATCATTGTCCCGCACGCCATTCGCTTGGTCGTGGGTAGTTCGTATCGCATCGTGCTGCCGATGTCGCTTCTTCTCGGCGCAGTGTTTCTTATCGTCGCCGACATTCCTGGTCGTGTTCTTGATAACCCAGCAGAAACACCGATTGGTGTTGTGACTGCATTCTTGGGCGCTCCATTCTTCTTACTCATTCTTCGTACAAGGCAGGCTCAGCGATGACATCGCTTGCATTTGAAAACGTCAGCGTTCAATACGACGGCCGTACAGCCGTGCATGGATTCACCGACACCATCAAGCCCGGTGAGTGGTTGTGTGTGATTGGTCCGAACGGTGCTGGCAAGTCGTCGTTGTTACGTGCGATTACTGGCGTTGCGCCACATGGCGGTCGCATTTTGGTAGACGGTTCGCCATTGACGGCTCGTTCATCGCGTCGTCGTGCACAACTCATTGCATATGTTCCGCAATCACCAGTTCTTCCATCAGGTATGACGGGTGCGGAGTATGTGTTGTTGGGCCGTAACCCTTTTGTGACACACTTCGGTCACGAAACTGCACATGACCACAGCATGGTGGACGATGTCATCGCGCGTCTCGATCTTGCTGACCTCGCTCATCGAGATGTAGAGACACTCTCTGGTGGAGAGCGTCAACGATTGGTGATTGCTCGTGCCATCGCACAAGAAGCACCCATCTTGTTGCTGGATGAACCAACGAGTGCCCTCGACATCGGGCACCAACAACAAGCATTAGAACTTGTCGATAAGTTGCGCCGTGAACACGGCCTCACGGTGGTGTCGGCAATGCACGATCTCACGCTTGCCGGCATTTATTCCGATCGTCTTGCGTTGATGCATGCTGGTCACCGCGTGGCACATGGACCAGCCGAGGATGTTCTTCGTGCGGAGACACTTGGTGAGTTCTATGGCGTGTCGGTGCGCGTGCACCGCGAGGACGACGGCACCATCGTGGTGGTCCCGAACCGCACTTCATTGCGCTAATCCGCCCTGTCGAGATCAGGGGAACAGGAACCTCCCGAGTACCGTGGGGGCATGGCGCGCCCCCTCGATGCACGATTGCTCGATGCCTGTGTGGAGGGATGTGCAGCGAGTCACCAGTTGTTGCTCGAGACCATTGATGCAATGCCCGCAGAGGCCTTTCTAGAGCCCTCTCGCTTGCCGGGATGGAGCCGAGGCACCATCGTGGGTCATTTGGCTCTCAACGCCCAGAGCCACATTCGTCTCTTGGCTTATGCAGCTCGCGGTGAGGCCGGACAGCAATATGAGGGCGGAGCCCAAGGTCGCGCAGATGCCATCGCTGAAGCCGCTCTGTGGGCGCCAGAGAAGGCCGTGAGTGAACTACGCAAAGCCATCTATGCATTGGAAGGTGCGTGGGCAGGTTCCACGTATGACACATGGCAGGGAACTGGAACTGCCGCGTCGGGGTCTGTTATCTCGATGCATGAACTTCCTTTTCTCCGCTGGCGCGAATGCGTGCTTCATCTCACCGACCTCGATGTGGGCATTGAGTACGACCGTTGGCCATCGCATTATGTGCGCCTGGAATTAGATCGTCAGAAGATGGTGTGGGCAGCAAGTCATGCAATGGGATTGACTCAATTGCCGCAAGCTGCGATGAAATTGAATGAGAACCATCGCCTTGCATGGCTGCTGCAACGAGCAGAAGTAGAAGGCCTTCCGCAAGGGTTGGGCTTGTAATGCGACGTCGTATTGCTGCGATCGCCACTGGTGTGCTTGCGCTTTTTGTCGTTGCAACTCCGGGTGTTGCATCGGCGCACGCAATTCTTGACTCATCTACTCCTGCAGCATCAACGGTGGTGTCGCAATCACCTGCAGAGATTCGCCTTGACTTCAACGAGGACATTGAAGGCACGCTGTTAAATGTTCGGTTGTTCGATGCTGAACAAAAAGAGATTGATGTTGATGATGCGGGGCTATTGCCGCAAGACCCTTCCATGGTCATCGCATCAATCCCAAACCTCGTTGACGGCGTATATGTCGTCGTTTGGCGTGTCGTTAGCGCAGACGGTCATCCAGTGTCGGGCGCTTTCCCCTTTGAAGTGGGCGAGCGTTCATCGGGAACAGGTAATGATCTGCTGACAAAAATCTTGAGCAGTATTGATACGGAATCACCGCTCGGCAATCCATTGGCTGCTGGACGATTCATCGCGTTTCTGTCGTTGGTGGTGCTGATCGGGACAGTGGTTTTCTCATGGGGTTCGACGCTGTTGAAAACAGAAAAGGCACGGCGCCTTGTTCGTGTTTCTTCGATAGGAATTGCTGTTGGCTCTGTCATCGTGTTGTTGCTGCAAGGTCCATATGCATCGGGTCAGGGATGGAGCGCCATCTTTGATGCGACATTGATCGGCGATGTTGCGGTTACTCGTCTTGGTCTTGCAGTCCTGGCGCGTTTGTTGTTTGTCGTGCTGTGGGGCTTCCTTTCCATTTCCGATGCTCATGCTCAATCGCGATGGTGGAAGAACCTCGCGATTCTGAGCGGGGTAGGGATCATCGCCACGTTCTCGCTTAGCGGTCACCCCAGTGCCGGATCGTTGCCAGCGCTCTTCGTCCTGGTTGATGTTGTGCACCTGAGTGCAGTGACAGCTTGGGTGGGTGGGCTCATCGCACTCACAGTGCTCCGACGTGAAGAATCAGTGAGTGCGACACGTTTTTCTAGTATCGCAACCTGGACGATGCCAGTTGCGGTGGTCACGGGAGTAGTGCAAGGACTGCATCTTCTCGGAGGCATTTCTGGACTGACGGATTCCAGTTACGGAAAATTTCTGGTGTTGAAGTCTCTG
>Ga0222712_10006345_pt1 | contig 11707 bp, 11 predicted proteins | sample C33_657DmetaG_FD_165043 | JGI IMG/M metagenome (GOLD analysis project Ga0222712, IMG submission 165043) | Estuarine water microbial communities from San Francisco Bay, California, United States - C33_657D | ecosystem: Environmental > Aquatic > Marine > Unclassified | place: USA: California... | reverse complement strand
CACGTGACGACCGTCGACCGGGGGTGATACATTTTTTCCGGTCGACCGGCGAGTGTCGACCGGCATCAAAAGTCTCGACCGGCATCAAAAGTCTCGACCACCAAAGGTAAATTCTGCCCGACCCGCCTCCGTCAATCGTCGCCAGCGTGGCGCGTCGCGAACGCGACGGACGATCGATCGACGCGCGATCGCGTCGAACGCGCGCGCGAACGACGACGACGACGAAGGCGTGCGCGTGAAATCGACTCGCGCGTGGATTTCATTCATTCCACGTGAGCGACCAGAGAAGTGCGCGCGAGAAAACGCGCGATGACGACGACGACTTCGAGCGCGATCGACGGAGCGATGGGAATGGGAACGACGCGATCGATGATGAATGGGCGAATTCGACGAATGCCGAGGAATGTGCTTCAAGGAATGCGCTTGAAGGAGATAAATACGAGAACGACACGCGCGAGTGATGAAAATGCGAGCGCACGCGACGTCGTTATCGTTGGGGAGTACGAAGAGAGCGCGAAGATGACGAGCGAGGACGGGGTGAAGGCGAGCGTGGCGCGATTGAGCGCGCTCGGCGTCGAGCTCGACGCCGTGTACGGCGCGGCGTCGAACGATGGCGATCACGATGAGACGTACGATGATGGGGATGGGGTGACGTTGGCGAAGATTGAGAACGCGAACGGACGAAAGGTGAACGCGGTGGGGGACGTCGAAGCCGTGCAATTGATTCGATGTAAGTTTCAGATCAAGCGGACGATTAATTTCGGCGAGGAGTTGCGCCTCGTCGGGTCGCATAAGACCATGGGGGCGTGGGATATCACGCAGGCGATGACGTTGAATTGGGGTGAGGGTGATGTGTGGACCACGGCGGACGTCGAGCTTCCCGTGGATGGAGTGTACATTTACAAGTTCGCCGTCGTTCCCTCGGGGCAGCCGGGGAAGGTGCTCGAGTGGCAGCAAGGGAATAACCAAGTGCTCACGTTGAGTCCGGATGACCATCCGAGGTTGTGGGTTTACGACAACTGGAGTGGGAACCCGAATCAAGCGAGCATTTATCGAGAAAATGGCGAGAGCGAGAGCAAGGAGTTGCGGTTGATCAAGCGCGTGAAGAACGCCGACAACGCCGTGCGTCAAGCCGAAGTTCAAGTCAAGCAGTTGAAGGGTGATTTGCAAGAGGTCTCCATGCAAGTTGCCGCGCTTCGCGAAGAGGCTCGCTTGGGGGCGAACGTGCGTATCGCGCTCAAAGAACAACTTCGCGCCGAGCAGCGCCGAAGTAACTTGTTGTCGTCACAGATCGACGCTTGGAAGAGCAAGTTCCTCGCCATCACCGACGGCGGCGCTTCGCAGGACGCGTCGGGCGGCGAATCGAGCGCTGGTAAACCGAACGGCAATAAGACTGGGAGCGCGAAGAACGATTCTCGTTGACTTTAGACGACGTTGCTTAGGGTTGATGAAGATGCAAATATTATTACAAACAACTTGGTGCGATTCAACGCCCGATGTACGAATGTGAGCGCCTCGACTCAAAGCAACGATTTGAGGAATGACACGCACTCGCCGCCGAACATGTTGTAATGATTCAACATGTAGTAAAGCGTGTACATTTTCGCGCGTTCCTCAAATCCCGTCGTCGAGTGCGCTGGACCGCGCGCTCGACGACGCGCACGGCGACGACGACGCCGAATTCGTCGCTCGCGTTGAGCTCGCGTGGAAACTCGCGCGCTTCGCTCGCGTCGCCGTCGTCGCGTCATAAAAATGAATGCGCGTGCGATCGAGTGCGTTGCATCGATGTTCGATGTGTCGTAGTGTGTCGTGGTTCGTCGCGCACTGGTTAGTGATGATGATGATGATGATGAATGATGACGATGACGATGACGAACGTTCGGCGTCACATCACGACGAATGACTTCGTTACGAACGACCCCATGGACGTGTTCGACGCGAAGGATGAGGACGAAAACACTGAGACGACAAAAACAGACGATGAGAAGGGAGGTGAGATCAAGAGTGCAGGACGTTGAGGTGGTTGACGCGCGCGGCGCGCGGGCGAGCGAGACGACGACGACGACGACGACGACGACGGATGATGATGATGATGGTGATGGTGGTGGTGTTGATGATGATGGATCGAGCGCACGATCGAGTGCGGCGATGCACACGCGCGTGGCGCTCGTGATCGATGCGTTCGATGCGCTGACGCGAGAGGAACAAATCGCGGTGTTGCGCGAGGCGTTGACGGCGCGGGGCGAGAGCGAGACACGGCGAAGCGCGAACGACGAACGAGCGCGAGCGATCGATGCGAATGCGAGCGCCGATTTCGCGCGCGCGCCTGGAATTGCGATTGCCAAAGATGACGACGACGGCGATGCGGCGACGATGCGCGCCGCGGCGTTGGATGCGAAGGAGTTCGGGGACGCGGCGCGGGCGAGCGAAGCGAAAACGACGGAGGCGCTCGCGGAGAAGTGGAAGGAAGTTTTCGGAGAAGATCCCCCAGAGCGCGGTAATGGGGGGTTGGAAGATATCATGAACGACAGTGACGAGCGCGCGGGCGCATGGGGGGTGTTCGAGCGGTTTGGCGCGGAGGCGGCGCGCGCGTCGTACGTCTTTGAACGGGCGTTTGGGAATTTGGTGTATAGATTTGGGCGACCTGGGGCGATAGTCGCGAGTGGGTTCGTCAGCGCGAGCGTGATGATTGGTATCGGGGCCTTGTTAGGCGCGTCTTCGAGCGAAAATGGGAAGAAAGTGGCGAGGGATGATGGCGACGACGACGCGTCGCCGGCGAGCGCGGATGATTTGGCGCCGTCGTCGGTCGTCGATGCCGATGATTTCAAGTCCAAGTCAGCGAAAGCGGCGTCGATGGAGCGTAGAGTCGACGCGAGCGTTGCCCGCCTGCCGGTGGCGACGGGATCGGGCGTGCTTTGGACGAGGAAGATGGACAAAGACGCGGCGCCGCGCACGAGCGCTCGCGAGCGCATGGGACCTCCTTCGTCTGGTACGTTCGACGACCGCACTCGTCCCGAGGCGCCGAAACAAGTGCTGTGGAGGCGTAAAAACGACCCCGAGCTCGCTGAGCTCATCGCATCGAATGAATACGAGGAATACGACGATGTCGATTCAGACGACGTTCCGGCTGCGCGAGCGCAACGATTCGCCGCCCGCCGCTCGTCGACGCCGGTTTCATTAGACGATAATTTAGAAGACCTGCGCGCCTTTCGCGGGCGCGGCTCCAGCGCAGGTGATCCGCGATAGATGCGCGGTATTTAGCAAAAGCGGCGTCTGAACCGACGTCGGATGTACCACTCCGTGTAAAAGCTATTCTCTATACTACTCGCGTACGCTCGCGACGACCGCGCGACTCGTTCTTCTGACGATTTCACGACTCACACTCGCGCGTATTAAACCCCGAACCTCATCGCTCTCTCATCTTCCGGCACTTCATGATCTTTCCTCTGCCCGCGGCTTTCGTACACCGCGATGACCGCGCCCTGACGAGGGCGTTCCGCCGCCTCCCCGCGCAACCCGATGAACCACACCTCCGTCTCTCCGTCGTCGCGAAAATTCTTTGGAAAGTACAGCGTCACGCTCGTCACCGTGCGCCACAACACTTGATCGGTGGCGTACTCCACCACGCATTCGTCATCACGCGCTAATTCCCATTCCTGCGTCGGCGTCTTTCTCGCCGCGTTCGTCGCGTCCACGTCCCGACGGTTCGCGTACGCCTGCATCGTTCGCGGTGCTTTCCCCGCTAATCCCCCGTACGCGCTGATCCCGGTGATCGCCACATCGCGCATAAATGGGATCACGATCACGATTTCTTGCCCAACGTCGCTCGTCAACGGACACTGAGCGCCATCGCGCGCGCGTCGCTCGCTCCACGGACGAACGGCGTCGCGCGCGCGCGCGTCATCTTGGACGTTATACCCAACCACGCCATCGCGGTCGACAAAGGGGTGCAACGAGCGCGATTCGCATCGTTCATCCGCGCAATCGTGCGCGTGCGCGCAGGACATCGCGCGTCGACGCGCGCGAGTCGGTGGTCGCGGTGTGACGGCGCGACGCGGACGCGCCGGGCGCGGGAGATGACGACGAGTGACGGCGCCAACGCCCTGCGAAGCGCGCTCGTGGGGTTTGGAATGTCAGTATTCGCAGTCGGAATCGCGATCGGGACGATCGGGGCGAGCGCGAGCGCGGCGTCGCGCGCGCTCGTCGCGCGGGAGAGGTTGAGGCGAAACGCGCGGTGCGAGACGTGCGCCGGGGGGAAGTTTATAGTCTGTCGCACCTGTCGCGGCCGCCGAGGGTTGGATTGGCAACCGATGAAAGAGGCGACGGAGCGCAGGGTGTGTTTGTGTCCGACGTGCGAAGGGACGGGGATGCAAAAGTGTATCAACTGTTTAGGCGTCGGGTTGGTGTGAGCGGGTTTCGAGGGAAGAATGACTGATTTTGTAGTTTAACAAGTTGACTAGAAGAGTTGCATTCGCACGTGGAAGTGTCACGATCATGGTTTCACGGCGGCGAGCGTGACGGCGTGCTTGGTGCGGTCGAAGAGCCTCCGAAGGTCGATTTCGGCTTCATCGGTCCAAGCGCCCCAACGGCCGATGTTTTGTTGGCGCTTCCACTTCTGTTCCTGGGCGACGCGCAAGATGTGTGCGTCGCCGACACCAGAAGTGAACAACAACAGTGTGTTTGAGGGTAAACCGTCCCAAAGTTCGCCGATAACGGCGTCGAGTTTTTCGAGCGCTCGAGTTCTCGTCTTGTCGGCGACGATTTGCTCGTCTTCGCTTGGTTGTTCTTCTCGCGCGTGCGCGCGTTGCGCCTCGGCGGCTAGGACTTTACTGTAATCATGTAAATGTCCAAAAACAGCGAGTTTCTTTCCATCCGTGGGCTCGTTCACCGTTTCTAAGATGGCATTCTTAACCGCTTCGTCGTCGATTGCCTCGACGAGACGAGCACTTCCAGCGGGTAAACGGCGACACAAAGTTGGGCTATCGATCATCACGCACGAAACCTTGTGCGAGGACAAGACATCAAATAAACCACCACCCTCGGTTTCAACTTCTCCGAAAGCGGGACCGTTTATGAACTTGAGAAGCGCGAGTTCCATCGTCGCGCGCGCGTCGGCGACGGAATCGTGCGAACCCTCTTGAATTTTTCTACCTAAGAATCTGTCGGTGAGGTACCTCAGAGCGTTTCTATAAGGCGCCCCGCGCTTGTGCGGGTACAGCGCACACGTGTCAATCACATTCGCGTGAACAATCTTCAGCCGCTGCAGATCGTTCTCCAAAGAATGGCCTACTAAAATAGTCTCGCACGGAATCATCTCGAGGAGTTCGCGCTGGACGTCTTGCAACGTCGTCGTTACCCCTTCCATTTGCTCTTTCGTGATCCCGCTATGCTCGGTATTGTAATTCGTAATCGTTTTCGACGGTTTTACCAACTTGTCGTATACGATTTCTCCATCCTCCTTCACGATGGACACGCGCGTGAGCTCCAAACCGTCTTCGGTGTAGCACATTTCGCAATCGAGCGCCAAGTACGGGTAATACCCACTCCCTCGCGCGATGCCCTCTCCAGCCGGTTGCGTGGTCACGAACCCTTCCTCCAGTTCTAACGTCCCGTCCTCCTTAAGCGTCGGTAGCGGATACACCATATCGCTCATGTCCTCCGCCGAGAGCGTGAACTGCGTCGGTTTGTACGCAAAAGTGCGTTTACACAAATCCTGCGCCCTGGTGCTCGCTTTAAACTTCTTCGCCTTCGCCGCCTCCGCCGCCGATTGCTTGCCATGCACAGAATACATCAAACTTTTACACAGCGTCATCCCCATAGACGTCGGATTATCACAAATCGTCCGCAATCCGTCGCCGAGCGACTTCTTCATCCGCCGACACGTCGTCGCTCCGTCGTCGCACCAACGCTTATGATCCAATCCCGGTGCGAGCACGATCACCACGCGCTCAACCAACGGTTTATTCCTCACGAACGCCCATCTCGGATGCACGCATTCCTTCGCATCTTCCCTTAAAAGCGTCCAGAGCGCCAACTCGTGCGCGTGCGCGAGCTTAAACGCGTTCGCGCTCTCCTGTTTCAAATGTACCTCCGCACGCGCATCCGCGCCGTATATCGCCGCGCGCTCGGCATTCACCCTCTCATATTCCTCCTCATCTCCATTCCTAATCTCTCCATCGTCCTCGTCCTTTTCGTGCGTTCCGTCCTCGCGAGCGTCTCCCTCGTCCTCTCTCAATTCTCCAACTCCCTCCTCTCCTTCCTCTCCCTCCTCGCCTCCGTCGCGCGCTCGCGCGCGTTTCCCCATCGCGCGCGCGTCGTTCGCTCGCGCGCGTCGTTCAACGCTTCAACGCGCGCTCGACGCCGGGCGTTCGTCCAAGCGCGCAGTCGCGCCGTCGCCACGAAATCGCGCGCCTTTCCACGCCCCGCGTCGTCGATCGATCGATCGAGTATCGATCGAGTATCGATCGAGTCGATCGATCGATCGATCGATCGCGTCGTTCACCTTTGCTTTCGCGATCGATCGATCGTGATCGATCGTGATCGATACGATCGCCGGTCGCCGGTCGACGGTCGATGGGGGGGGGGCGCGCGGGAGGGACACTTTAACGAGTCATGACTCAACAACACAATGCGTTTCCTCGGCAACGTCCACGACGCGCGTCGCGCGTCGACGCGATCGATCGCGTCACACCGCGAAATCATCATGTCCGCGTACGGCGTTCCACCGCCCGTGCGGGGGCAATACGTACAGTGCGTCGATCGCGCGCGCGAAAGCGATTTTTCGTTCGTTCGTTCGTTCGTTCGTTCGTTCGTTCGCCGCGCGCGCGACGTTCGATGGGGGTGATGCCGCGCGCGACCCCGTCGCTCGATCGTGGAAAGGGTTCGCGATCGCGATTCGCGATTGGAGCGATCGGGGAGAACGCGCGGTCGCACGCGACGGAGGCGAGCGCGATCGCGGTCCGCGCGATGCATGGAATGATTTTGTGATTTCGTTTGTGTGTGCGCGATCGCGCGAAAGCGCGCATGGGAGGAAAGGCGCGAAAAGGCGATCGATTGATTCCGCGTGACGCCGTGGTGCCGCGACGGGACGCGAGCGGGCGTTTCGCGGCGACGCGCGGATGACGCGAAGGATTTCGCGCTCGCCCGTCGCTGGATTGGGAATTCGAGCGAAGTGGCGAATGATTGACGAAGAGTTTTATGTGATTTCTTTTCCCGAACGCAGAGCTCCGGCGCAAGGACAGCAACAACAAGGAAATTGGAAGGACGCGTTGGCGTTGCCGCCAAAGGATGAGAGATACCGCACCGAGGACGTGACGGCGACGAAAGGGAACGAGTTTGAGGATTATTTTCTCAAGCGAGAACTTTTGATGGGGATTTTTGAAAAGGGTTTTGAGCGACCTTCGCCGATTCAAGAAGAATCTATTCCCATCGCGTTGACTGGGCGCGATATCTTGGCGCGCGCTAAGAATGGCACGGGGAAGACGGCGGCGTTTTGCATTCCCATTTTGGAAAAGACGGATACGAGCAAGAATGTGATTCAATCTATCATTCTCGTGCCCACGCGAGAGCTGGCGCTGCAAACGAGCCAGGTTTGTAAAGAGCTGGGCAAGCACCTTGGCGTTCAAGTCATGGTTACCACCGGTGGTACGTCTCTGAAGGATGACATCATGCGCTTGCACCAGCCGGTGCACATCATCGTCGCCACGCCTGGTCGTCTCGTCGACTTGGCGAGCAAGGGCGTGGCCAAGATAGGACAGGCCACTATGCTTGCTATGGATGAAGCGGACAAGCTGCTGTCTCCGGAATTCCAACCCGTCATCTCTCAAGTGATTAACTTCATGGCCAAGAATCGTCAAATTTTGTTGTACTCTGCCACGTTCCCCGTCACCGTAAAGGATTTCAAAGACAAGTATTTGCGCAAGCCGTACGTCATCAACTTGATGGAAGAGCTCACGCTCAAAGGCATCACCCAGTACTACGCATTCGTTGAAGAAAAGCAAAAGGTTCACTGCTTGAACACGCTTTTCAGCAAGCTCCAGATCAATCAATCCATCATTTTCTGCAACAGCGTGACTCGCGTCGAGTTGCTCGCCAGGAAAATTACTGAACTTGGTTACTCTTGCTTCTACATTCACGCCAAGATGATCCAGGCGCACCGTAATCGCGTCTTCCACGACTTCCGTAACGGTAACTGCCGTAACTTGGTATCCTCGGATCTTTTCACCCGCGGTATTGATATTCAATCCGTCAACGTTGTCATCAACTTTGACTTCCCGAAGAACTCTGAAACCTACTTACACAGAGTTGGCCGCTCCGGTCGTTTCGGTCACTTAGGCATCGCCGTCAACTTAATCACGTACGACGATCGTCTCAACTTGTTTCGCATCGAGCAAGAATTGGGCACGGAGATCCAACAGATTCCTGCTCAAATCGATCCGAGCAAATATTGCCGCTAAATCTTGGTGGCTATCACTGCGCGCGCGTGAGATGAAATGTGCGGCGCGCTTACGAGTTTTGAATTTTGATTAGGTACTCATATCTTGCGTATCTGATTGATAGTTTAGGTTATTGGTGAGAAGTGTGCTATTGCAGTCGGCGAGTGGAGTGTGGCGGCTTGCAGTTTAGTCGGGGTGTATCCGACATGTACAATAAGGTGGTGGTGGAGAACTGGACGGGTTTGTTCTCGGAGCATTTTCAAGAAATCAAAATGAGATAGAGTGCGTGCGAGCCGAAATATATAAAGGCGCCATGTACCTCTAGTAGTGGACTTTTGAGTGTTATCTCTGTGTCTCATCGAGACGTCGCGGAGTCAAAATTCCCAAAACAGCGAAGCATTTGCTTCTGCCTCATAATACGCCATTAAATAATTCACGTGGCGACCCTTAGCTCAACGACTTATGTCGTTGTACAACTCAAGATGCGAACGGTGATGTGTTTACGTCATCGTCGGTTCCCGTCAATCAAGAAAAGGTTGTTCATCGACCTTCCTGGCGGCGAAATACGCGGCGGGTCGTTTCACGGCTGTGCCTTTTAGTCTCGAACGCGTTCAAACGTTTTAATACGACGGCGCTTATCGATTCACAATTCTACATCGAGCGGTTACTACTTTCGTTCGATTTTAAATCAAGCAAGCCGAAAGAAGCACCTCAGGAACCGCCTTTAGTACCATTCCAATGAGCTTCACCGCTGGGTGTCAGGAGCCAATTGTTGTCGCGCAGCAAACCTCTGGGAAGAATGTTATGACGATAACACGCGGAGCATTGATAACCCACGCGATTTGGAATGTATGACGCGAACAGCCCCCATTTATCCCCGCATCCGTGCTCCTTTGCAACCTTGACAAAAAGCTTGATTTCAGCTTCGCTCCAGTCGCCAGTGTTTTGCACCTCGCCTGATCCCGGGTTCAAGTGTCTATAGAAGTACGCGTTTGGATTCTTAAACAGCATTCGCTGGGCATATTCCCGCGCCGACTCGCCTTTCGCAGGCTTTCGATCGAACTTTCCGCCTCCATTCTTAATCCAAGCGTCCTCCGCGTTTTCTTCAATACCGAGTTGCCGTCGCACGCTCTCTTCAATCCATCCGTGAAAACCAGTCATCAACGGCCCTGGCTCCAACCCGTTCTCCTCGCAGTATTCATCGCACGTCATGTGTCGTTGCGATCCCGCACCTTCATCATCACCAAGCTCGGAGTAGGATGCTCGTGTGCCTCGAGTTCTCGCGCTCTTGCGCGTCGCCTCCGCGGGCGCCTCCCGTTTCTTCTTTCGACCATTCTTCGGCATCGGCGTCTTCGCCATCAGCGGTGCGCTCGCCACGCGTTGAAGCTCTTTTGCCGCTGCTTTAACCGCCTCGAGTCGCCTTTTATTTTCCGCGATGCGTTCCTAATCGTGCGTGTTCGTCAAAACTGTCGACCGAGAATTCAAAAAAATCATCGCATCGACAAATCGAAAGTGCACCGCGAACGTACCTCACGTTCGCGCTCGTAATCCGTCATCTCTGCGTGCATTGTAGTGTTTGCGATCGATTCCGTCTTTGCATTTCGTGCCTTGGTCGTCGTCGTCGAGGATTTCGTCGGGGTTGTTTGCTTGGCGCTCGAGGTTGCGACGGGCGCCTTCGTCTTCGTCCCAGCGACGTCGCCGTTCACTTCGAGCAAGACGCACCGCCTTGGAGACATCCACTCCGGAAGTGACGCGTAATCGTACGCCGTCGCGATCGGCGAACGCATGGGACGAGTCGAGTCGCGCAGTGCGGGTTGGTACAACAGCGTTTTTATCTTACAAAGAAAAGTTTTAAACATCCTGCTCAGCACGAGCCTCGTCGGCGGCGGACTCCACGGCGCTATCGTTTAGCGCGCAACACACCGCGGCTTTGTGATGGCCGCTGTATACTCTAATCGCTTCCCCCGTAGAACAATCCCAAAGGCGAGCTGTTGTATCCGACGACGCCGTGACCAAGTACGCGGCGTCGACGCTAAACACGCAATCCCAAACCCAGCGCTGATGACCCTCGAGCACGCGCTCGAGTTTAAAGTCATCTAGATTCCATAGTTTCACCGTTTTGTCGCTCGACGTTGTCGCGAGCAATCGGCAATCAGGCGATAATAAGCACTTCAACACGTACCCGTTATGCGCTTGTAATTTATGCAGTGGCTCGAAATGCGCCGTAGTCTTCGACCCAGGCTGAAGTTTCCACACGTAGCACGTCCCTTTACTATTTCCCGCCACGACTAATGACCCATCGCTCGCCACCGTGAGCGATTGCACCGCCGTCCCTACTTCTGGCACCAACTCGCACGAGCACGCGTTGGCGGTTAAATCCCACACCCGTATATTCCCATTCTGATCTGCCGACATTAACTCCGAGCCATTCGGGTGTAAAACCACGCTCGTCACCGCTCCTCGACTTTCGTACTCCCGTTGGCACCCTCCCGCTCGTAGATCCCATATCTTCACCGTGCCGTCTTCGCTCCCCGTGTACATCCACCGTCCGTGCGGTTCGAACCCCACCGCGGTGACGTTCCCGTGGTGGCCATCGTACGACGCCACCGCCGTTGGGTTCGACGTGTTCACTTCGAACACTCGCACCGCGGGGTTCCCCGCCGCGGCTAAGAATTGCTTATCCGGGGTGATCTCTAATTTATTCACTTGCGAGTCCCCGTATTGCAACGTGCGATAACACACCCCGCGCGTGGCTTCCCAAAACCGCACCGTGTGGTCGTACCCCGCGGTGGCGAGCACGACCGAGGGCGAGGGCATCGCTCGCGCGTCCTCGTCCTCGTCCTCCGCGTCGTCGTCACACGCGTCGTCGTCGTCCTCGGCGTCGCGCGCGCGCGCGATTCGACGTCGCGCGACGACCACGGGCGTGAACTGAACGTCGAGTCATCACCAGGCGTCGTGTCCCATCGCGCGTCGCGCGACATCGACATCCTGACATCGACATCGATGTCGACATCGATGTCGACGCGTCCAAAGACTCGTCGTTTTCTGAGTCACACGACCCCGGGGTCGTGATTCCACGACTCGTCGTTTTCTGAGTCACACGACCCCGGGGGTCGCGATTCCACGACTCGTCGTTTTCTGAGTCACACGACCCCGGGGTCGTGATCCTAGGTCACGACTCGTCGCGTCGCGCGACCTCGCGCGCGCGCCGCCGCCGCCGCCACACGTCGATCGACCGATCGATCGATCGATCGATCGATCGCGTGAGTCTC
>Ga0222712_10006343_pt1 | contig 11709 bp, 10 predicted proteins | sample C33_657DmetaG_FD_165043 | JGI IMG/M metagenome (GOLD analysis project Ga0222712, IMG submission 165043) | Estuarine water microbial communities from San Francisco Bay, California, United States - C33_657D | ecosystem: Environmental > Aquatic > Marine > Unclassified | place: USA: California... | reverse complement strand
TCAACGGTGCAATGAGCTTTTCGGTAAAGGTTGACACCACTTTCCCAAAAGCACCTCCCATGACGAAAGCAACAGCAATATCAACGAGGTTTCCTTTGATGGCAAATTCTTTGAATTCTTTGATGAATGCCATGGTCGAGGGGTTTAAGAGGTTGAAGGGGTTGAGGAGGTTGAAGGATTCGAAATGATCTGCTAAAGGCAGACCACTAAATAAATTTACAACATTTTCATTGAAAAAAAGGCACTAAAAAGCATCCAGGGATGGATGCTTTTTAGATAAATATGAATTTGTTTCTAGAAACTAGAGACGCTCAGGCGTTTTCCTGAAACTGTCTTTCCTGAAAGTGAAGATGTTGCAGTTCCTTTACTTAAAATTGCAGTTTTGATGTCTGCCGCAGTAGCAGCTGGAAATAAACTCTTATACAAGGCTACTGCACCAGTTACATGTGGTGTGGCCATAGATGTACCGCTATATGAGCCATAACTATTTCCGGGTAATGTTGACCAAATAGCACTGCCTGGAGCACCTAAATCAACATTCACAGCACCGTAATTAGAGAATGATGACAAGGCGCCAGTTGATGTAATTGAAGCAACAGAAATAACATTTGAATTTGAATAAGCCGCTGGATAACTCAGGCGCCTATCTATATTTGCTCCACTATTACCAGCAGCAGCAACAAAAAGTATGCCTGCGACATTAGCGCGTTGAATTGCATCAAATAAAGATTGGGTGTATCCACCACCTCCCCAAGAATTATTTGTAGCTATAATTGGAACTGGATTTGTAGCTCGGGTTTTAAGATTTGTAAAATAATCAACAGCTTTTACGGCATTAGCAGTAGTACCACCAGTTGCGCCCAAAAACTTTGCATTCATCATTTTTACATTCCAATTAACTCCAGCAACACCAATGCCATTGCCTCCTACTGCACCAATTGTTCCTGCGACATGGGTTCCATGGTCATCGCCTGTGCCATCATAAACTGTACTGTTGTTGCCATCAAAATCCCAGCCATATAGATCATCCTTGTATCCGTTTCCGTCATCATCCAATCCATTTCCTGGAATCTCGCCAGGATTAACCCCTGCATTTGCAGAAAGATCAACATGATCAAACTGGTAGCCCTCATCTATAATTCCAACAAAAACGGTTGATAAACCAATTTTATTATTATTCCAAGCCACAGATGCTTGACTTCCAAAAGCGCCAGTCATACCCCATAGTGACCCGCCAGTTACGTAAGGATCATTGGATGTCGCCTGATGCTGATAGATCCAATTGGGTTCAGCATACTCAACTTCAGTAAATCCCTTGGCCTTGGCAATTGCATCTAAAGCATTTGAATTTATTTTCAATAGAAATACTCCTTCCTCATCACCAGCACGTTTCATGGCTGCGGTGTGGATATGCTCTTTCAAGGAAGCATTCAAAAGTCCAAGGGCTTTACCGCGGGCTGCTGCAGTTGTTCCTTTTTTGAACTTGACCAACATCTCGTTGGGCACAAACTCTGGCTGTCCAGATACCTGTGCACCATTTGCAGCAGATTCGAGGTCCAAACTGAGGTCAGTGTTGATAAGATTTTCTTTCTGACAGGAAAATAATAGAAGGGATGCACAAGAAACTAAAGCAATGTTTTTTAATGTTTTCATACTACTAAAATTTTGAATAAATAGGGTGAATGGCTTCGGTCGGATTGGATTTAGCAGTATCTGAACTGCAAATTTAGCCATTTTGGGCAAAAAGATGGAAAATCGCTTAATAAAATTAGCCGTAATTATAAAAGCAAACTAAAAACCTGTTGGTTGTTTATTGATATATTTGCCTTTAGGCACAAACCATATTACAATTTTCAATATATCGTGAATGAAAAGTATCAATTTCAAGAACATCTACCCCCACCTGATCGCTATTGTAGTTTTCCTAGTGGTAACTGTAATCTATTGCAAACCGGCGCTGGAAGGAAAAGTATTACAACAAAATGACAACATACAATGGAAGGCCATGTATGAAAACCAGCGAAAATTTCAAGAAAAAACTGGTGAACTACCATTGTGGACCAATGGCATGTTCAGTGGCATGCCTGGATACCAAATAGGCATGGATGTCGACAATCCATTCAGTATTGGATATATATTTCAGTTGCTTACATTGTCACTTCCCAAGCCATTTTACTTTTTCCTGCTAGCATCCATATGTTTTTATCTGCTTACACAAATCATGGGCATCAACCCCTACCTTGGGATTTTTGGAGGTTTGTCATATGCATTTGCCACATATCACCCCATTTTGATCAGTGCCGGTCACGAGACCAAAATGATAGCCCTCGGCTACCTCCCCGCCTTTATTGGTGGACTAATACTCATATATGAGAAAAAATATTTGTTGGGTCTTGCATGTACAGCATTGTTTACCGGATTAATGATCAGTGCCAATCATCCACAAATCAGTTATTATGCCTTCATTATTTCTGTCTTTATGACAGTAGGATATTTGGTTCAATGGTATAGAACGAAAGCTATAAAGCATATGTTCCTGTCTTTGGGGATAGCGTTGACTGGTGGAATAATTGGTATTCTCTGTAACATAGTCACATTAGCAACAACCATTGAATATTCAAAAGAATCCATCAGAGGAGGCAGTGTTTTAGCAGATGAGAAGAGCAATAACAATAAAACCGGTCTGAACAAAAATTATGCACTGAGTTATAGTTTTAACATCAATGAACCATTGGTGATGATGTTCCCAAGAATATTTGGGGGCAGCAGCGGTAACCTTGAAGTACCTGAAGAGGAGTCAAAAGCCATTGAAGCACTCCAACAAATGCCACAAGAATTGGGACAGCAATTACAAGGTTACCTTCAGTTTTATTGGGGGGGGATTAAACCAGGAACATCAGGACCTCCCTATTCTGGTGCCATTGTTTGCATGCTTGCCTTGCTTGGAATATCGTTTATCCCCAATAAACACAAATGGTGGATGATTGCTGTAACAATTTTGGCTTTCATGATGAGTTGGGGACATTATTTTGAATCATTTAATGTATTTCTGCTTGATCACTTGCCCATGTACAACAAATTCAGGGCGCCGAGCATGATCATGGTTATTCCCACTTTTGTATTTGTTATGTCTGCAATGATTGCAACGCAATACATGTTATTTGAAAATGAAGAAAAAACACCTGATAAATTCAAGAAAGGATTGTATGTTATAGCAGCTGTCTTCATTTTTGCTTTATCGATATACATTAGCGCAGATTTCAAAAGCGAGGGTGACAAAATGCTAATGGATCAAGTGAGTCAGATTCAAGATGTGCAGCAAAGGGAAACCATCATGCCTTCTGTCAGGAATTTCATTGATGGAATACAAGAAGATAGAAAATCTTTATTTATAAATGATTTCATCAGAAGTTTGATTTTTGTTCTAATTGGAGCGGTTACTCTTTGGTTGTTCATGAAGAAAAAAATAAAAGTAACCATTGCATTACTGGTTATTATATCATTTTCAATGTTTGATTTGTTGTTCATAGATTCAAAATACTTAAATGAGTCAAACTACCAGGATCCAACAGAATATGAACAAAATTTTAGCGCCTCTCCCGTCAACCTTGAAATCCTAAAAGATACATCAAATTACAGGGTATTAGACATTTCTAACGGTGTAGAAAATGCATTCAATGGCAACGCGCTGACTAGTGTGTTTCATCAATCAATTGGCGGATACCATGCTGCAAAACTGAGCATTTATCAAGATTTGATTGAAAAGCAATTGTACAAGTTTCCAAACTGCAACCCTACAATTGACATGTTGAATACCAAGTATATTATTTACAGAGAACCCAAAACAAATCAAACAACATACCAATTAAATCCAAATGCAGCAGGTGCATGCTGGCTTGTTAATAATGTGTCAACAATTAAAGATCCAGCGAAAGTCATGAGTAGTCTTGATTCACTCAAAATCAAGACAGATGCGATAATCGAAACTGAACTGGCAACGAAAATTAGTAACAGTACAATCGGCGATTCAATATTCGTATTGAACAATGATAACGACCGTATAAATTATCAATCAAACACTTCAGGTACCAGATTTGCAGTATTCAGTGAAGTTTATTACAAGAAAGGATGGAAGGCATACATTGATGGAAAAGAGACATCGATTTACAAAACCAATTATGTATTAAGAGGGATTATTATACCTGAAGGAAAACATGATATAAAATTCGAGTTTAAACCAAGCAGTTATAAGAAAGGAGTTCCTATTGCAGTTACTGCTAGCGGCATAATATGGCTACTAATGATTACCAATCTTGTAATAATATTCAAAAAGCGGAAATAATCATATTACCTTAAAAAAGTGAGGCTTGCGAGAGAAATAATGTGGAAGCAGGATCCATATTTTTAAAACATTCTTAAAATAAAATAGGGACTTATTTAAAATAACAGAAAAGCTCCTCATCACAAATAAATATTCTACTGGGATAAAAAGTATATTTATTAATGCTCCAATGGAATGAAATAAAAGATGTGAGAAGAAAATTATAGGGCCATAAATCTTTAAAATCATCAATTGATTTGAAACTATAAGCTGTGAGCCTTTCTTATCAAAAAGATTTGAATAGCTATTGTCCGATGATTTTGTAACTACTTGAATAGTGCCACTCACAAAATGAACGACTTGACAATCACCCAAAATGAATAGTTTGCCAATTTTTGACAACCTAAAACACCACTCGATTTCTTCTGCATAAAGGAAAAATTCTTCATCCAATAAACCTGACTTTAAGATGGATTCTTTTTTTGCCATTATGAAAGCTCCATTAATCCAATCAACTTCACTCAACATTGTAGCCTTCTTTACGTGGGTTGGATTTATATTGAGAAAAGAAGCAACTGTTTTAAGGAAAAAACCAATATAAGGAATTGGTAAAAGATAATTTAAGCCTGCAACAAATAATTTGCCCCCCGATATTTGATTTGTATAATCGGCGTTTAACAACTGCACACCACAAGCGACATATTCTGAATTAGCAAATTGGGAAAAAGATTTATTTATAGCGTCATCAAGTATAATTGTATCAGGATTCAACAATAAAACATGACTGTATTTTGACAATAGTATACCACGATTGTTAGCTCTTGCAAAACCAGCATTATATCCCATCTCACACCATATAACATTGGGATATAAATTCTTGATAATATTATCTCCTACATCGGACGTATCATTATTGACAATAATTATTTCATGATCACAATTAATACCAAAGTTTTTAATACTTTTAATACATTCATATATTAATTGGTGTGATTTGTAATTAACAATTATTATAGAAAGTCCGAACATTATATTTTAAATCTTCATTCAAATATCGTACAAAATATCTAATTGTGAATCCTATTGATATAATAATCATAACCTATAAGCGCCAACAGGAACTTAAGGAACTTTTATACAATATTCAAAAACTCAATTACAAAAACCTTTACCTAAACAAAGTAATTATAATAGACAATGACAATTCAAGTTTTAGCGCACAAATTATTTCTACAATTCAAGATGAGGTAGACTATCAAATTGATTATTTTATAGCCGAGGAAAATCTTGGGGTAGCAAGAGGAAGAAATTTAGGGATAAAAAAATCGGAAGCTGAATTTTTATTTTTTATTGATGATGACGCAGAAATAAAAGAATCAGATTCGCTGAAATGTATCTATCGATTCATCTTATCACAGCCTGACGATATTGCAGCATTTCCATTAAGAATAGTATACTTTGAAAATCAGGAAATTCAAAAAAATGCATTCCCACATAAAAAATACATCAAGTATCATCAAAAATCCAGTTTTTATACAAGCTATTTTATAGGAGCTGGACATATTATCAGAAGATCAAGCTTATCAAAAACTTCTCTTTATCCCAATGATATATTCTATGGTATGGAAGAATACGATCTAAGCTATCAATTAATCCTGAATGGATACAAAATCATGTATACAAATTGTATTACAATACTTCACAAAGAGTCCCCAAAAGGAAGACAATTAAAACTAGAAAAAAGTAGAAGCCTTTGGATCAATAAAAGTATTATAACATTCAAGTACCTTCCAATACGGTATTTTTTAAGCACCTGTTTTTTTTGGTCTTTAAAATTTCTAGCTGATACAAATTTCAATATCATTGAATGGATAAAAACATATTCAACAATCATTAAAAAAATACAATCAACTGAAAAGAAACAGCTTTCTAAAGAAAATAATTCTTATTTAAAATCCGTTGAAGCCAGATTATGGCACTGATCAATTAACTGAAAATTCTCATGCGTAGATAAGACATAAACATCAGCAACTTTGAGAGCAATCCTATTTTAAGAAAATTCAACGAGAAGTAAGACTGTAAAACAATAATATCTTTTAAAAAAGAAGGTGCTTCTTTTTTATGAAACACAGAGAAAGCCTCAACTGATCTAATACCAAGATTTCTCATTAACCTCCACCAAGCATCATAAACTAGAATATTATTCAACATTTTTGAGTCATATTTTTCGAAAAATATCATGTTCTCAAATATTTCTATGTATGGATCCCCTTTAACAAAATTTGTAATTTGGGATGAATTATAACTAACACAAATTAAAGGCTCCTCAATGTAAATAAGCTTATACTTAAGTGAAAGCCTTATGTAATATTCCCAATCTACAATCCATTTTAATCTTTGATCAAATGTTTCAGAAATGGTTTTTTTGAACATTAAAACCGAAGGTGGCCCAATTATATTTTTGGCAAAAAGCAAAAAAGGATTTTTAACTACTCGACTAAAATTAAATTTAGAAATTGTCATATTTATTGTAGCCCCATCCTCATATACGGCATTGTAACCACTAAAAATACAATCAGAGCCCTCGGATATTTTATCGACAAATTGCTGAAGAGAAGTACTTGTTGCAAAATAATCATCATCATGCATTATCTTGATCCAATCTCCTTTGGCGTGAGATATTGCAGCTAGCCAATTCATGGGACTACCCAGAGAAATATTGTTTTTAAAATAGAATATTTTAAATTTAAAATTAGAAGCATGAATAAATTTTTCAACTGCAGTGTCACCTCCACTATCATCGGTGATGATAACTTCAAAATTGATGTAACTTTGAGAATCAATAGACTTTAGAAGTCTTTCAAGGTAATTGACCCGTTTATAAGCCGGAATACATATAGAAATACCAGGTAACATTTAATTTTTGCATAAATTTAATTAAAAATGAAAATAGCTGGTGTAGTTATTTTATACAACCCTCCAAAAGAAGTATTTTCAAATATTAGAACATATATAGATTCTATCGATTATCTATACGTTTTTGATAACAGCTCAATTGGCACTAATTATATACCTGAAAATTACCATCACAAATCAAGGTATATCCATTCAGGAGAAAATAATGGAATCTCCCAATGTCTTAATCAAGCTATGAACCTAGCTAAAAATGACAATTTTAACTATCTGCTTACGATGGACCAAGATTCATCATTCAATGAAAATGATTTAACCTTATATCTAAATTTTGTGAATAATGAAATCAATCATGAATTCATTTCAATGTTTGGCATAAGATATTACGACAACAAGGATAAAACAGAAAATCACACAACATACAACAAACTTTTAATCACGTCTGGAAGCATAATCAATTTAACAGTTGCCGCATCAATAAATGGATTTGATGAAAACCTATTTATTGATGGAGTAGATACAGAATTCTGCCTAAAATCATTCAAAAACGGCTTTAAAACGGTACTTTATCCACAAATTTGCTTAAAACATATGCTGGGAGAAGAAATAAATATCACATCCCCATTTCTAAAAAAAGAAACAAGAAAACTACATAACCCTCTACGTTTATATTATATTGTAAGAAACCAACTATACTTAAGAAAAAAATATAGAAATTTACGCCATAAACTAAACCTATCATACTTAATTAATGAATTAAAAAATTGTCTATTTTATGGCGGTCAAACGCTAAAATACACAAGGGCAATTTTGATGGCAATCAGAGATGTAAATAGATATCAATTGGGAAAATTAAACAACAAATATGCTTCTAAACTTAATAGTGGGATTTAAAAATATAATTGAAGTAGAATTCAGAAAATTTTTTCCAAAATATATTCCAAATGCTAAATTTTATAAAAATATATTTAGTGGGCTTTATGGACTAGAAATTGGTGGCCCGAGTTTAGCCTTCACACAGAAAGGATTCATTCCTATTTACAAATATATCAAAGGGCTGGATGGTTGCAATTTCAGTTCATCTACAATTTGGGAAGGAGAAATACAGTCAGGAAAAACTTACCAATTTGAGAATAGAATTGGACACCAGTATATTATGGATGGTACTGACCTGAGTGTAATCAAGGATGATCAGTATGACTTCATTCTATCGTCACACAACCTCGAACATATTGCCAACCCAATCAAAGCACTGTTAGAGTGGAAAAGAGTAATTAAACGCAATGGCTATCTGCTAATAATCCTACCCAACAAACTGGGCACATTCGATATTCAAAGAGAGTACACATCTTTGGAACATTTAATAGATGACTTCAAAAATAACGTAACGGAAAGTGATAACACCCACATTGATGAAATCATACAACTACATGATCATTCAAGAAATCCATCTAACATAACAGTTAATGACTTTAACAAACTGATCAACAATAATTATGAAACAAGATGTGCTCATCATCATGTATTTGACAGAAAACTAATCGAAGGTTTGCTGAATCATGTTGAGCTTGACACGATATCAATTCAATATTTTTCAAGAATTCACATCGTAATACTTGCAAAAAAATCAATTTAATTTAAAAGTATAAAGAATATTTATTCAAACTTATAAGTTACTCAATGAAAAATAAAAATTTTAACCCTAACATCACCAAATCATTTTATTTAACCAGGCACAAACTTCTTAAGAATATTGCTGAAAATGCAAAATATTTAAACGGAAAAATGATGGACTTAGGATGTGGATCTAAGCCATATAAAGCACTAATCCATGTAGATGAATATATTGGAGTAGACTTTCATGGCGAAGGCCATTCCCATGAAAATGAAAATATTGATTTTTTTTACGATGGCAAAACAATCCCTTTTGAAAACAACACCTTTGACAGCATCTTAAGTACGGAAGTTTTTGAGCATGTCTTTAATCTTCCTGAGTTATTATTAGAAATAAATAGAGTATTAAAATCAGATGGAATTTTATTAATCACTTGTCCCTTTATTATTGCTGAACATGAAGCACCAAATGACTTCGCCAGGTATACATCTTTTGGAATAAAGCTTCTGCTTAACGATGCTGGCTTTGAAATCATCAAATATAAAAAGATTGGAACCAGCTTTGAATCGGTAATGCAGGTTTTCATTTCTTACATTGACTCATATGTGATTTCAAAACTTAACTTCTTCAAACCCTTAAAATGGATTTTTGGGACATTTATAATTTGCTTTGCGAATATTGCTACAATAATTATAAATGAAATATTACCCAAAAGACAAGATGCTTTTTTGAATCACATCATCTTGTGCAAGAAGAAATAAAATATTTTTTTATTAGTGTTAGATTAAAAAATCAACTACTTGGCAAATTGTCATTAACGATCAATGATTTATCCCTTTTTTTAAATAACCAAGTGTATTAAAAGTTGCACTTTGCCCAAACATATTGATCCATTTATCGTCGATAACAAACTCAGAATGGCCCTCTAAATATTTTTTAATCGCTTTCACTGGTCCACCCCCATATGCAGCTGAGTGACCCAATTCGTCAATTATGCCATCTTCAACGATCATATATGAGCCGCTAGTAACTAAATCTCCAAACTTTTTCAATGCACCCAAAGTGGATTGAAATTCGTGCGAACCATCTTCGATAACTAGTATTTTGTTATAGCCGTTCGCATTTTGAATATCATACCCCTCCCATCCATCATGGAAAAATGTAATTCGGTTGCTTTTCTTCACCAATTCATAAGCTCTATCAACTATATCGATGGTGTGAATTTCGCCCTTCCCGATATTTTCTAGAATATCAGCCAAATAAAGTGCACTTCCACCGTAATTTGTTCCAATTTCTATGATAAGATCTGGTTGAACTTCGTTTAATATCATTTGATAAATAACATAATCAAAAGGGCACTTTATGCAGGGAACGCCACGATATGTAATTAGATGATGACCTTTGTCAATACCCTTCAATGAATACGCTTTATGGATAAAAGGAAGTTTTAAATTGCTCAGTAATGACTTCATTAAAAATGAATTTTGGAATGAATTGAATAATTTATTGATGATGATATTTAATAGGGAACATACGCTGATTTATGCTTTAAATTAAATCATTAAAGAATCAACTGTTTTTTAGAAATGATAAAAATAATTTCATGCTGTCCATCATGTTTTCAGACAATAGATAGGATATGTTTTTTCGAAAATACATATCCATTGGGTAATTTGATTCATCATTGTGCTTTATTATTGAATTAATTTTACTCAACCCCAATCCTAAGTCCTTGTTGAACAATGCGATGAATTTCCCATTTATTTGTTTTTTCGCTACCCAAACCGCAAATACAAAAGGCAGCCCGGTCATATCTTTCCATCCCGATCCAAGGTCATATTTGAAAGTGAACGCATCCCTAATTTTCAATGCCCTGTCCCCTATCACAAGACCAGCCACATTTCCCCGGATGTTTTCGATGTAGGATTCATCCTGGGTATTGATGAATTGAACTTTTTTCTTCCAGTGCTTTTCAAAGAGGAGCTTGCAAAGCATGACTGAGGTTCTTGACTGATAATCCAGCAATACTGTGTCAATCTCTTCCATGGGTACCTCACTGAATACAGCCACTGAAGCCACTTCCCCTTCGGTTCCAATACAATAGTCAGATATGATTTGATATTCGCCTAATGAAGGAAGTGCCCCAACAGGAATCAATCCTATGTCAATTTGGTTTGACTTCAACAATTTCACCAAATTAGCAGGATAATCAAGCAACAGCTCAACTTCATTACACAATTGCCCATGCTCCAAACCAAACAGCAAAGGCTTTGTGTTCAAATAACTCACAGCTCCTATCCTTATTTTCCTTTCCAAGATATTGACGTAATTTAGCCGCAAATTTACACCAATTAAGCCTTACAATGGAACTCAATACACTTACAGCCATTTCTCCTATTGATGGCCGCTACCGTTCACAGGTAGAGGTTCTCTCAGCATATTTTTCAGAATTCGCACTGATGCAGTACCGTTTGAGGGTTGAAACTGAATATTTCATCGCCCTTTCACAGAAGAAAATATTCAGCCTGAGCACGGCCAATGCAAACAAGCTCAGAAAAATATACCTGGATTTCAGCCCTGAAACCGCCATGGAGATCAAAAACCTTGAAAAGGTGACCAACCATGATGTGAAGGCGCTTGAATATTACATGAAAAAAGAACTGGAGAAACTCGAATTGGGCAACTTGAAAGAATTCGTTCATTTCGGCCTCACCTCACAGGATGTAAACAATACCGCAGTTCCAATGATGTGGAAGGAGTCTCTGGAAAATGAATACCTCCCCGCCATCAGCAACCTCAGCCTTTCCCTCAGGAAACTGGCCAACAGCTGGAAAAGCATCCCCATGTTGGCCAGAACCCA
>Ga0222712_10006341_pt1 | contig 11713 bp, 9 predicted proteins | sample C33_657DmetaG_FD_165043 | JGI IMG/M metagenome (GOLD analysis project Ga0222712, IMG submission 165043) | Estuarine water microbial communities from San Francisco Bay, California, United States - C33_657D | ecosystem: Environmental > Aquatic > Marine > Unclassified | place: USA: California... | reverse complement strand
TTAAACACCATTGATTCAGTGGTATTGTATGTGTGAATGTGCTTGCCAATGAGTGCGTTATTTTTTTCATTTCTTGCGCTCACATCCCACAAGCTTTTCCAGGTACCTAAATCATTCCATCCAAAATTGGCGGGCATCACAAAAACATCTTTTTCTTTTTCAAGTACACCATAATCGATGCTGATGCTCGGTGTAAGCGCATAAGCTTGTTCCAATTGGTTGTTGTATTCTGCACTTCCTGGGTGTACGTCGGCAAAAATCTGATAGATTTCAGGCAGGTGCTTTTCGATGCTATTGTTTATCGCTTTGATACTCCAAACAAAGATTCCTGCATTCCATAGGAACTCACCGCTTTCTAGAAAGCTCTTTGCGATTTCTTCGGAGGGTTTTTCAGTGAAAGTTTTTACGCGATGTAAACCACGGGCATCAAGTTCTGGGTTGAATTGAATATAGCCATAACCTGTGTCAGGTCTGGTTGGTTTAATACCCAAAGTAACCAAAGCATCGTTATTGGCCGCAAAATCCATCGCTTGTAGCGCCGTTTCGATAAAGGCCATTTCATTGCTAATCAAATGATCGCTGGGAGCAACCAAACAAACGGCATCTGGATTTAAATTCTGAATATGTCGGTTCGCCAGTGCAATACAAGGTGCAGTATTTTTGGCCAATGGCTCATGCAAAATCCTTGAGATGTCCATTTCAGGGATATGTGATTGAACCAAGGGAACATAATCGGTATTGGTAACCACAAAAATGTTCTCTTGAGGCACCATATGACTGAATCTGTTGTAAGTCTGCTTGATAAGAGATTCCCCAGTCCCCATGATATCGATGAACTGTTTTGGGAAACTTTTTTTGCTCACGGGCCAGAATCGACTGCCGATTCCACCGGCCATGATCAAAACGTAATTGTTTTTATTTAGACTCATAAAATACCCTCTTTGTAAAGGTCGTGCAAATGTACCATTCCAAAGTAAATAGTTTGTTGCGTAATAATAATTTGGGTAATTTTCTTCTCTTGCATAATAGCAGCAACTTCGGTGGCCATGGTATCTGTTTCCGCCGTAATCGGATGTTTACCCATAATTTGTTCTGCAGTAAGATGGTCAAAGGTGTCGTGATTCTCTAACATCCGTCGGATATCACCATCGGTCACGATGCCAATGACTTTGCCATTTTCGTCCACAACTGCTGTTGCACCCAATCTACTTTTGGTGATGGTTAAAATGACTTCTCTCCAGGGTGAAGACGAGCTGACAGTGGGTTTTGCATTTTGTTCGGCGATACTTCCACATTGCAGATAGAGTCGCTTTCCCAATGCACCCCCAGGGTGATATTTCGAAAAATCATCGCTCGAAAAACCCCTCATTTGGATTAAGGCAACGGCAAGTGCATCACCCATAATTAACTGGGCCGTTGTACTTGTAGTTGGTGCAAGATTATTGGGACAAGCTTCTCTGTCAACCGACGTGTTGAGGGTAAAATCTGAGAGTTGCGCCAATTGGCTGTTTGTATTTCCCACCATTGCAACCAAAGTATTTTTAAATCGCTTTATCAAAGGGGCTAGAGCTACAATTTCCGGGGTATTTCCACTTTTGGAGATGGCAATTACCACATCGTTTGGTTGAATCATGCCAAGGTCGCCATGTATGGCATCTGCGGCATGCATAAAAAGTGATGGCTGACCTGTACTGTTTAGGGTGGCAACAATTTTTTGAGCTATAATTGCACTCTTGCCAATGCCGCTGAAGATGGCGCGGCCTTGATTCTGGAGTAGCAAGGTAACTACCGCAACGAAATCGTTATCGATGTAGTTTTCTAAGGCTTTCAGGGAATTCAATTCATCGGTGATGGCTTGAACCGCGTATTTTTTGATCAAATCAGATGAATTTGAAGGGAACGACATCAATTTTTGTTGCAAATTAACCAAAAATAATAGCAGCGTTTGGAAAAATTGTAAAGAGGGGGTGTGGGGATGAGAAATTCTTTGTAATTTCACATATTGCTTTAGGGTAAAGCAATCATCATTTAAACATTGAGTAATTGAATTTATGCAATCAGCGGCGACGGCTCCATTCATGGAACCAAGGAAAGTATTGAAGGAGTTTTTTGGTTTTGATGGATTCAAGGGCAATCAAGAGGCAGTTGTAAACAGCATATTGGCTGGAGAAGATTGTTTTGTGATCATGCCTACGGGTGCGGGGAAGTCTATGTGTTATCAACTTCCGGCAATGATGATGGAGGGTACAGCAATTGTTATTTCTCCTTTGATTGCTTTGATGAAAAATCAAGTAGATAACATTCGCGGATTTGCTCAAAAGAGTTCGTTGGCGCATTTTTTAAATAGTTCTTTGAGCAAAGCTGAGTTGAATCAGGTTGTTGAGGATATGCTGAGTGGTGAAACGAAGTTGCTTTATGTAGCTCCGGAGACGCTAAAAAAGGACGAGACAATTGATCTACTGAAACAAGTGAAAATTTCCTTTGTTGCAGTGGACGAAGCACATTGTATTTCAGAATGGGGTCACGACTTCCGTCCAGAATATCGCAGGATAAAGCAAATGGTGAAGGCCATTGATGATGTGCCGGTGATGGCATTAACGGCTACGGCAACACCCAAAGTACAGCAGGATGTACAGAAAAATTTGGGTATGATGTCGGCCAATCTTTTTAAAAGCTCTTTCAATCGTCCGAATTTATTTTATCAAGTAAGACCCAAGGGCAGGAAAGATATCGTACACAAGGAAATTATTTCCTTCATCAAGGCAAGAAATAATAAAAGTGGCATTGTTTATTGTCTTTCACGGAAGAAGGTGGAAGAAATCAGCGAGATGCTAAATATGAATGGTATTAAGGCTCTGCCCTATCATGCCGGCTTAGAATCAAAAGTTCGAGGTCAGCACCAGGATGCGTTTTTGATGGAGGATTGCAATGTGATTGTTGCAACGATTGCCTTCGGAATGGGGATTGATAAGCCAGATGTAAGGTTCGTTATTCACTACGATGTTCCCAAAAGTTTGGAAGGTTATTATCAAGAAACAGGTCGTGGAGGCAGAGATGGTTTGCAAGGGGATTGTTTGTTGTTTTATAATCCATCGGACATAGAGAAGTTGGAGAAGTTTATGAAGGATAAGCCCGTAGCGGAGCAGGAAATCGGGAGTCTTTTGATTGCTGAAACTGCTGCTTTTGCTGAGAGTAGTCATTGTAGACGTAAAATGCTTCTTCATTATTTCGGTGAACAATTCAACGAGGAAGATTGCAAACAAATGTGCGATAACTGTGCGTCACCCAAACCAAAGCAAGAGGTAACTCAAGAATTGGTTTCCATGTTGTCTGCCATAGAAAGTTTGAAGAGCGAGTTAGGCATGAGTCATTTGGTGAATTTCTGCGTTGGAAAGCGATCAGATAGTGTTCGGGATTACGGACATGACTTATTATCGACCTTCGGATTTGGGAAGGACAAGGACAAGTTATTCTGGAAATCCTTGATGCGATTGGCATTGGTTCAGGGTTATCTCAACAAGAACATTGAGAAATATGGATTGATGAGTCTTTCTGAACAGGGTGAGGCGTATTTGAAATCTCCGATTTATCATGAGATGGCGGTGGATGTAGAGTTTGAAAGTGTGAATGATGAAGATTATGATAATTTCAAAGCGGAGAGTGCTTGTGATGAGGAGTTATTTGATCATTTAAAGGATTTGCGTAGAAAAGTGGCCAAGGACAAAGGGTTGCCACCCTATGTGATTTTCCAAGATCCAAGTTTGGAAGACATGGCTACAAAGTATCCAATGACTATTGATGAATTGGTGAATATCAATGGTGTTGGAAAGAATAAAGCGCAGAAATTTGGGGAGCCCTTTGTTGCATATATCACAGAATTTGTGAAAGTGAACGACATTGAAAGGCCGCAGGATATCGTTCTAAAAGGCAATTCTGACAAATCAGCTAAAAGAGTAAGCATCATTCTGAATATTGATAAAAAGGTTGATTTGCCTGATATCGCCAAGCAATTGGGAATTTCTTTTGAAGAATTGATTCAGGAATTAGACCAAATTGTGAATTCAGGTACCAAACTGAACTTGAGGTATTTCTTAAATCAATTCATTGAGGAAGAATTGCAGGCAGAGGTGACAGCCTATTTCAAGACAGTTGATATAGCCGATTTGGAAGCGGCCAATGCATACTTTGAAGGTGACTTCAGCATGGAGGAATTGGAACTTATGCACATTCAATTTTTAAGCGACGTAGGCAATTAAGTATTGATTTTATTTTTTGTGATGGGTGTTGTGTTATTTTGTAACGAATTATTGCATCACTAGCATTGAAAGAGCAGCCATCTTTTGAATTGATTTACAAAAAATTCCGTCCGGCGTTGATGGGGTTTGCGCTGTCGATTACACGAAGTTTGCCAGATGCCGAAGAGGTTGTAAACGATGTATTTGTGGGCATTTGGGAAAGACACAGTGAAATGTTGTCGGACCCGGGATTAAAGAGTTATTTGTTTCGTTCAGTGAAGAATCGGTGTTTGAATAATATCAAACGTCAGCGATTGCCATTTGATGAAATGCCAGATGAAATGCCGGTGGCGAGTAAGGATCATGGTGCTTTGGATCAATTGGAGGCGAAAGAAATGAGTGAAAGGATTACTTTGGTCATTGATAAGTTACCCACCAAGTGCAAGCAAGTCTTCTTGTTGAGTCGTATGCATGAGATGAGCTACAAAGAAATTGCCGAATTGATGGATATTTCACCCAAAACGGTTGAGAATCAAATTGGAATTGCGCTAAAGTTCTTGCGCGAGTGTTTTCCCGGTATTTAGAGATTTTGTGTGACGCGGTTATAAATCGCTTCGTATTGCAATAAAATCTCCTTCAGATCAAATTTATGAGCTTGAAGTAATGCGTTTTTTCTGAACGCTGTATGTAAATACTGGTCTTTCAGCAGTGTGATGGCATTTTGGGCCATATCGTCAACATCGCCAACATTGGACAAATAACCGGTGACACCGTGGATATTTACCTCTGGAATACCCCCTGCGTTTGAACTAATAACGGGAACTTCGCAGGCCATGGCTTCCAATGCTGCAAGTCCAAAACTCTCTGATTCACTGGGTAAAATGAAGAGGTCGCCGATACTTAGAATTTCTTCAATGGCTTCTTGTTTTCCGAGGAATGTAACCCAATCACAGGTATCAAATTCTCTGGAGACTTTTTCGATGTGCGATCTTTCAGGTCCGTCACCAATGAGCAGCAGCTTCGCCGGAATTTCTTTGATTATCTGTGCAAAAACGGCGATTACATCTTCGATACGTTTCACTTTTCTGAAATTCGATGTGTGAATGATGATCTTTTCACCGTTTGGGGCGATCATTTGTTTGAAATGCTCCCGGGGTTTTTTGTTGAATCTGCCAAAATCAATGAAATTGGGGATTACATCAATATCGCTGTTGATTTTGAAGTGTTCGTAGGTTTGTTTTCTGAGGTCTTCGGAAACGGCGGTGACAGCATCGGACTGGTTGATGCTCCAACTCACAACGTGTTCATAGGTAACTTCACGACCTACGAGGGTAATATCGGTTCCATGAAGGGTAGTTACCACTGGAATGGTTATGCCTTGCTGAGCTAGAATCTGTTTTGCCAAAAGCGCAGCAGAAGCGTGAGGAATCGCGTAATGCACATGAAGGACATCTAAGTGAGCACTTTGTACGATATCGACCATTTTACCGGCCAGAGCTGTTTCGTAGGGCGCGTATTCAAACAGAGGATATTTTGCGATGTTGACTTCGTGGTAAAAAACATTTTCGCTAAAGAAGTCTAGTCGAGCGGGTTGGTTATAACTGATAAAATGTACTTCATGGCCTTTCGCTGCCAAGGCTTTTCCCAATTCTGTTGCCAAAACACCGCTTCCACCAAAGGTGGGGTAACAAACAATTCCTATTCGCATTATTTAAGTAACAAAGTTCCGCAAAAAATGTAGGTTTGCGATGTAAAAAAAGAGTTAATTATCGATGGAGATTTATAGCGACGAGTATTTTATGACTAGGGCCCTTGATTTGGCGATGCAAGCCTATGAGGAGCAAGAGGTTCCCATTGGGGCGGTTGTAGTTCATAATAATAAAATTATAGGCAAGGGGTATAATCAGTCGGAGAAGTTACAAGATGTAACAGCGCATGCCGAGATGTTAGCGATTACGGCAGCAAGTAATGCGGTAAACGGGAAATATTTGGATGAGTGTACTCTGTATGTAACGATTGAACCTTGTTTGATGTGTGCAGGTGCAATTCAATGGTCGAGATTTCAGCGAATTGTATTTGGAGCAGGCGAGCCCAAATTTGGATTTGAACGTATAGATGAGAAAATGTTAGGCAAGACAGAGGTTGTGAGAGGTGTAATGGCCGAACAATGCAGTGACGTGATGAAACGGTTTTTTCGTGAACGTCGCAAAAAAAACATTTGATAAACGTCCGAAAAATTTGGTAATTAGTTCATTTTGTGTAGATTGCATTCGCTAATCTATACTTTTATGATAAAAAATTACATTCCATCTAACGTAGCTCGAATGATATTCGCGGCTACTGTTGCGCTCTTTGGATTATTCCATTTTTTGGGTGCGGCAGCCATGGCAAGCATGGTTCCCAGTTACTTATCTTTCATTCCAGGTGAGATCTGGGTTTATGTCACGGGTTTATGTTTACTGGCCGCGGCTGCAGCGATTGTTTTGGACCGTCAGGTTAAGTTGGCGTGCTATTTATTGGCCTTGATGCTCATTTTGTTTGTGTTGATGATGCATGTTCCAAGTTTGGGTGACCCATCAAAAGGACAAATGGCAATGGCAAGTTTGCTGAAGGATTTAGCGATGGCTATGTGTGCTATTTTGATTGGTAACGATTCGGAAGAATAATTACGGTAGCTTTTCGTAGCAACCCAAATCAGGCTGGGATTTTCGCGTTTTTCCGAGTAGATCAATTGTCACTGGAGAACCGAAAGTTCCAGCTTTTTTGTATCCAAAGGCAGTGGAATCTGTTTGGTAGTTTCCTCTTTGAACATCTACAAATCCCGGGGTTTTATTAAAGAAGTTGGGCTTATTGATAATTGCTTTGGGATTGAGTGACTTGAGCAAATTATTTTCAATTTGAGTATTGAAGACGTTCAAATTTGTTTGGTCAAATTGTATTTCTTCTTTGAGCGGACCGTCTACAATACAATTGTTGACGGATAAGTTTAGGGGTGCATGTTTGAGCAACTTCCCGTTGCCGTCTCGTAATGTATTGGTTGCGGCAAAGTGACCATCGGTTCGGGATGAGAATCCTGAATAATCGGCAAAAGTGCAGTGGTTAAAAGTATAATTTCCACCGAGAAGTCCGAGGAAACTGTAACTCCCTACATCGGCGAACAAGCAGTTGGTGGCTTGGATATCGGCTGTGATTCCGGCCAAGCTTGCTTGGCCGGAATATTGTATTCGGGTATTTGAAATTTTTAGTCCTGTATTTCCATTTACGGGCAATGAATCAACGCGCACACCGATGGTTGCGTTGGTGATATCAGCATACCGAATGCTGTTGTTGATACTGCCCACAAGGATATGAATTCCACCCCATTGGTTGGGTAAGAACTGCGGGTCCCAAACGGGTTTGTCGCCCCGGATTGAAACGCGCTGTGTTGGAGTCCCCTGTATATCTAGCGTTCCTGCAATGTATATTTTGGTTTGTGCCGATGCAAAAAGTTGAACACCAGGTTTAATGGTAAGCGTTGCACCCTGATCTACTCCCATATAACCCAAAATCACAGTGGGCTTTTGGTTGTCGGATATCGTAATATCGTTACTGAAAATGGTATCTCTGTAATAATGCGCATCCCATCCGTATGCTGCCAATTTTACATTGCTAACATGACCACCCACGTTGGAAATTATGGAATCCATTACCAATAATGGTTGAACGTTGTTATTGGCTTCGAGCTTACATTGTACGAAAACAAATACCGAATCCTTGGCGCCAATTTCAATGCTGTTAATTTGTGTTCCAGAAATTCCATCAATACTCATTCTGTAAGGAGAATTGCTACCACCACCGAGTTGGAAGTTGGCGTTAACGGCCAATTTTTCTGGGTTCTTGATACTGAAAATCTGTGTAACTGAAATGGGATAAGTTGACCCTGGAACCCTCGTGAAAACCGTATCAAACCAAATCGTGTCCTCGGAATATTGTAGGCTATTTTTTGACGTAAAAAAATCGTTGTTGTTTCGACAATTCGATAGAACTGACATCGCCAAAATGAGCATCAACGCCACCACCAAACCATTGAGTTTCCCCGTCATTGGATTAGATATGTTCTTTGCTTGCTTCGGCATTTTATTCGAAGATATCCTCGTTGTTTAATATCCCCAAATAACTTTGATAGCGCTCATCCGCGATGTCGCCCTTTTCCAAAGCCGCAATGACGGCACATTCAGGTTCGTGGGTATGAAGACAATCATTGAATTTGCACTTGGATAAGTAAGGACGCATTTCTGGGAAATACTGAGAAATTTCGGTGGGTTCAAAATCCACAACGCCAAAATCTCTAATTCCAGGAGTATCAATAATTTGGGTGTTATCCGCCAGGGTAAACATCTCGGCAAATGTGGTTGTATGTCTTCCTTTTGCATGATGGTCAGAAATTTTACCCACTTTGGCGTTTGCCTCCGGAAAAACTGCATTTAACAGCGTACTTTTTCCAACGCCGGAATGACCTGCGAGTAACCATCGTTTTCCTTTTAGCATCGCCGAAAACGCTTCTAGTGCTTTGCCTTCTTTGGCTGATCCAAGCAGAACGGTGACATTGGCGTTGCGATAAATGTCTTTGATATCGTTTACTACTGCCTCTCCGCGCTCACCCAACAAATCCATCTTGTTAAAAAACACCATTGCGGGTACATGATACGCTTCACACGTGAGAATGAATCTATCGATAAATCCCAAACTTGTTCTGGGCGATGTTAAACTGGCAATTAAGGCGGCGCCGTCTATATTCGTGGCTAAAATTTGTCGACGTGAGCTCAGTTTATTGGCGCGTCGAATGAGATAATTGTTTCTGTGATAAACCTTAGAAATTGAGGCGGTATCCGTATAATTTTGGTCTTCCATTAATTCCACGCGGTCTCCAACAGCCACGGGATTGCTCGTGTCAAGATCGGTTAATCGCATCTTCCCACGCGTTCGTGCCATCCAAACTTTGCCATCGTCTGTGAGCACTTGATACCAGCTGCCAGTGGATTTGGTGACCGTTCCCTCCATTAGAAAATGGCTTCGCAGATTTTTTTGGTCTGGGTGCTTTTACCCATGGTATAAAAATGCAATACTGGGGCACCTTTGGCTACCAATTCTTTGCATTGCTCGATGGCCCAAGCCACACCAATATCAGCGATATGTTTTTCTTCTTTGCATTGGTCGATTTCATTGGTTAGAGCAAACGGGATATCCATATGAAATAACTTGGGAAGGATAGACAATTGTTTTCTTGTGGTAATGGGTTTGATGCCTGGAATGATGGGCACGTTGATACCTGCGGAACGACAACTATCGACAAAATCAAAGTAATGTTGATTGTCGAAGAACATCTGCGTAACCAAGAATTTGGCACCGGCATCAACTTTTCTTTTCAAGTATTTTAGGTCCGACTCCATATTGGGCGCATCTGCGTGTTTTTCTGGATAGCAGGCGGCACCGGTACAGAAATTTGACTCATTGGAATTGCTAATTTCTTCGTCCAAATAAATTCCTGCGTTCATGTTTTGAATCTGATGGATCAAATCCAAAGCGTTTTTGTTTCCATTGTTTTCAGGCTCAAAGTGGGTGTCACCTTTACGATTGTCGCCTCGCAACGCCAAAATATTGTCTATACCCAAAAAACTGAGCTCAATCAACGCATTTTCCGTGTCTTCTTTGCTAAATCCACCACAAATGAGGTGAGGAACGGCATCGATTTTATAGTGGTTTTGAAGTGCCGCGCAGATGGCAACAGTGCCAGGTCGTTTTTTCGTCGAAATACGATCGTAACTGCCGTCGGCACGTTTCTTCAATACATAATCCTCTCTATGATAAGTAACGTCAATGAACGAAGGTTGGAACTCCATCAAAGGGTCAATACTATCGAACAATTCTTTGATGCTAGCCCCTTTTAAAGGTGGAAGAATTTCGAATGAAAACAGCGTTTTGTTGGCGCCTGAGATATGATCGGTAATTTTCATGAATTATTGGAAAGAGATGGGAAGAGTTAGGGTTTCGGTACCGCGGAGAACAACAACTTTAGAAGGATTTTCTGGATTGATTTTTCCCAAACCTACCATGTAATCTTCGATGCCGTTGACAGGCATATCGCCGAGCATCATTATGATATCCCCTTTTTGAAGTCCCGCTTTCTGTGCTGGTTTACCATCAGTTACGCCATCGATTCGCATGCCTTTTCCGCTATAACTGTAATCGGGCATCACCCCCAAAGTGACTTTGAATTTGGTTCTTCCTGCGGTTGCATCTTGTGTTTTTGTGAAAGGCAATTTACCTCGTTTGTTGTTCAGTGATATCAGTTGTTCCATCACGTTGAGGCTGTTTGCCATACCTACATAGTTGATTAGATTTTCGTCGTCACTGGGTTTGTGATAGTCTTCATGCTGACCGCTGAAAAAGTGAACCACGGGAATGTTCTCAATGTAGAAGGAAGCATGATCGCTTGGTCCAAGTCCGCTTTTGGTGGTGGTGATTTTGATTTGATTTGTATCGGTTTTGATCAGTGCAATGGATTTTTCAAACTGAGGAGAAGTACCTACTCCATTGAGCGTGAGCAGTTTTTTTGTGGTGTCGATTCTTCCCAACATATCGATATTAATCACATAATTTATCTTGCCCAATTTGCCATTGTTGTTACCCGTGAGGTTGACAGGTGGGTTTTGTGTAAAGAATTTTGATCCCAACAGCCCCAATTCTTCGCCACTAAATGCAATAAATAAGAAGTTATTTTTCTTGTATTTGCTACCTTTTAGTGTTCTCGCCATTTCCAACATGGCAGCTACGCCTGAGGCATTGTCGTCTGCACCGTTGTGAATCTCCGGCTTGCCAGTATATCTGCTATTTTCGTATTCGTTGATACCGATGTGATCGTGGTGCGCACAAACTACAATAGTATTTTTCTTGTGGTTGTTTCTAAAAGCATAGACATTGTGACCTTGGTCTTTGAGAACGTAAATGTTACTTACGAGCGTTATGGGTGCAGCGGGGAATACGCTCGTTTGATTGCAAAAGAACACTGGTATACTCAATGTTTTCTCATCGCGTTTTAAGTTTCCACTGGGTGCGATGAAACTAGGGTAAGGCTTGATAAAAATGATCCCTACCGCACCGCGTTTGGTGGCTTCTGCGATCTTGTTTGGAATTTCAGCCACTTCAGCGAGTTCGCCGTGCGGGTTTTCTTGCATTCCGGGGAATCCCAAGCGAATCAATGCAATCTTTCCTTTGAGATCAAAGATGTAATCGTCTCTTTTGGTTTTTTCATGAACCAAGCCATAACCGCAATCAACCCATGGTGCTGTAACACTGTCGAGGTTTGCGCTTTGCGACAAGGGAAAGTACTCACTAAATAAGGTAAGTTTCCTGATGACGGTATCAATTCCTGGGGCTCTTACACCGAATAGGCATTTGTTGCTGGCCAAACGCAATTTAATGAATTCAAACTCTTGGGT
>Ga0222712_10006340_pt1 | contig 11713 bp, 23 predicted proteins | sample C33_657DmetaG_FD_165043 | JGI IMG/M metagenome (GOLD analysis project Ga0222712, IMG submission 165043) | Estuarine water microbial communities from San Francisco Bay, California, United States - C33_657D | ecosystem: Environmental > Aquatic > Marine > Unclassified | place: USA: California... | reverse complement strand
CTAAGTCAATTTTACTTCGCTGGAGTAGCGACTGGCTTTGCGTCTGCTTTAGGTGCGTCTTTCTTTGCACCGTTACTTTTGACAGGCTTCTTTTCGTCCTTCTTAACTTCAGCTTTGGCTGGAGCAGATGCAGAAGCTGTTGCGGCAGGAGTTGCAGGTGCAACTGGAGCCTTGGCTGGCTCAGCGGCAAATGCAGAAGCGGCAAACATAGTTGCGATTAGAGCGGATACGATTTTCATAAAATTACCTTTTAAGTTGTATACACACATTATTGTCTGTATACTATTATAACGCCACAGCTTACATTAAAGTTGACACAATCCGGACAACTTGAGTAAAATTGCTGTCTGATCATCAACCTCAGTCCATACATCTATTGTAACGCTGTAAGACAACATGGGGCCAGAAGTCCATGACATTTTATCTGCGGTAATGTTAAAGGCCTTTAGCATTTCAAATTCGGGTTTCTGCATCCAATCCCAAACTGCGGCGCCTGCATAAATTTCTACATCATCAGGATCGCCCAGCTTTAAATTGGCCAGTTTTACTCTTCGCATTTTAACACCAATTTAGCCATGACAAGATCTTCTCGTGACTCAAACCCCAATGCAAGTTTATACACTCGTTCAAAAGATCTGGGATCAAACATTTCACCTGTTTGTGCATTGACAACTTGTATATGATGCTCTTTTAGTTCAGCTGTGGCCTGTTGCACAGTCAATCGAATATGCTGTTGTAGCAAGATATAATCATTGGCACTGTCGTCATCCAAAGAAACAAACGTTTTGTAAACCAACCAGTGACTGGTTTTTATGTCAGTGCGCCAAGGTCCTTCTGGTAGGCCTCTGTTGAATGATTTGGCCATTAATTATTTTGCCAATCAACAAACAAGTCCCTTACTTTTACCATGTAAGATTCTTTGTAACTTGTAACTACCAAGATACGTTCTTTTTCTGGATCAACTGCCACTCGCTGGCCACCATAGCCAACCCACCAATATGAAGGGCGAGGACCACTTGTGTTAATCCAGGTTTGGTAGCCGTATTCTCGATACAACCGACCAGTGTTGCCATAATTAGTAATCTGAGGACTGGTAGCATCTTTAATAAACTGTTGCTGACACGCTGTTCCCTTTTTAGATAAATGCACCATGTACATTGCAAGTTTTGCCCAATCTCTAGTTGTTGCACTGAATCCTGCTTGTGAGATTGCCTTGTTATCCTTGTCCAACAACCAATACCCGGCACTTTCGGCACCAATTTTAGACCAAATGTGTTGTTCAAATTGTTTGATAAAGCCACCGTTTTTATCAACAATATTTGAAAGTGCAAGAGTATCAGTGCCTGAGTACCTGAACTCTTTTCCACTGTCGGTGTCTCTCTCTTTAACCTTGTTTAAGTACTCAACCCCGGACAATCTCTGTGAGCGTCCTAGTTCCCAACCGTCACAATCTGTGCCACTGGTACAACCATCTTTCTTCCACAAATGATCGCCAGACGACAGAGCTTTTCTTATACCAGAACTCATTGTGAGTAAGTTACGTACTGTTGCCTCTCCGTATACTGTACCTTTAAGATCGTCGCTATAATTTTGAGCAGGCGAGTTATAATCAATCAAGTTCGTTTCACAATTCATCAGGCCTAAAGTATAAGCAGTTAGACTTTTACTCATTGACCAGCTAAAGTTTGGACGAGTAGCAGAAGCTGGCGAATTGTATGCTTCGAATATGATTTCTCCTCGTTCAACCATGATGATACTGAGCAATGGATTTTCGCTTGCCATTTGGCGTGCCTGTTGTACAATATCAACTTCTTTGCCAACTGGATTTCGGCTGGGAAGAATTAACGGAGTAGAGCTTGCTGGGTATCGATGATTTTTAAACTCAAATGACATATCCCCGGCTGCTCGCCGCGGCGTTACTTCAGCAAATGTGGTTTGAGATAATACATTATTAGAAGCAATCAATAATGCAATACACAAGAATTTTTTCATGATCACTTCCGTTGAGAAACGTTAACAATAATACCAAGAATAAATGCAATACACATAAACCAAATGCCTTGCAGGATCCAAAACGCAACGGGACTAGTTGCCCAAAAACTCAGCACTAGCATTTCAGTGCCAATGGCCAGCGAAACTATCCCAAACAACATCAATAGGCCAACTGCGGCAATAAGCCTTTGAACAGACTTTTCTTCAGCTTGCAAGTTACGCATCTGTTGCCTCGCGATGTTGCACAATGTAGCTGGCTTTGGGAAAGGCCAAGCGCAATGCTTTGTCCATTTTGCGTTCTAGTTCTTCTCTGCGATTTGCCAAAATCTCATTTGGCAAGATTACTTCACTTTCCTGTGGTGACCAACGTCCTACCCACTTGCCATTTTCTTTTGCTACGCCAACTTTGATATGCACGATCATAACGACTCCTTATGTTTAGCTATTATATGCTAAGTTTACTTCGTTGTCAACCTATTTATAAATACCATATGAGCTACTATAAAACTGTACAATTTAAATTTTCAGACCAAGCGTGGTCCTGGCTGTCTGCTTTTTTTGAGCCTATTATAAACGAGTATCAAAAATCAGCTCCACAAATATCAGCATTGGTTACGTTTAAGGACCACGAATATCAACAACTTGTGCAAAGTTCAGCATGGTCAGAGCTTACAACATTCTTACAAACCTATCAAATTGATGATCCATATCCGCAACTGTTTATCTACAAACGTTTACCGCGATCACGCAAATTAGTTCTAGGCAATCCGCATATTGATACAACTGGCGAAGGTGGTATTGCTGTTGATGTGCCTACACGCTTTAACATCTTAATGCAAGGTGACGAAAACACCGAAATGGTTTGGTGGAATCACGATCGAACAAGCCCGGCTGTGACTGGTTCTACTTTTATAAGGCCTGACGGCAAGTCTATTGGACGTTTGCAAGCTGTAGGAGAAACACTAAAAGAAAAATGGGAAGCAGCCGGGGAACCAATTGCTAGATCGAATTCGTTAGCCAAGAGACAGGAGTATGCTAGTTTTGTTAGGACCAACATACTCCATGCATTGAATTGGACTGGCGCCAATCCTAGACTTATACTAAGTGTTAGATCAACAAAGCCCTGGCAGTTTTAATTACTGTGATTGTTCAAGTATGTCAATATCTTTGATTACTGCGCTGGCCGTGACTGCATTCATATAATCTCTCAGCTTGGTACTGACTAAATTGTTTCGAGTTTTCTTATCGGGACTACCAAGTACTATGATATCAAATTCTCGTCCACGATGTGCAACCAACATTGTAATACACCAACCTGCTGGATTGGTAAAGCCTGTTTTACCAACTGAGATATCATATTTTCCTGCAAACATACTGGTATTGCGTATCAGCACACGATGAATAATACCTTTGATGTTTACTGTATCAGTTTGTGTTTGAGCAGTCATTGCAGCCTTGGCAAACTCTGGATGTTTTCTAATTGCAGTGTTTAACAGGTGTAGGTCCCACGCCGTGCTTTTGTTTAGCAACAGGCCAGTGGGCTCCATATAAACTGTATCAGTCATGCCTAGTTGACGAGCAGTTGAATTCATTGTGTCAATAAAAGAGTCATAGCCTGACGGGTGTGCCAGTGCCAGGGTTTTTGCTGCCAGGTTATCGGATGCTACCAAACTAAGCGTAATCAAATCTCGCCGGCTTACACGCATACCGGGTTTTAAATTGCGGCTATTTTCTATATGTTGACGAGTAATCACAATCATCTGGTCCAGATTGGCACCACTTTCTAGGACGGCATATACTGTCATCAATTTTGTAATAGACGCAATAGGCAACACTGCACTGGCATTGTAATTTTCAACTATGCGATGAGCTGTTCTGTCAAATACCAAGACTGCCTGCGCTGGTTCTGCGGCTGCTGTTGACAGGGGCTTTTTTGCTATTGATAATAAAGGTGACAGCAGTAATACCAATACAACTACAAACTTACTCATTGAGCTGTTTATACATTCTATAGTACTGCGGCTTTAAGCCAACACGCTCACTGCTTCGCAATCGTGCTGTATTGTTAACATGGACTTGAGATGCGATATGATCTCCCCCACGTAATCTAATAAATTCTTCAAGATATTTGTGTAAGATCTGATTGATTCGACGTCCTCGGTTCTCGGGATGTGTAAATGATAATGTAATCCAGCCGCCTCGGGCAAAATGTCGGTACTCAAACACAATACCACCTATCACCAGATTATTACTGTCAGTGGCATAGATACAATGAGACTTGTTAACTTCAGCCCATGTAATCATTGGCGCAGCAAATGCAGTGTCAATGATTTCTGCGTATGTTTTTAAGAACAAAGACATTGCACAGCTACCAGTGATCATATCAGTAAATGAAATGTTTAGTTGGGCTCCAGTTGCATCAGTCTCTGTCCCAACAACTTGATCGCAACCTAAAATTGGGACAGGTGATTTTGGAATTGTAAGATTTTTAAACATACTTGTTATTTTAGTGTAATTAATGATTGTGTCAGTACATATTTATCAACATTGTTGACCTTTTATGCGTTCTTAAATGAGTTGTTTGGATTGTACCATTCTTCTGCTTTTACATCCATTATATAATGGTAGTTGCTATCTATTAGCTCTGCGCCACGTTTGTATCCAAGCAATTTATACAAGCTACCCCGTTTCATTTTCTGTGTGTATTCTTGTCCGCAAAAATCAGCAACAAGCTGTCGAGCGTGCCACTTGTATGTATCCAATGATCCATTGATCTTATGTGTACGATCAACCATGCTCCACTTTTGAAAATTTTCGTCGCCGAAAAATTGATAGTAATAATTGTTTAGATAGTTTTCGTTGATGTTTGAGTAGTCACGTGCATACATTAAAATACGAAAATAAACAGAACTCCACTTGCATGAAAAGTTAATCCACCACCACCAGTCTGCTACAGTGTCAACAGGACACGGTGCATTACGAAGATGTGTTCCTAAGATCCTTGTCCACATTTCAGCATCATCCTTTGATAACTTTTGCATGTAGTACTCGGTCATGAGATCATCTGTCCATGGTTGATTTAAAATGTCGTTGCCTTTCCATCTAACAAGGTCCTTGTATAGGTCAGATCCCATTAACTGGTCATTAAATTCCCCGCCTACTAGGATTCGATCTTGAGACCAGTCACTTGCATGTTTTTGCCCATTTATCATGGCAAAATTGCTACGCCGCAAAACTCGTTCCCACATCCAGGGATTTTCTTCTATGCTTTCAACACTGAGTACAATTTGTACTCGTTTTTCAGTTTCGGCTAAGCCAATCTCTTTAATAAAACTTGTTAGTATTAGACTACTGTCAATGCCACCGCTGTATAATAAACGTATAGGAACATCTAACTTTTCTTGCTTTGACAGTATTTCTCTGACACGAGATTGACAACACTCTTCATATGTCATTGAAAATTGCGGATCATACGTTGGCAATGCCAACTGTTCGGGAAACGAAGAACGTACAGGTATTGTAATACCACCTGTACGGTCAATAAATGTTACATTAAAATTAATAAGCTCAAAAAGCGTATTCCATCTCCGAACATCTTCGCCGGGTAAATTTTTAAATCTATTTGCATTAAAGCAATATGCAGATGTCATATCAAAGTGTCCCGGAAAAATTTGTTCTCTATTTCATAAGCAACAACTTTGGCTTCATCAGCAGTCTGAGTCAGGTTGATTTTATCAGCAAAGTGTTTTAGAAAGCTATACACCCTCATTTTGATACTGTGTATATTATCACAATGCAGTTTGATTTCTCGATAAGCATGTGCTGGCTCTACATTATTAATTTGTGCATATTCCTGGATTGCATCACTGTAAAAATTATTAGCCGGCTCGCTATCGCGAATTGCAAATTCCAAATTGTTTTCAAATCCTTCCCAAATTGTTGGCCTACACGATTGTGTCGCCATTGTTGTAAAACGCATCAACATCTCCATCAACGGGGCTCGTATTTTGATTAAACGCTTGCGCTCCAGATAAGCGGTATTATGGGCTGATTCTGGTAAATCAGTTACTGATCCGTCTCGTTTAACAAAAACATGCTTGGTTTCATCAAACAGTTCGTTGCGATTAAGAAGCTGATAGCCAAGATATCGAGGAAAGAACAATCTCATTTCTGTATCTACCAGTCCAGCTTTGAGCTGATTGACAACTGCCAAACTTTCGCCTACATAAATTACTCCATCATTGCTACAGTCTAATATAATATATTTCATTTATCTTGCCTATTGTTTACGACTATACTTATGGTCCGGCGTGCAGGAATCGAACCCACATTCGCGAGGTAGAAGCTCGCTGTATTATCCATTATACTAACGCCAGGATGGGCTATTACTTACGAGCTTCTCGTGGTTCACGCTTGATAACAACTGCGGCTGCAAGTTCGGCTTGAATCATTGCACGTTTAAATGCGTTACGTGCGTGTGCATCAACAATAGAACACATCAACCGTTTTGATTGCTTGCTCAACTTAAATGTTTTTCCTGGCTTAATCATAGTTTCTTTCTTTGGTTTAAAAATTTGGCGGAGCGTGTAGGAATCGAACCTACTCACCACTTGCGCAGTGACAGATTAGCAATCTGTTGCCTTAACCGGTCGGCCAACGCTCCGTGCTATACATTTATTATACGATACTTAGTGTTACTTGTCAACAGGCACATCAGCCAAAAGCAGTTTAAGTCTTTCAATTTCATCAGCGGCTTCATCTAACAAGTTGGCAATACGATCTGGCTTGCCTTCTGTAACAGATAACCTTCCGGGAATCTGACGCCTAATCTCTGCTCGCTTTCGCAAACGAAAGACTAGGCTTTGCTCACTTACTGGTAAATGACTCTCGTCTTGCATTTTGTAATCCTTGATAATATTGATACAGGCCGGCGATCTGGTTCCAATCTCTTGAAGGACCGCAACGTAGATTCCGCCTGTAATACTCTACTTGACTGTCAATGAATGCATCAGTCATGCTAGCTGTTCCCTTACCCAAGCCAGGCGAGCTTGCTCGTCCATTGCAGTGTATTCCACAATGTTAGCACGGATAGCATCCACTAGTGGATAGTATTCTTCGTCTAGATTGTGCTTGATGTCTTTGTTCAAGTCCACTAACTTGTCTGTACGTGGATTGCGGGCAACCCACTTAGAAGTCAAGTAGTAAGGACTCTTGATCTTTGCACCTACGCCGTTTTCGTCATAGAATACAAAGCCTTCGTGCTTTACTGTCTTGACCATGTTCTTCAATGCCTGTACAGTCAAGTGATAACACTCAGTTTCGAAGCAATGAAACATTTCAGCAAGTTGCTCTAACACAGCAGGGTGGTGACCTACTGCCGACTGCCAAGTGTTTTCACGATAACCCAAGATATACATACCTGGCTTTTCAGGTACAATGTGTGGGTCGTCAGGATGTACACATTCAAACATAAATGTCATTCCGTCCATGTCTGAGCGGTTAAATGCCAACTGCCAGTCTGCCCAAGATTGATGAGTCAACATCATTTCTTTTGCCATTGCAACGTATGGGCTGTCAGTTGAACCGGTAGTAGACACCAAGATGTCGCCATTGTACCAGGTCATTGCTACCATAAAGCCGTTGACCTTGCGGTATGCAGTTACTATAGTGTCAAGTTCAGAAAACACAGGTGCTTCCTTTTCGATACCATAGTTGTAGATCTTTGTAAAAGGATAAGCAACCAAGTTGAAATCAGCATCTACAATTGATCCACGACATTCGGCAATGTATTCGTTCCATAGGTTGTCATAGAACACACGCTTCTTATATTTGAGCACGTAGATACCGTCGCCACATTCCCGGATGTTAACCAGGTTAGACGAAGCCACATACTCCTTCAATTCATCTTTAAACATGATGACCCTTAATTTCGTTGTCCTTGATCAAACGGATTGCACGTTCCATGGAGATTACAATTTCACCAGTCGAGTCCATGCCTACGTCCAACGCACGGAACTTCTCTAACCCACTTACACCTCCGTGCAAGTGACCATGAAAGTGCAATGCTCCACGATGCATCTGGTCCCACTCAGCGATTGGATAGTGAAACATCACACACTTGTGACCATCATATGTAATGTCCAAATACTTGTGAACTTCCTTGAACGCTCTACGGAATGTTGCATCCTGTAATGTCTTACGATCGTGATTGCCTTCAATCAAGATCTTGTCGCCGTTCAAACGTTGCATTGTTCGACCTGCTACACTGCCCGACATAAATGCTACATCACCTAAGATGTAAACTGTGTCTTCGGGTTGCACCCGGGCGTTCCATTCTTCTACCATGGCGTTGTTCATATAGTCAACGTCATTATTAAATCGTGCTCGCGTTTCTGGGCAAAAACTCATAATGTTCTTGTGCCCAAAGTGCAAGTCACTTGTGATCCATGTTTTCATTTCAATTCCTTTGTTTACCACAGCAAATCAAAATTGCCGCTGAGCACTCGTTTGGTGCTGGCTACTTTATTTGTTACATGGTCTTGGACTCTATCATCTTGAAATCGATAGGTGCGAATTTTGTCTCCTCGCATACCAGAACCAACTTGTTCTCGTCTGTTGCTTGCTATGACATTATTATACTGGCTCTTTGCCAGATTGTCAACCACTTTATGAATAGTACCCATGGCTTGATCCTGGCTATTTTGCCTACTGCGACATTGTGCTGTTGCTACCGTGCCAGTGGGTATATGTGTGATGCGGCATGAGTTTTGGTGCTTGTTTCGGTGTTGTCCACCTGCACCTGTTCCCGAGTACCATTCAATGCGTAAATCGCTTTCTTTTACGACTGTGGTAACTTCTGCTGGGTCAGTGATAGCCACTGTAACTGTGCTGGTATGCACTCTGCCCTTGCGCTCTGTGGGAGGAACACGTTGTATTCTGTGTCCTCCCGATTCATTGTACAAGCCAGATAAATCAGTACCCTCGACTAAGATATGAACTTCGCCAAGATATTCATTTATCAGGCGGGTAGCTCAGCCTTTGCTTTGAGCAAATTTAATGTAGGCTTGCGCCAAATCTTTCACAAATAGTTTTGAGTCTTCTCCGCCTTCTGCGGCACGGACTTCAATTACACGTTTCATACACGCTCCTTTTTAACACGACCAATTCTGCTGGCCTTGTTCCAATCGTATTTAACACCGTCGGGGCATAACCCGTCTACTATGCTATCTACTCCAAACATTCCTACAATTTCAAAGTCTGGACCTGTTATAGTCACAAACTCGTTTAGAGACTTTGCGACATTCATGGCCTCAGCTAATGTTAGGACTTTAAATTCTTCTTCTTTTCCTATTATCTTATACATTTATTCCTTTAACATTCTATGTCAATATTTCTACCCTTATCTAAATCTAAACGAATATTCCTTGATACTCGTTCTGCAATTTCACGTTCTCGATTGCGTCTTTCAATAACCTTGGCATAATCTCGGGCGCGATTATCTTCTACTCTTATTTGCTGTAGTCGATACTGCTCAGCATTATACTTGATAATGCTTTGCTCGGCCCTTGAAATTTCCATTAGTATACTTCTTTTACAATATCAAACTCAGTTACGGGCCATTTGGCTTTGAACTCGTCTGACTTGACATACTCGTTATATGCCTTTGCATCAAAAAACACCTTGCTAAAAACAGCTTTAAACTGTCCTTTTACTGTGATTGTCAAGTACACTGATTTTGCTTTGCCAGCCATTTGATGCCTTTCGTTGTTTAATAACGTTATTATAGCACAGGTTCCCAACCTTGTCAAGCTATTTACAGATTATTTTTGAAAGTGCGCCAATCATCGATATTAGGCTTTTCGTTCTCATCATATGTCCAACCCAGAGCCTTCATCATGCGATGCTTGACCAACAAGTTAGGACTACGAAAACGACCAGTGTCTTCAAAGCCCATCATAACACCAACTTCACAAACTGCGCCACTACGGCAGATGCCCGCAAAGCAATGGACCACAACGTTCATCTTATTTTCTAATGCATGCTTCAGCAAGCGAACCAATTCGTCAGCTTGCTCTTGACTGCATCGCATGGCTTCGTCTAGAGCAAAGTCATTCTTTTCAATGTCCAAGAACTCAAAGTTGTGACGTTCTTTAAATTCATGGGCCGCTTCTGGGCGCCAGCTACCTGGATCAACAATGCTAATCAGCATTGAGTTAGGACCTGCTTCGTGATGGAAGCGAGTTGGAATATCTGCGGCGGCTACGTTTTCAATCCATGGCATAAGTTGTTTCCTTTATATCTAATTATACACGATTACTGGCTCATTGTCAAGTCATACTTTCGTACACAGTATTTTCTTAGTAGCTCGTTTAAGTATTGCAAGGAGATTGCAATGAGCACACAACTACTAAGAAAATATATCGACATCATCAATACCACAAATGAGGCCTGGGATACTGCTACCCAAGTCAATCCCGAAGAACGCGGCAAGTACGCAGGTAAGACCAAAGAAGAATTGCTTGCACAATATAACGCACTCAAGAAAACAGGGCCTCACCCGCAAGGGTCGCCCGAGTATGGTAAGATGCGTGAACTGGCTTTTGCTATTCGTGCCAAGAGTGACTGGGGCAAAGTACAATAGGTTTTCGAGAGACCAGCTATCTTTCTCAAGGACTCACTGGCTTGTCTCGTATGAAGGAGTTTAAACTACCCAATGTTGCTACTGGTGTGTCAGGCACAAGAACAGGGCCCTAGCGCACTGGGGACTCAACTTCTACGTCTATCTCGAAACTTGTGTGTCGTTGTGGGTTCTTACCACACCTGAAGCTTGTTCCATTACCCTGAGGATTTTATAATGGCGCCCCCATGCATTCTCATTACACCATGACAAAACTTGGTGGAAAGTAATGGAGTTTAACCATTGCCCGGCTTGAGTTACAAACCGCTGTCTCCCATATGTGACAGTGACTTCCCATAATTGGCCGGTCCTGAGAGGATCGAACTCCCACCCTCTGTTTCGAAGACAGAGATGATATCCATTTCACCAAGGACCGAAATACTGGCTCCGTAACTTGGGATCGAACCAAGCTCATTCCTGATTAACAGTCAGGCGCATACACCATGCTTGCTCTTACGGAAAAAATTCTGGTGGTAACGGTGAGAATCGAACTCACTTTTGACACCGTATGAAGGTGGCGCATTGCCTTAATGCTACGTTACCATGGCCCTGGTCTCTCCCTGGATGTCACGACTGACGCTGCCGTTTGCGGCAAGGAGCGACCTTGCAAGCTATACCATATTGAAGCACACTCTCGGAATCAAGATCCTTTTCACCGCGCTGGTTAGGCTGCTTCGTAGTGTGGTCCAGGCTACCAACCTCTCAAGGCCAACTACCAATGATGAATGTACTTCAATATGGAATCCATTGTGTGTAGGGCATCGAAACCTACATTCGGCCCCATAATGGGCCTTTCTTACCACTTAGAAGAACACGGATTCTTCGGAGTCATGACTTCCGAACATGGACAGGTTAATTACTCCTGTTTTTACCATATAGAAACACACTATCCTAGACTGACTACTTTGGCACGGGCTTTGCTAAAAAGCGATACCGTTCGTAATGTGTTTTTATATGGTAGGGGCACAGGGACTCGAACCCTGATAGACCGGTTAAAAGCCGGCTATTCTAGCCTTTGAATTATACCCCCATATGGTCCCTCCA
>Ga0222712_10006339_pt1 | contig 11714 bp, 27 predicted proteins | sample C33_657DmetaG_FD_165043 | JGI IMG/M metagenome (GOLD analysis project Ga0222712, IMG submission 165043) | Estuarine water microbial communities from San Francisco Bay, California, United States - C33_657D | ecosystem: Environmental > Aquatic > Marine > Unclassified | place: USA: California... | reverse complement strand
TATCCATATATCTATATATATTAACTTATTTTATTTTGAATAATTAGTTAGTTCATCTTCGTACCAACTATTATACATTTCTCTAATCTCCAATGGAACTCCTTTACCAAATGAATCACTTTCCCATCCATATTGTAAGTATGCTTGAATCTCATCATTGATTACTGAATCGGTATATCCCATATTCAATAAATTGGTTTTAAATATTTCGTAGTAATTTGTTGGTATCAATTTAGTTACACCATCTACAATTAATTTATATTGAGAATCGGTATAATATAATCCATGACAAACTTCATGTTGGAATGTATCACCTTCGGTACTTTCTGCACCAATTATATACCCATCGGCATCATCACCATTTAATTCATAAATCTGATGTACAATTGATTCCATTACATCATCGTAATCCGTATATCTATCTCTTAACGTATCGTAACATGCATATGCAATTTGTAATGGAACATTAAATCCACTCCAATCAATACCATATGTAAACCCTTTACCATATTCTTTACTATACCATTTCATATATTCGGTAAAACTAAAATGTATGTTACCTCTAAATAATGGATTTGGACATTCGTAAAATTCTTGTATTCGTAAGAAGGTCATTGCCCTATCATATGAATCCTCAATGAGAACTGCAAATATTTTTGGTTTTACTTTTTCTATTTTGTAATCTATGTTTATCATTACTTAGGTTTTAATTAAAGCTAAATTACGAAAAATAACTGATGTTTCCAAATTTATTTTATTGGATTTCTATCAGATTGATTATCAACATATTATGAATATTTAAAATGTTAATAAGTTTTTCTAAAAAAAGTGTGCTAAATTTTCTGAAAAGCTAATAATTATAAAAGAGCTTTAAAACTAGAAGCTGATAACGTTTAAATAAAGAGTATAAGTAAGAGCTTAAAGCTAATTAGCTTTCCACTTACCACCATTCTTAATCCAATCGGTTCTCAATTCAAGTAGTAATTCCTGTTCTGGACTACCATCTCTATACCAACCCTTTGATAATATTTCCGTTAGAAAGACCCTTGCGTTTGCTATTACACCAATTTCGGTATAATCTGTTGAATCTTTTTGCATAGTATCCCTCAACCAAACATCTATTAGATTGATTAGTTGTATTTGGTTCTCATCCAAATGAATTACATTACCTTTCATAACGATTTTGAGCGGGCAAGATTAGTGAGAAATCCCATTTCCATATATTGAGGTGTATATACCAACAACTCCTACTATTAACCAAAAGAAATTCAATAGAATGTATGATTTATTATCACGTTCCCATGCTGCATAAGTAAGAATAACTGCATCGATAGTATTCCATATCCACATCCAAAGGAATGGAGTATCTGGCCCCATAATGGAAAGTGTTCCAAATGCTATGATTCGCATTACAACACCAATACCTTCTAATAATTCAATTACTTTTTCATTTTTAATCAGTTTCATATTAATTTATTTACCATTTACCTAATGGACAATGTGAACCCCTTGATAATGTTTTTGCTGATATATTACAACCACATCCGTATGTTAATTGTTTTGTTACTTCGTGAAAGCCAGATTTACTTGTGGAACATGAATTACCATCTCTCATATGACAATTGTCACAATGAAGTAATCGTTTAGCAGCTAATTCTTGAGTATCCGAATCTAACATATCGAATTTATCTCTAACATAATTTCCCCATCCTTCTAAGATGTGTATAACATTTGCCATAATTATTTTTTCTTATTTTTTCTACGTTGTGAATCTCTTTTAATTGCAGCAAATAACCAAGTTGTTAGTAATCCTAAAATGACTACTCCTGCAATATTTACAATTTTATTTAAATCCATAATAGTATATATAAAGAAAATTTATTTTATCCAATCTCCGTATGCCCAATGATATGATTCTACCACATCGTGACCTTCGTTGATATATTTCTCAGCAGTTTCTTCTACTTCAACACGTAATCCCCATGCTGAAGCTTCTATTAATATCATTTCAATTTCTTGTAAATCGCCAATTGTTAATTCTGATGTCATATTATTTTGTATTATTAATTTCCTTAACAAATAGATATCCCATTCCAAATAATAACCCACTTAATAAAGTGAGATGAATTACATCTAATGCTACACCAATGTAATCCCATATATCATAAACTTGCATTATACAAAACAATTACGATAACATAACACTAACAACTTTAATACTTTAAGGTTTGATGAATCCGCTCTTGTAATTGCAGAGTACAAATCATTTGCACATACTGCCTCAACAAATCCACCACCTGCATAAGAACTCTTATCACGTGTACACATAATCGATACCATAATATCGATGTTATGGTCGGTTACTTCTGGAAATTCCGATTTCCATTCGTTAGCAAACTGAATTGCCCTTACTCTACATTTTTCTCTAATATCCATATGTTTTATTTTAAATAAATTTTTGTGTTTCTATATTATCATTATTTTTCAATCTTAATATGACGGTAAAAAATGAGTGAATAATAGTTGGTGTTCCACCATTAGTTGATACAACTTTTTCTATTTTTAAATTAGTACCATTCAATAAATTTTTCAATTCGTTCAAAGACATACCATGATGGTTTTCAATAAAAATAATTTTTGTATTTTCATTCATAAATTTTTCTACACTTTGGAAAAATTTTCTATGAAAGTTCCAATCAGTATCAATGGCTTTAAGAAATTCATTATTTTCATAATAAAAGGTATTACTTGGTTTAGAATACCACGGTGGGTTGGATAGAATTGTATCAAATACAATGTCTTCATTAAAAGAATCAAATACATCTGAATGTATAAATTTCGTATTTGTTAATTGATTGTATTTTATTGTTTCGTTAATACATTCTTTATTTTCATCGTTTATATCAATTAAAACCAATTCATCAGCCAATCCTATGAAATTTAAATAAAATCCTATAAAACCAGGACCAGAACACATTTCTAATATTTTACCTTTATTTATAAAAGGAAATACGAATTCATTTTTAAATGAATCTATTCCAAATGTATTTCCACCACCATTCAAATGGTCTTCAAAATATATTTTTTTATTTTCTATTAGAAATTCTTTCATTTATATTTTAAAGGTTAATTGTTTTTTCAATTGGAATTACCATATGATGATATGGGTGATTGGTATCATTCATTGCTACATCAATCAATTTTAATTCTACATCTAATGGAGTAATCAACCCCTCAAAATACGATTCAGTATTAGCAATGTAATTTAGTTCATCATCCGTTGGGAAGATTCCAAGTGAGTTAAATCTTGTAATGATTTCGTTGGTACGTTTTGTAGTTTGCATATATTTTATGTTTTATTGTTTATCTCTTATTACAAAGCTAAACTACGAATTATTATCCATATTTCCAAATATTTTACCTATTATTTTCAAATAAAATATTTATTAATATGATTAAACTAACGAACATATTACAAGAATTTGAAATACCTTCGGATGTCTGGGTAGATTATGACTTAAAAAAGGTAGATAATGATGGTATGGATATTATATGGGATATGTATAAAACATCATATCTTAAACAAGGTATGGATTTATCGGCTAACTCGGCATCTGAAATGCAATCAAAATATAAGGCGGTTCGTTTAAAGGATGTTGATGATGATAAAGTACCTGATGAATTTATCATATATAAACCAACCAAATTTGGTAATAAGATTGCCCTATTAGCAACAAATGGTAAACCAGAGGCTAAAAGAGATTTGGTTAAACAAACCATAAAACTTACTAAAACAGCCGGATGGTTTATTGAGGCTAGTTTAAAGATGGAAGAAATTCTTTCTGCTGCTGGTGCACCAGTGGTTAGGGATGAAAAGAAAATTATAGATATTTTAGGTAATGATAAAGAACCTAACTTTGTAGGGGATGGGTATTATACTCGTACTCTTTCAAAAGTAAATAAACGAATTACTAAACGAATATATGGTAGACCTCGTTAAACTAAAAAAACCCCAATTAGGGGTTTTTTAATTTCATTTAGAAATCACCTTCGGTGTGAACCAAGTTGTCATCCCAACCATCCCTTCCGGTAAGGCTGTTGACGTTATCCAAAGTAACGTTCGAATCAGTTTGTCTAACAGCACGGGCTTCTCTGTTATACAACCATTCTTCTAGTCCATCCAAATCAGTTCTTCCGAACGAAAACGAATGGGGGTTTTTAGATTCTTGTTCCACCAAAGACTTACGGCTTTTGATGAATTTGGTGAACATGATACGAAAAAATTAAATGATGAAGGAAAATATTTCATGTATAAATATATACATTATTTCCAAAACAGCTGAATGAGTAATATACAAACTGCAAGTAATAAGCAAGTTATAGTTTTAAGTGTTAGAGGCTCTTTAAAAAGTATCATACTTAGGGTAACAAATATGATTATTCCAATACCAAACCCAATTAATCTACTTGGCCACAATTGTCCATCTCCCCATGCTACCAAATAATCTACTGATTTAACATAAAGATATGTTGATGGTATTGCACTTAATAAAACTAATAATGGATATTTATCAAACCATCCATATTTCACATTTCCCTGCAATTGTAAAAAAGATATAATCTGACCAACGATACCATATAGAATTCCGTATAATAAATTGGTTGACATCTATTCAGTATTATTATTAATATACTCTTCGAAATCCTTACCACGTTTAGGGTCTATCTCATATAGATATTCCATACCCATTTCGTATCTACCATTTTGAGTTTGTAGAATAAACACTTCGTTTTGTAAACTATCAGTTATAGTAGTTAATGAATCAATACTTTTTGAATCTCCACTTAGTTGTTTTACCGATTTCAGTTCTTGTTGTAATTTAAAGATTCTAGTACGTTGTTCCCCATTAAGAACTAATAAAAGACATGCTCCACCTATGGTGAAATACTTCTGATTCTTCGAAAAGAATTCTATTAATTTTTGTATCATAATTAAAATAATGTTAATACTGATTGTACGAATGCAGTTACTATGACTAGACAGGTTGATATCACCATAATACCAACTACAATACCAATCCCTAACATAATACCATCTACGATTTTTTCAATTTTTTTATTCATTGTTTTCTTTTTTATTTTCATCAAACCCAAATAAATCATCACCTGTGTAATCAGGATGATTTTTTTGCATATAATCAATTCCTTCAACCCATCTCCAAGAGATAAGTCCAACAATAATTATCATAATTCCAAATACAACCATATATTCCATAATATTAATCCCACCATCCTCTCATATCAGAACCATTAAACCAACTATTCCAGGCAGTTGCTTGTTCTTCTTTCGATAATGTTTTTAAATGTTTTTTATAATCTAATATAGATTGACCTTTGAAGGTGTTCCAAAGTTCTCGCCATTCTCTATCATCAATACTTTGTGCTAATTTAAATACTTTACGACTATGTTCCTTTTCTTCTTTGGAATCATTATCAACTAATTGGTAGTTACCATCCTCAGTCTTTTCGAATTCAAATGGATTATCTGGTAGTTTACCTAATATACCTTCAGCCTGTTCAATATAATTATCATTCAAACGATTATCTAACAATTGAATTGCTCTTTTTATTTTAACAACTTTCTTACCTCTGCTAAAATCTTCTTCAATACCATCTTTTTCTAACTTATCAACCATAATAGTTAGGGAACGATGTAGCATTTCTAATGTATAACGATAATCCCACCATTGATGTGAATATAATTCCTTACGGAAACGCCAGATGTTTCCAAAAAATGTTGGAATACCTCTTCTAATAAATTCCCATGCTTTCCATAGTTTAGTATCATACCAAACTAATCTTTCTACACTCTCAAAGAATGTATCTTTAAACTCTACTTTCATTTTTTCTTTTTTGTATATTTTCTTTTTGGGTTTGTAAACTCCATACCCAATCGTTGGTCATTAAAATCCGAAACTACTTTAGGTATATCCATTCCTTCTAATTGTTTTGAAATATCATCTCTGACAATTTTTGTTATTTGGTCTCGTGCATCTTGTGTTAATCTACTAAATGGCAGAGCTTCAAAATCCATCTTCTTTTTAAATTCGATTTCTTTTTGTGTTTGGGCGGCACGTATCTTAACACGCATTTGAGTATCTTCTAAAGCATTACTTTTAGCAGCGTTCATTAATGCTTCAACTAATTCATTTGCTGATTTTTTTCCTGTTTTAATATTAAAATCTGATTCGGCTATTTCACTTACACCTTTACTCCTGTCATATTCTTTAATACCGGCTTTAACTTGCATATCATTTGGATTAATTTTAGCTAATAGTTCTTCTAATAATGCTTCACTTTTAGTTTCTTCCATTTTTCGTTTACCACTTTGCCACTCAGCAACCTTTTGGGGTGATGCTATTTTAATACCGGCAATATGTAACATTCGTTCATTATCAATTAATAATGATGTAGGTAATTCATCTAATGGATTAGGTGGTGTCGGTGTGTGTTGGAAATCTGGTAAATCTTTTAATTTATATTTTTTACCAAATAAATCACTAAACTTTCGTTCTGGTCGTAATGTTGTCCAACTACCATCTTCATTTTCTTTCATAAGAGGTGAAGACCATCCAGCGTAAAGCATCCATAAGATAAATACTACCAATCCGATTGTAATCAATAATCCTGTCATAACTTTTATTTTAAATTGTGTGTTCTATATTAACTCTTACACAAGTTTGTGCTTGAGCTTCATTCATAAAGAAATTATTTATATACCCCATCATATTAGCAGAACCAATTGGATTTGCTGAGTGAACATATACTTTTGGAAATGGAAAAGGTTTACCTTTCTTAACATCTCTTGCTAACTTACTCCACTTTGGATTTTCATTATAAAATTCATTTACCAACCATTTAGCACAATGTAATCCAGTCTTCTCTTGAATATTATTATAATCTAAAGTATAGTTTGGTGAAACATTATTAAAATATTCATTCATTGCAGTATCACCCAAATCGTGGTCTAATGAAATAAGTTCATAATTGTTCAACCCATTCATACGAATGTGTGCAATAAACTCCTCATAGTTTCTAACCACTTGCCATTTATTATCAGTTGGAGTTCTTACATCATCCAAATATAACCATATTTTTTTATTTGTTTCCATTATATAAATTCTAAAATTTCATTCATCTCAAAATCATAATCAAAGGTCATTGGTTTGTTATTTACCAAATAACTCAAATCACAATTACATCCATTAAAAGCATACCCCCAATCAGTACGTCTATATCCATATGCTTCGTGAATATGACCTGAAAAATGTAATTGTGGTTTTACTTCATTTAAACGAAGATATAATTGTTCACACCCTACATTCAATCCACCTCTATCAGTTCTATCACAATATCCAAATATTGGACCGTGGGTTATAACAATATTTGAATCAGTAGGAATTTTATTCCAAACTTCGTTTATATCATATCCTCTATCTTTGTTGAATGCCCAACCATATCCAAATGATGGCGTGATTGGTGAACCCCATATCTTTAATCCATCAATAGTAACATCAGAATCTTCTAAATAAAATACATTTGAATCTAATCCAGAATTTAATAATATATCCAACCACTGTGGTTTACCTACTGATGGGAAATGTGTATTACCTTCGGTTTCCCATACTGAACGTTTTCCGTCAAAATAATCAACCTTAGTTTGCATCAATATTTCAGAATCAAAAGACATATCATGATTACCTGCAATAAAAATTTTATGAGTATAGTTATCTATCTCATTAAACCATTTAATAAAATTTTCAACTTCACGTTCTCTACCTAATGAAGATATATCCCCACTATGAATAAGGATATCTCCACCTGGCAACTTATCATTAAGTTGTTTGTGTTTATTATGTGTATCGCTAATGTGTGTTATTCGCTTCATCATATTCGTAACTTTCATGCCCAACCATTTGGTAGGCTTCAAATAATAATTCTAATGCATTTCCAATCTTATCTTGTATATCCTTATGGTATTCCGTTAAAGGATGATTTAGGATATGGTCATCAATGGTACAATTAACAACGTGTAATCTATCCATCAATTCTAAATAATGACCTGAATTAATTGAATTCTTTTCGGGTTTCGTTGATGACATCTGATATTGATTTTGTTGGTTCATCTTTCATCTTTCTTAAAGCTCTAATGATGAACTCACTTAATTTGTTTTTGTTTTCTAATTTTTTTACTAACTCATTAAGAGTGTTTAAATCTTCATAGAACTTACCCATTAATTTTGTACCTTTGATTTATGTAATGAAATATATTTTTTATAATCTACTTGTTTCATAGACCCCGCATTTTCATAACTACCATCTGAATCATCTATTAATACTGAAATATTACCATCAATTGTAACCGCTATACCTAAAATTCCAAACCCCTCACATATGATTGGTTTGTAATATCCTTTTGGAATAGTTTCTGCGATTTCTTCAATATCAAAATCCCAAGTCAGTTCTGGTTCGTATATTTCACAATATTGTTTACTGAATTCTGCCATATTTTATTTGTTTAAAATAACGTTCCCATAATTGTTCAGAATTTGTTGCTTCAACTTCGTATGGGTGATTATCATAAGTATATCCCATATTATAATAACGTTGTATCCAAGAGGGACATTGTAAATAGTGTTGGTATTCGTGCAGTATAGTTTTAATTACATCTTTAATCGAATCTATATTCTCAAGTATTAAAACAATACTATTTTCATTTGGGTCAAACCATCCTTGAATTAATTCTAAATCTTTCTTACGAACTTTACCATCTGCAAAATCTTCACTAAATTCCATTATATCGGTTCGTTTCATAATATCTAAATATGGTATATCCATATGATATTTACTTTCGCCGAAATCCTCCACTATCATATTAAAACTTTCCTCAATACGTCTTATTAGTTTCTTAGTGATTTTCATTAATAGTCTTTTTACAAAGATACGAATAATATTTCAATTATCCAAATTTATTTTATCATAGGTGGGCTACAAAAATTCAATAAACAATATCTATTAAATCCTTTAACTAGATTTACACTATGATAAGCATTAAATTTGGTAAAATCTAAAATTGCCACATTCCCATATATAGGAGGTACACTATGGGTATTATCAATAATCAATTCACCACCTTTGGTAGAATCCCAATCAGTTGATAGATATATCAATATAGCACAATCTCTATAACCTAAATCATTATCCTGATGGTTTCTTAAAAAACAACCATCATTATACATTGTAATTGTAGTACCACAGTTACCATTGGGATTTTCATAAAATGATTTATATAATTTATACCTAAAATCTAATATCTTACGAGATTCTACTGATTTGTAAAACCAAATTTGGTCTAATGAATATCCATTTTTAAAATTATACTTATCTAATACATCAATTTTAATTTTAGATAATTCATCAAACGGAGTATCTAAAATTGTGTTTGGGTATAATGGAATATCAAGTCCTTTAGGATTTATTATACTCATTTGTAGATTAGTAAACTCAACCGGATTTAATGAGTTTGGTGGGATTGCTATTTCTAATTCATTATATAATTCTTCACTTAAATTTTTTAGATTAAATGATACAAATCCATTATTAAAGAGTTGATTTTTTAAATCAGTTAATTTTTGTCCATTCATTATTTATACGTTTCCAATGTTGAATATGTCTTATACCATATTCGTATGGTATTTTAATAAATATACTTTGATTTCCTTTAAATCCTTTTTTGTATAATCCCCTCCATTCGATTAAATTCTTATGATATGATTTTATGGTCTTATGATTATACCAAAGCAATTCATCGGTATTTGAATTACAAAATTGAATGTAATCAACAAACCATTCTTTATATGGATTGATTCGCTGATTACCACCATTATCTATATAAGTGGATTCACCACTCCAATACTTTTGTTTTCTAACGGGTATTCTAAAATATCCATCGGATTTAAATGTATTGATATCACCTTTAAATGATTCAATATCTGCTCCTCGTTTATATTGAGGAACGATTAAATCTAAATCAAACTCACCACCCTCTTCAATATCATACCAACCTCTTTCTTCTAAGAAAGATTTAGCAACGATTCTATCTTTGGAATCATTATGAGTTAGTGGTATTGGTTTAGTGTGAATCACCTACGTTGTGTTTTTCTGCAAAGATTAAATAATCAGGGTTGATTACCTTAGCAATCTTTTGTCTTTCACCTGTATAGTATTTGATTACAATACCTTCATGTGGTACTTTAGTTCCTTCAATGAAGTTATTGAATACAAACTCATCTTGTACTTCTTGTGACCAATCTCCAAAGTGTAAAATTTCTACATAAGGTAATTCTAATTGTTTTTCAAATACTTTCCAAGCATTGTATGTACTCAAATACTCACCATTCTCTTTTACATCGAATCCTACGAACTTAATCTCATTTAACCCATAATCATATCCCCTTTGGATTCCAGCTCCGTAAATTTCACCATATAAGGTGATACCATCACCAATATGTTCAGCTTTTGTTAATTTAACATAATCCCATAACTTTTGTTTGATATTATATTTCTTATCGATTTCATACCAAACATTAGTATCATAGAATCCATTGGAATCCGAACCTTTCTCTACATTATGAGAACCAACTACGAATTCATAATCAATCCACGTATCTGCTAATCGTAAGAATTTTTTCATTTTATCAAAGAATGATAATTTAGTTTTCTTAACAATACCATAACGGGCATTTGTTCCGTGAATCTTACGAGAAATTTCAACCGAATCTTCTTCGGTAAACATATCAGGTACATTCTTTAAGTTAGGAAACTTATAGTAGACGTGAAAGTTTGGATTATCTTGATAACGAATCTTTTTACCACTTGCTAATTGAACCATCTTAACTGGTGGTTCGTATTTGTAGATTTCCATTACATTCATCATATCCTTACCTTCATAGTAATTTTCCATAAATGGAATATGTTGGATTGGGATAATTAAACATTCTGAATAAACTCCTCTCAATTTTACTGTCCTAACTCTACCACCTTTTCTAAGATAAGAAGTTACTCCCATCTTTTCAGAAAGTTCAAATGGAACAATTGCATCAGTTGTAGCAATCATTACCATATCTCCTACTTTTTGTTCTCCTTTTTTGGTAATGCAATTCCACCCACCTACTACTGCTAATTCGATATTATCAGCACCTTCGATTGGATTAATTTCATTGACCGTTGAAATGTAACATACACTATTTAAGTTTTCCATCGTTTAATCGTTTAATTATATTATTTATTTCATCTTCTATTCCAAATTGAATGATTCGTTCTAACTTTTTAGTTTCCATACTTGTTTCAAAATAAAATCTACACATTCCAAATTTTAATTTAATTTGATGTATTTCAAAATTAGGTAGATTCATCAATCCATACCCCACTATACTATCCAAATAATCAGTAACTTCTGGTATATCAAATTCTAATCCACCCCACCCTTCTGGTATGTATTGTTTGTATTTTATATTGAATTCTTGCTGTGTCATAACTTTGTAAATATACGAAAAATATTTGGAATAACCTAATATAATGTTTGATTTTTTTTGATTGAAGTTCTTAATGCGAATATACCTTCTTCAAAGGTATTAAACATCGGAATCGAATAT
>Ga0222712_10006334_pt1 | contig 11718 bp, 6 predicted proteins | sample C33_657DmetaG_FD_165043 | JGI IMG/M metagenome (GOLD analysis project Ga0222712, IMG submission 165043) | Estuarine water microbial communities from San Francisco Bay, California, United States - C33_657D | ecosystem: Environmental > Aquatic > Marine > Unclassified | place: USA: California... | reverse complement strand
TATTGAGACCACATTGATGTTTGGCGATTTTGTGATGCAGCATCCGGCATTTATTGAGGGAAAATTCGATACGCACTTTATTCAGCAATACTTTACCGAGGAGCAGATGACGCCGGAGCCGCTGGAAGCGGCGGAGGCGCAATTGTTGGCTCAGGCAGCGCTACACTTTTTCCAACAAGGTGCCGCAGCAACCGGTGGTGAAGCAACTATCGCCCAAACCGGTTCAACAGAGTCTGCTTGGTATCGCAATCGCAAGAATTTTGCTTGATGTTGGCGCGGGTTCTGCTGATCGATGATTTTCATCCGGCCCTGGAAATGGGGCTCAAAGCAGCAGGGTTTTCTGTGATTGATGCCCGCGATTGTTCATCGAGTGTGGCGGAGATTGTGGGGTTATTGCAAACGCATCAACCCGATGGGTTGATGGTTAGGAGCAAGTGTTTTGTGGGACAAGATATCTTAACAGCCAGCAAGCATTTACGGTGGGTTGGCAGAGGCGGTGCTGGGATGGATAATATAGATGATGTGGCTGCTGCAAGTTTGAACATCCATTGTTTCAATGCGGGCGAGGCCAATTCTGATGCGGTGGGAGAACATACCCTGGCCATGCTGTTGGGATTGTTTACCAATCTGGTGAAATCGCACAGGGAGGTGTTGGATGGTCTTTGGGACCGTGAGGGCAATCGGGGTGTGGAATTGCGGGGTAGAACGGTGGGGATTTTGGGATTTGGAAATACGGGTTCCGCTGTAGCGAGAAAATTATCGGGTTTTGGGGTTCGGGTGATCGCCCACGATAAGTATTTAACGGGTTTTGGCGGTGATATGGTAGAGGAGGTGAGTGAAGAGGTAATGTTGCGAGAGTCGGATGTATTGACCTTGCATGTGCCCTTGACGGCTGAAACCAAAAATTGGTTAAATGCAGATCGATTGGCCTTGATGAAATCACATTTTTGGCTGCTCAATTTATCGCGTGGCGGAGTCTTGGATTTGGCATTGGTACTAGAGGCGCTTTCGTGTGGAAGGTTACTGGGATTTGGAGCGGATGTATTGTCGGTGGAGCCGCCTTTTTTGGGCGATGCTGCCTTTATGGATGTTTTCAATGGACTTTGTGAAAATAATCGCGTGATTCTGAGTCCGCATGTAGGGGGCTGGACGGTGGAAAGTTATCAGAAAATATCGGATGTGCTTCTCGATAAAGTGTTGAAATTGTACGACATACCGCGGAGCTGATTTTTGGATTATTTCAAATTTCTTTTCTGAGTAACACAATTTAGTCAAAAGTTTCAACGTTTGAAACTTGATAAATCCTTGTTTTTTCGGTAAACTTGCCAAATTATCGTTATTTGTATAAAAAGCGATTTAGAGAAGAAAAAGACCTATGAAGTATATGCTACGTAAGATTATTGCACTCGCAGTGGTGGTTTTGTCCATCGGTGTGGTAACAGCGCAAACCAACTTTGCCGACTTTCGTATTAAGGCCAAAGACCAAGATGGCCGGAACATGAGCGGTGTAAAGATTGTGATGTTGTTGAACAACATTGAGGTTGCAACGGATACCACGGATTCAGACGGTAACGTCGGTTTTGCTACGTTAACACCGGGTAGGTACGACGTAAAAGCGACCAAAGAGGGGTATCCTGATCAGGAGATCAAGGACATCAGTCTGCAACCAGGCCAGAACCCAGATGAAGAAGTGAATTTCATCAAGTCGGGATCAGGCACCATGGGTCCAGCGGTAATCAAGGTGAAAGGTAAGAGAGCGCCAGTTGATTTCTTAAAATCAGAGTCTGTGATTGATGGAAAGTCGATTGTTGGATCGGGTCAGCGTGGTACAGGTTTGTTGGAAAGTACAAACTCGGCCATTTTAAGTACGCCACAAGGTATTTCGGTTCGTGGTACACGTGCGGATGGTAACGGTACATACATTGACGGTCAGCGTGTTATTGGTGGAGGCGGATTGCCAACCTTGGGTACAGAGCAGATTTCTGCGAACGTAGGAGGTATTCCTGCCATGTATGGTGACTTAACAGGCGGGGTGTTTTCATCTACCTCAAAGTCAGCGACTGATAAAATTGTAACAGCGATTGAAGGAATTACTTCAACTGGTTTGGATCCTTTTGGATACAACACCGTTGAGGGATTCATTTCCGGTCCGATTTGGGTAAAGGAAGAAAAGGATCCTTCAACAGGTAAAACCAAGCGCAACGTAAAGTTGGGTTATATGATGAACGCCAACTTGGGTTACTACAAGGATGCATCGCCTACACGCACAGGTGTTTACCGTGTGAACGATGCGAAATTGACTGAAATTGAAGAAAATCCTTTGGTATTTACGCCCAACGGTTTCGTACATAGTGCTAACTTCTTGCGGATGGAAGACTTCGAATTGTTGAAGGCACGTCCGAATAGCGCAAGTGGAAACGGAAACTTCGTGGGTAAATTGGAATGGCGTCCTTCTCAGTATGTGAGTGTAACCGGTTACGCGAGTTACTTCTACTCATCTGGATTATCAGCGAGCAACTCAGTGATGAATTACAAGAACAACGCCCGTGGCGACAACCAGACATTCCGTGGTTACTTGTTGTTTACACAAAACTTCAAAACGAACAAAGAAAGCTCAATCAAGAATGCATTCTACTCTGTTCGTGCCGAATATCAAACTTCGTCTTCATTAACACGTGATGCAAGGCATTTGGACAACATTTTTGATTACGGTTACATTGGTAAGTTTCAGTCGTATCCAACGGCTGTGTACGCATATGCTAACTATGATCCTTCACAGAATCCCAACAAAGAGCCAAAGATTGTTCGCGATCAGTTTGGTAACTACGTACAGTTGAGAAACTATTGGGAGCAAGTGGGTTTTGCTGATACATTGATGTCATTCAAGGCAAGTGACTTAAATCCATTGCGTGCCAAGTACACGGAGAATGTTTATGACTATTACGATAGCCGCGGTTTCAAAATACAGAATATGAATACCTTGATGGTAAACCAAGGATTAATCAATGGAATGAATCCTAACGGTGTATATTCATTGCATGGTACCCCAGGTGGAATTACGGCGAACTATTCAAAATCAAATACAGAACGTTATGGTGTATTTGCGGTAGGACAGATGTCTGTTAAGCCAAAATCAGTGGGCGGTCGTGAAAGAACTCAGCACGATTTACAAGCGGGTTTCTACTATGAGCAGCAAATAACTCGTGGTTATGGGTTGGCTGCCAATAGCTTGTGGGTATTGATGCGTCAGCAGATGAACAAGCACATCGCAGAATTGGATTTGGGTAATCCCATTTTGAGTTATGATGCCAATGGCCAGTTCACAGACACAGTTCGCTATAATCGTTTGATCAACTACGGTGAACAGTCGCACTTTGACCGTGCTTTCCGTGATAAGTTGATTGCTGGTGGTGGGAAAGACGTTTATGGAAATACGATAGACGAACGCACTTTTGTTGACATCAACTCATACGATCCTGGCATGTTTAGCTTGGATATGTTCAACGCGGATGAATTGTTGAACAATGGTAATGGAGCGGTGAGTTACTTCGGTTACGACCATTTGGGTAACAAGGTGATTGGTAAGCCAAGTATTGAGCAGTTTTTGAATAACAAAGACAAGCGTACCATTGGTGCTTTCCAGCCTGTATATATTTCAGCTTGGTTGCAGGATCAGTTCCGTTTCAAGGACTTGGTATTCCGTTTGGGTGTTCGTATGGAGCGTTACGATGCCAACCAGTTGGTGTTGAAAGATCCCTATACTTTGTATCCTATCAAGACGGCTGCTGAGGTAACCGAAATCAATGGTTTGACAGTAACTCATCCCAATAACATTGGTGAAGAATTCAAGGTGTATGTAAATGATATTCAATCACCCACCAAAATCATTGGTTACCGCAATGGTGACCGTTGGTTCAATGCCGATGGTTCTGAATTGAAGAGTGCAGAATTTTTGGCTAACCAAACTAGCAATGGTAGAATCGCACCATACTTGGTTAACCCAAACAAGCAAGAATTGACCAAAGACGCTTTGGAAGATTTTACACCGGCTTTAAACTTGTTGCCACGTATTTGGTTCTCATTCCCTTTGGAGCCAGAAAGAAAGTCGTTCTATGTGAGCTATGATGTATTAGCACAACGTCCGAACCAAGCGGCTTCATTCTTGTCAATTGATGAATTGTATTATTTGAAGAACCGTCAGGGGGCCACTATTTCTAACGGAAGTTTGCAACCACGTATCAAAACGGATTACGAGGTGGGTTACAAGCAGATTTTTGGTGTGAAGAAAGACCGTGGTTTGGAGATTGCGGCATCATATAGTGAGAACAGAAAAGACTTTGGTTTGTATCAAATCAGCCAAGGTTATCCAGTAACATACACAACTTACCGTAACATCGACTTCTCAACCATCACTGGTTTCAGAGGTACATTCTCTATGAACGACATTGGTGGCATTGGAACGATTCCTGGTCCATTCTCATTCGTAGCAAGTTACATGTTGCAATTTGCTGACGGTACTGGATCTAACATCAATTCTCAGGCCGCATTGATTGCTTCGAACCAGCCCAATTTGCGTAACGTAATTCCTTTGGGCGAGTTGGATATTCGTCACAACATCAAGTTGATGGCTACTTGGGCTTATGGTGGTGGTATCGACCCAAGAACCAAAAAGAATTTGTATTTGGGTCCGAAGGTGAATGGCAAAGAAATCTTCAAATACGCCAGCTTTAATATCATTTCAAACTCATACAGTGGAACGCCTTATACCCCTACAGTTAGACCTGTGCAGTCTGGTGCGGTGGACCGTGCACAAATCAAAGGGGTTCCTTTCGGTGCGCGTTTGCCATGGCAACAAACCTTTGATATCAACATTACCAAAGGTATTCGTTTCAACCGTGAGGACAACGGCAAACCTTTGATCATGAGTGTTTTCTTCTGGGTACAGAACGTGTTGAATGCGCGCAACGTTAATTCGGTTTATCCTTACACTGGTCAGGCGATGGATGATGGATTTATCAACTCACCTCAAGGACAGTTGTTGGCTCAAAACCAAATTGACGCTCAGAGTTATATTGATTTGTATAAAATTATGTTGGCTTCACAAACGGGTATGTTGGGTGCGCCCAGAACGGTTCGTGTAGGTTTACGTATTAACTTCAACTAAACAAGAAAAGAAAGATTTATGAAACGATTAGGAATATTTTTACTCTCTGCAATGGCAGTTCATATGGCGGTAGCCCGTCCTATTTTGAACTTGAATGGCAGGGGAAATGCTCCCCGTGTGGATCGTAGGGCTGGTCAATTTGCCAATACCTGTGAACCAGCGTCCCAGAGTGCGGATTTGGACGTGAACAACGTACGAACCAAGCTGTTGAATGGTGGTGACATGTGGTGGGATATTAATACGGCCAAATATGAAATTCCAAAAATCAATGATCCCAATGCGGTGAGAAAGCACGCATTGTTCGCAGGTGCGATTTGGATTGGAGGACGTGATAACGGAGGTAGCTTAAAGTTGGCTGCGATGACATACCGCCAAAAGGGTAATGATTTTTGGCCAGGTCCTTTGGATACGACCACTGCTGGTACAGATCCTGTTCGTTGTAAGGCCTACGACAAGATGTGGAAGGTGACCCGTGATGAGTTAGAGAATTTCGAAAATAGCAAATACTTGAACCAAAGTGCGGGTATTCGCGATTGGCCAGCAGGCCGTCAGCGTGCCGTAATGTTTGGCAATGAGGCGAAATATTTGGCTCCCTACAAGGAGGTTGTGCCTGACGGTGTATACGATCCTTTTGCTGGTGAACACCCCGTATTGGATGACCGCCGTCCTTCTATCGAAAACGGTGTAGAAAAACAACCAGATATGTTTATCTGGTGGGTGTATAACGATAAGGGTAATATTCACAATGAAACTAAAGGTCAACCCATTGGGGTTGAAATTCAAACCACAGGTTTTGCATTTGCTACGAACGATGAGGTAAACAATATGACGTTCTACAGTTCTAAAATCATTAACCGTGGTTTCACCACACTGAATGATTGTTACATGGGTCAGTGGGTAGATGCCGATTTGGGTAACTACGCGGATGATTATGTGGGTTGTGATGTTGGACGCTCTTTGGGTTTCTGTTACAACGGTGATGATGATGATGAAGGCGTATTGGGTTATGGTTTGAATCCCCCTACTGTGGGTGTGGACTATTTTGAAGGACCTACAGATTCAGCAGGTAATCAGTTGGGTTTGAGCCACTTTATGTATTACAATAATGATGATGATGCTGTTCGTGGTAACCCAGGGGAGGCCATTGAATATTATAATTTGTTGCAGGGTAAATGGTTGGGCGGTCAGAATGTGACCTTTGGTGGTACTGGATTTGGTGGTTCAAAACCGGCAAAATACATGTTCCCAGGAGATACTGATCCTGATTACGCTTTGGAGCCATGGACAGAAAAAATTGCTGGTAACAAACCTGGGGACCGTCGTTTCTTGCAATCTACTGGTCCCTTTGTTTTGCGTCCTGGTCAAGTGCAACGTATCACGGTGGGTGTAGTTTGGGCACGTACAACAAGTGGTGGAGCGATGGGTTCATTAAATTTGTTGCGTATTGCATCGGACAAAGCTCAAACCTTGTTTAACAACAACTTCAAAATTTTGGATGGTCCAGATGCTCCGGATATTGAAATTCAGGAGTTAGAGCAGGAGTTGGTATTGAAATTTATGAATACCAATAGTGCTAAAGTCGAATATTACTCCGAGAAATACAAGGATGCCAAAAACGTAGAGCGAACATACAAGTTTGAGGGTTACATGGTTTACCAGTTGAAAGACGCTACGGTGAGCACTGGAGATTTGGATAATATCGACAAAGCGCGTTTGTTGTTCCAGTGTGACATGAAAAACAACCGAGGCATGATCGTGAATAAAGTGTATGATCCCAAATTGGCGGCATTGTTGCCTGTGATTAAGGTAGAGGGTGCCGACCAAGGTGTTCAACATACATGGAGTATTAAAAACGATTTGTTTGCTACTAGTTCAAACACGCGTTTGGTAGACTTCAAGCCCGTTTATTACATGGTATTGTCATATGCTATTTTGGCGGATGATTCATTGCAGGTTGATCCAAACCAATTCTTGGCTGGACGTCGTAACATCAAAACATACAAAGCCATTCCTCACAAAACAGAGCCAGAACAATTTGGAACTGAGTTGCAATCGAACTATGGCAGTGGTCCAGTTTTGACCCGTTTGGCTGGTCGTGGTAATGGTGGCAATGTATTGGAGTTCACCAAAGAGACCGTAGACGAAATCTTGAAAAACGGATTTGCGAAAGAAGCAACCTATGTTGCTGGTGCGGGTCCAGTAAAGATTAAAGTTGTTGACCCAATTAAGATACCTAATGCGAAGTTTGAGTTCGTCTTGCGTGAAAATAAGGCGTCTTTGACCTCTGGTTTGAAGGACTCAATGACCAAAAACACGGGTTGGTTCATGGTGAAGAAGGGTGCAACTGATTTGGAGAATGATACCATTTTCAACGATACCATCATTGGTGTTGGGTTTGAATCGGTACAAGGTAGAAGAGGAAAGAATAATAAGACGCAGGAAACTTTGGCTGATTGGGGCTTTAGTGTAGAAGTTGAGCAAGTATTTAACCCAGGTGAAAATGCCAATGCGGATCCAAGCAACGGTGTGCTGAGCTGGAGTGTAAATTGGGAAAACAATGGTAAGCAGTGGTTGACGGCGGTAGCTGACAATGATGCAGGCGCAATTTGGCAAAACTGGGTCCGTTCGGGTAGCAACGGTAAAGGTGTCAACCCCTTTGACCCTTTGACCCATGACTTCTTTAACCAAGATGGAACATCCGTTGATCCGGGTCAAGCATTTGAACGTATTTGGAACGGCAGAATTGCACCTTACGGTTTGGTTGCTCGTGAAAAATTGACAGCCACCGGTAGAAATACCTATGGTTTTGCATGGTGGGGTAACTCATCTGGATTACACAGTCCTCTGAGTGAATTGGCGAGTGTGGAGATCGTGATCACACCGAACAAAGACTTGTGGACACGTTGTCCTGTATTGGAAATGGCTGACGATGAATTGAAAAATTCAACGGAAGGACAGATGGAGAAATTCAATATGCGTTTCGCACCATCAGTTGACAAAAATGGTAATCCAATGACAGGCTCAATGGGCTTGGGATGGTTCCCTGGTTATGCAATCAACCTGGAAACAGGTGAGCGTTTGGCTATGGCCTTCTCTGAAGATAGCTACTTGGGTGGTGAGAATGGTAGAGACATGATTTGGAACCCAACCGACAAAGTATATAACGACAATGGTAACTATCCTGCCATGGGTGGTAAGCATTTCATCTACATTTTTGGAACGGGAGTAAGTGGTATTGCGCGTAACATCAAAGGTGAGCGTTATATGGGTGAAGACGAAGCAAACTTCCAACGCTTCAAAACGGCTTTGTTGCCTGCTGCAGCTGGTGGAAAAGTAGCTACTTTGGACAAAACGCGTGTGTTGTCACAAATCATGTGGGTAATGCCTTCTTACATGGCTCCTGGTTACAAAATGATCAATAAGAACGAGCCACCTACTGAGGTTAAATTCAAAATCAACATCCGCAAGGCATATACAACTTTGGATGCGGGTAACAACATCAATAACAATCGTCCGATGTACTCATTCGACGCAGCAAGCATCGCTCCGAAAGTGTCAAATGAAATTGGTATTAAAAACTTGGATTTGGTGAATGTTGTTCCAAACCCATACAGAGGTTACAGCGAGTACGAAAACAGTCCTATCGATTCTCGTGTTAAAATCACCAACTTGCCTCCTGAGTGTACAATCACCATTTTCGATATGGCAGGTAACTTGATTCGTCGTGTAAACAAGGCGGACAACAATACCTTCTACGAGTGGGATTTGAAAAACGGTAGCAATGTGCCTATTGCTTCAGGATTGTACTTGATTCACGTGAAGACGAAGGATTTGGGTGAAAAAGTAGTTCGTTGGTATGGTATCATGCATGCCATTGATTTGGATACATATTAATAAAACAGAAGATGAATCGCAGACAAAAGAATATATTTTTGGCCGGATTGCTGACTGTGGGTGCTATTGGCGCTGCAGTTGCGGGTAACCCAGAGCGACAAGGACAGGCAGGTTCTGCCCAGTTGACCATCAACGGATGGGCGCGTTCAAGCGGAATGGGTTGGGCTTATGGTGGTAAGGTGAGCGGCACGGAGGCTATGTATATGAACGTGGCAGGCTTGGATCGCATCAAGAACAACACCGAAATGAGTTTCTCAAGAACCGAGTGGTTAATGGGTTCAGGAATCGCCATCAACAATGCGGGTTTTGCCCAAAAAGTGGGTGAGAGCGGTACATTTGGTATCCATGTGATGCAATATGCTATCAAACCCATCGACATCACAACGGAACAAAATCCGTATGGTGGTATTGGTACATTCCGTGTGAATATGACCAACATTGGTTTGGCTTACTCAAAGAGCTTTAGTAGCAATATTTCTGCAGGTATCATGGCTAAAATGGTGTCTGAAGGTATTCCTGACGCACAAGCTTCGGGTATTGCTTTGGATGCAGGTGTGCAGTATGTAACAACATTGCGCCCTGTTCGCGGAAGCATTAAGAAAGACGATTTTCGCTTTGGTATTAGCATGAAGAACATCGGTCCTGATATGCAACATTCAGGTGATGGTTTGAGCTATAAGGCCATTTTGGATAACGGTACTTTCAGTAAGACAATGCAGGTAAAGGTTGACAATATCAAGTTGCCCGCTTTGTTGAACATCGCGGCTTCATATGATGTGAAATTGGATGCTGACCCGAATCAGTACGACAACAAACTTACATTGGGATTTGGCTTTACCAACTTCGCTTTCAGTGCGAATCAGTTGACTTTGGCTGCTGAGTATAGCTACAAAGATTTCTTGTCGATCCGCGGTGGATTTGCCTACCAAGAGGGCATCTTTAACGAGGATACCCGTCCATCAGCATTTACCGGTCCTATGGCTGGATTGAGCTATGATTGGAAGATGGGAGAGGATGGAAATACCGTGAGTTTGGATTACTCTTACAGGGCAACGAATCCATTTAGTGGCGTACATTCGTTTGGCGTGCGCATTGGATTGGGTACAGCCGAATAATAGAAACTTTTAATATATTTGTACTATGTGCATCAGTGTAAATCGCTGGTGCACATTTTTTCTTAAAACACATCAACAACCATGAGCGATATTCAATATTTATCGAAAGAAGGACTGGAAAGAATGAAGCAGGAGCTGTACGTCATGAAGCATGAGGAACGTCCTCGCATCACCCAAGCAATCGCGGAGGCCCGTGATAAGGGTGATTTGAGTGAAAATGCGGAATATGACGCGGCCAAGGAGGCTCAGGGTATTTTGGAGTCGAAAATCAATCAATTGGAACACATGATTGCCAATGCACGCGTATTGGATAGCTCTATGCTGGATACCAGCAAGGTGAGCATTATGTGCAACGTGCGGGTGATTAACCACAATGTAGGCAAGGAGGCAGTGTATCGTTTGGTCGCCGAGAGTGAAGCCAATTTGAAAGAGAATAAAATATCGATCAAGAGCGCTATCGCACAGGGATTGATGGGCAAGGCCGTAGGTGATGTAGTGAGCATTACTGTGCCTGCGGGTATTGTGAAGTTGGAAATTCTGGAGATTACCATTTAACCGACGATGGCCTCAATCTTTTCAAAAATCGTTGCGGGAGAAATTCCCTGTTATAAGGTTTGTGAAGATGAGCATCATTTGGCATTTTTGGATATTATGCCACTGGTGCATGGCCACGTATTGGTGATACCTAAGCAGGAGGTTGATTACATTTTTGATTTGGAGCCTGAGGCATTGGCTGCTCTTTGGCAGTTTGCGCAACGTGTTTCACATGCCGTAAGGAAGGCGTTGCCATGTAAGCGCATTGGTACTGCGGTCATTGGCTTGGAGGTGCCTCACGCGCACATTCATTTGGTGCCGATGCAAACGGTGGGCGATATCAATTTCACCAAAGAAAAATTACACCCGAGTTCGGAAGAATTGATGTCGATGTTGGCATTGATTCAGTCGCATTTGTGATTAGGTTTGTAATCCATGAGGCCCGAGTTGTTTCATATCGGCGGGATTACCCTTTATAGTTACGGATTCTTTATTCTGTTGGGGATGATTGCGGCGTTTTTGCACCTGTATTTTAACCGGGTGCGACTTGGTATGGATGTGGATTCGATCAGTGAATTGATTTTGTGGTGTGGGGTAGGTGTTTTTGTGGGTGGCAAGTTGTTTTTCTTTTTGGAAGATCCGGTGGGTTATTGGAATAACTTATCGCATTTTCTCACGCACTTGGGCGATGGATTCGTCTTTTATGGTTCATTCTTGCTTACGTTGCCGTTGTTGTATTGGTGGTTTAAGAAGAAGGGATGGGACTTTTGGGATCGGATGGATGATGTTGGTGTAGCGGGTGCTTGGGTCCATGCCATAGGGAAGATTGGGTGTTTGATGGCCGGGTGTTGTCACGGATTGGTTTGTAAACCGGGTGGATGGGGGATTGTTTTTCGTGATCCAAAGTCGCATGCCGAGCCGTTAGGCGAGGCGTTGTATCCGGTGCAGTTGTGGGATTCTGGTATCATTTTGCTGTCCATCGCCATTATGTACTGGGTTCAACGGCGAGGA
>Ga0222712_10006333_pt1 | contig 11719 bp, 15 predicted proteins | sample C33_657DmetaG_FD_165043 | JGI IMG/M metagenome (GOLD analysis project Ga0222712, IMG submission 165043) | Estuarine water microbial communities from San Francisco Bay, California, United States - C33_657D | ecosystem: Environmental > Aquatic > Marine > Unclassified | place: USA: California... | reverse complement strand
CGATAAAGTACGATATGCTAACAGCGCTCCCATTGTTGCCATTGCAACCAAGCGCATCGTTTGGAAAGCCGTATAAAACGCGACAATAGTTGAAATGACTGACGTTAGGTTAGTTCCTAGTGCATTAAGAATTGGACCAAAAATATTGCCAATTGCATTAGCAACATTCATGATGAAAGTGCCTGCTTTCGCAAGCTCTTGCGTGAACTTTTGAATGTCTTGCGCTTGTTTTGCAATCACTGGATCCTGCGCGGCTTGACGCAATACTTCGTACCGAGCAGTTAAAGCCGCCACATTTTGTTCGGCTGCTTTAATTTGATCAGCGCTAGCACCTCCAGCTTTTAGATCGCCAACATCTTGCTGTGCCTGTTTGAGCTGAGAATAAGTGCGTTCAACTTCCCCTGTTGCAACTTGAGCAGCCTTCGATACCTGCTGCAATGATCTGCCTAGTGGACCAAGAATTGCCTGTGCAGCAGCATCTGCTAATGGAGCAAAGCTTTGAAGAGTGCGCTGGAAATCGCCTTGAACAGTATTGAGCAAGCCTTGCAACGATTTACCTGCTGCCTGTGCTCCAGTACCAAAGCGATTCATTAGCTCATCGCTTACTTTTGCAAATACTTCCCTGAATTTTCCTCCAACAAATACACCATCTTCCATCGCCTTGCTAAATTCTTTAACCGACATACCAGCGGCTTTAGCAAAGATTGCCAATGCACCAGGCAACACATCACCTAACTGCCCCTTAAGTTCTTCGCTCATGATTTGGCCTTTGCTTGCCATCTGGCCAAAGGCATAGATGACACGCTCAGCCTTATCGGGAGTTAATTGCAATGCAGCAGTAGCTGCGCTAATGCCGGTAAATAGTTTTTCAATGGATCCAGAGTCGAATCCAGTGGGAGCCATTGATGCATAAAGCTTTGTAAAACCAGAGCGAGTGGTTTCAAGATTCAAGCCAAATGCACGCTGTACATTGTCAACGTAAAGAAGTTCTTTTGCAAAAGTTCCAGTGTCTTGAGTGGCTGTTTGCAGAGCATTATTGTATTGCTGCTGGCTCTTCGCTGCGTTAAGAATTTGACCAGGAAGACTCGTGACAAATGCCAAGCCTTTATACGCAGTGCCGTACAAAAGAACTTGCTGCGTTGCCATTGAAAGCTCACCAGCTATTCCCTTAATGCTCCCAATTAATGGAAGTTGAGAGGTGGAGAAGTTTTTGGTTGAAGCTTCTGCAACCTTTAATGCCTCTGCATATTTGAATGCATTCTTGTAATAATCAAGACTGAGCATGCTCTTTTGCCCACCAGGAGGAACAGCCCCGTCTGATGGGAATCCGCCAGGTGGTACATAGCCACCGCCACCGCGACCACCACCGCGACCACCAGTGCCATAGTACGAACTGCCGCCTGCAGCAGGAAGAGCTAATTGAGCACGCTCTGGAGCTGCGCCGGTCAACAATTTTTGAGAAGCCGCGCCCAAATCAACAACAGAAACAGAACGCCCTGCCCTCTGTGAAATTTGAGCTTGAATTTTTGCAATATACAGATCTACTGCATTTTCTACCTGCCTAACTGCTGAGTCAAATAGATCAACTACTTGCGTCTCCACACCAAACAAATAACGCTCGGCAGCTTTTGCAAACCGCTGACGCATATTAGTAATAAAACCACTTTCCATTGAGACAATGGCACCCCCAGGCTCCATTGCACTTCTTGCCTGTGACTGAGCTGATAATGCTCGCATCAATGCTTCTAGTCCGGCTGTTAAATTGCTTTGCTGCGTAACACTAGGCAATAATCCAACAGGGCCTTGCCCTGCCGTGATTGCCTGCATTGGTTGCATGCCTGGTAATAAGCGACCAGTTCCAGACGGGCCAATAGCAGGCGCATTTGTTGGGACTGTGGACTGCCAATTGATAGCCGGCAATCCGGCCATTGAAGTCCTTACTTGATGGAGAATTCTTCCAAATACAGCAGTTGTAATATCACGAACTGCCACCTGAACAATCCCCTTCACTTCACTGCCTGTAGCCATTAACAATGCAGCAAGTACACGGTTTCTTACAGCCGTAGCCACTTGTGAAGTGAGAGAATTAATTGTTCCGCTAGCGAAACCTGCAAGCCCCGCAGTGCCACCAACAGCAGCAGCGCCGATTAAAGCTCCCTGACCGCCAGAACTTAATGCGGCATGGATGGCCTGCGAAACAGCATCTTGGATGAAAGCAGTAAGTCCACTGGTATCTCCGATGGCCATGCGTCCCATTTGGCCGGCAACGCCCATCATTCCGCCAGCGCCTAGCTTTGCCAGCCCTGCTGCAGTGGCACCAGTTAACGCCTTTGAACCACCAATGGCAGCGCCAGTTGCGGCTCCACCAAGAGTGCCAACTGCACCCCCTTTGATGCCAGGCATAACAGATGCGGAAAGGCCTTCGCGCATCGCCTTGCGAACAGATGCTTGTACACCCGCCGCTAATTGCCGCTCAAAAGAAACCAGGCTACTGCCAAGACCAGGAAGTTTTCCAAGGCCTTCTTTTAATGCTCCCATAACTGCGGAGCGAATGGCCGTAGCCATCTGACGCTCCACTTGCACCATACCAGAAGCGAATCCTTTCCCAAAACCTTCCGCTGCGAACTTGCCAAGTTTTGCAGTTTCTTTTGATGGACTTGCAATGCCAAGTACAGCCTTCAGAGTAGAAATTAAAGCTTCACCAAGGGATGCAGCAGCGTCTTTTAACCGAGCATCTTGACTATTAAGCCCATTAAGAAGGCCAGCAATTGCATCTTGCCCAACTTGATCAAGGGCAGCAATCATTGAGTCTTTGCGTTCTGCTACCGCTTTGTTGAACTCAAGAATGCCAGCATTCGCAGCCGCTCTATACAATTTCCGAACATCCCCTACTCCAACACCTCCCCCCTTGGGACCAGGAGCAAGTGCGCCAACTCCCATCTGCTGGCGAATTCCAGCTTGCGCCGTTGCCCTTACTCGTGAAAGATTATCTAGTTCTTTTGCTAATGTTTTAGCGTTGTCAATTTCTGCTGCTAGGTTTGTATTTACATTGAGCGTATAATTTCTTCTACGGATATTTGCGCCTAAAGCATTCAGCTCGTTCTGAACAGAACGCCGATCAAACTTAACTTGCACGGGCATGTTATAGCCCGCTGCTGCTTGCCCTAATCCAGCTAATTGCTGTCTAAAAAATGCCAGGTCAAGACTTACCTTAAGCTTCAGTTCGGCGTCTTGAGCTGCCATCTTAATTTTCGCTTACTTTCCCTTCATTCTATAATCATTGTTCCTGGTTACGTCCGCTAAATCCCTTTAATTCATCAGCAAGTAAAGCAATAACACGTCCGTCCATTCTTCTCGTCTTCATTAATCTTTGAAGCACCAAAAGACTCGCATCCGTCACGCCATCTTGTTTCTTGATTTGCTTCGTGTCAAATGGCAGAAAATCCTCCGGCTTAACCTTACTCTTCTTGCCAGCCATCATTGCAGCAGCCATCGTGCCCACTTTCGCGATGGCAACGCTACTGAGATTGTATTTTGTAATATCGTGACGATCTAAATATTTAAGCGCCCGCTCAACATCCTTGATCGGCTGGAGGCCAAAGTTCTTGGCGCTCCAGCGATCATCTTTTAAATCCGAGGCAGAAAGACGAAAATAAATCTCGTTCCAATCCGTCAGATTTTTTAATTGTTTTCTAGCTTGCGCTTCTAACTTTTCTGCTATTGAGGAGGGTTCCTCTTCGTTGCTTTTTTTGCATCGGCTACCTCCTTAGTTTCAGAGGCTTGCTCGGCGGCAATAAATTCCACCACCTTAGAAATGGCGGTGCGAGGGAGAGTTTTGGTATCTTCGATCTCCCAGTCAGCAAGATCTTTCCATTCACCGTCGATGAGGCCTTGTCCCCGCGAACGGATGAAAGCCGTGACCATGCGTGCGTTAGTGGCTTCAACGGAAGAGCCGCTGTTAATCATGCCCAACGTTTCTTCAGTAAATTCAGAAAGCAGTTCGGCTTCTGAAATAGAACCACCACCTTGAAGAACAGCGAATGCTTCGTCAAGGGGAATGTCACGTGCAGTGGCAATCCGCTTGGCAAGCTGCACAGCACGAATGGTGGCTTGGCTTTGCAGCTTGCTAATCTCCTCCTGTTCGATGGATTCAGCAACTAGCCAACTGCCGTATTTTTTTAGGCGGATTTCAGGCAGCAGCTCAAAATAGCCTTCAGTTTTGGTCTGAACTAGGAAGCTGTATTTGCTCATGATCAAGAATGTTTAACAATGCATTGAACACCTTCACTCGCTCATGGGAAGAACGAAACTCTGGTGGAATTTCAATCAGCATTGAATGATTTTCGTTGATTATTCTAGTGGTCGTTTCTCGGCAAGAAATAAGACACAAGATGCCCACCTCCAGCGCTGATCCATCAACTAAGCAGTTTATTGCATGGACAGTTTTATCTTCGCTCCACAAATAATCAATCTTCATTTGTTCAATGCATTGCGTATCCGCATCTTAAGCTCCTTGCTCAAGGGACTACGATCAAACAACGTCTGTTCTTGAAAAATGTCGGTCCATTGACGTGGGGCAAGATTAGTGCCAAGTCCTTCATGGACATACCATGCATAAGCTCGTCCGCTACTATTCTTGGCATTCCAATTCCATGATGCAGTGATATCAACGCCGCCCTGAGTGATGGAGAAATTATTCCTGCCACTTCTATAGAGATCTCCTAGATCAAAGATATTACGGGGGCTTCCCACTTGCTCACCACTTTTACGTAAAGTATTGCCATCATATGGCCATTTATCTTCTATGAATTGATCACGAAAGTAATCATTCACTTCTTCGTTTGCCCACGCCTCAAAAGCATTGGCAAGTTTATTGACAATGCGATCTGGGTTGATAAATTCTCCGCCAACTATTGTTCCGCTCATGGTGCTATTAAATTGCGAAGAATAAGATCAGGAATCATGAAGCGGCAGCGCTCATAGGCAATATCATCACCGGGAAAGTATCGAGGCGTTGCGTCTGGAAATCGTCGCACCATTCTGTCCATCGCTGGTAAAAGAGTATTGCCGCTAGGCGTATATTGAACCAATATCACTTCCCATACTTGCGTTACTTTCACAGTGCCTCCAAGCGGAGAGGCTGGCGATAATTCCGGGAATTCTCGCATGGTCACTTCCAATCCTTTTACCTTCCACTCTTTCGGCACGCTTTGCCTTCCTACTACATACACAGCAGGAAGCGTTGAATTGTTTGGTAATGTGTAAGTGCCAATAAGATTGGGCGATGCGGAAAGCAGTCCAGTAACTGTTTCACGCAGTTGCGAAATGTTCATTAAAAAAGCCCGTCCCGTAGGGACAGGCTAGCGAATCAATGATCAAATAATGATCAGGAGTTGGGAGCAGTCGGGATGATGCTGCCGGTTTCAGAAGCATTCTGGTGAATGCCAATGCGACCACGGCTGGTCAGGTCAAACGTCACTTCCACGAGGTTATCTGCGGGATAGCTCTCGTTGTAGTTCATCACGCAAGCAACAAATGCCACGCGATCATAGTAGTAAGTGTTGCCAGAAGCGCCAAGCTGCTTATTGATCTCCACGTACACTTCGTGGTTCTTGTCATAACGGCTAGCGCTGATGGCCTGGAAGGCTTCATCAAAGCTGTTCGGAATGAACACAGTGCCGTCCACATCCTTCTGGAAGTAGGAAGTGATCGATGCAGTGGCCTGGCTGGTAGTAATCACGCTATCAGCAAAGCCGCCGCCGCCCAGCAGGTAGAATTCCTGATTGCCATCGTTGAAGGCAACAGAAGCAGTGGTGGCTGCCTGAAGAGTGTAGAGCGTAGGAGCGCCACTAACAGTAAAAGTGGCACCGCTCTGAGTGATGGTAGGACGACCAGTGCCAGAAATAGAGCCCACGCGGACAATCACGTCCTGGCTCTTCACTAGCTCAGTGGGATGGTAGAGCATGAGAAAATCCTCAATGGAAAAGAAGAGAGTTAAGCGTTGTCCACGCTTCCTTTGCCAATTAGTCTAAAAATTCCTCTAATTGGCGTGCCCAAGAATTGCCAATAATGAATAGCAATCTGTTCATTGGGCAACAATTCAAACCTCCCCTCTCTTCCATTAATTGTCGCTGCGGCAGAATCACCCACTGTTACGCCAGACAAAGTAAGGGGGCTGGTCATTCTGCCTTCCATGTAGACGGCAGTCATGTCAGCCCCAAGAAGTTGGTCGTAACGCGGATTTTGCTTTTGCTTCAACGTGGCATAGAAAGTAATGCCAGTTGCTGCTGGCACATAGTTGCCAGTTTCATTGTCGAGCACATATCCAGATGCCACACTAAATACCAAAGTGGCATTCGCAAGTGGCTCTAGATAGTTGCTCACACGACAAACCCAACGGAAGAAAGAGGAAGATTGTTGGTCATTCGCTTGAACTCCTGACCGTATTGAGTGGCATCAAGCCCCTCACCATAAACCTTGCCCTCAGTAGCACCAATCTGAATGCCCATTTGCGCAAGTTGAATGGCAATGATATGGGCAGCAAGAAACTTTACAGCCCTATCAGTTTGATCCCCAAACACATCAACAGAGGCATCGTAAGAGGCTTCTGTAATGGCACCATTAACAATGCCAGAAGGATGTGGACTGAATTCAGGGAAGCGCTCAAGAAAGCTTGCGTAAGTGACTGCCATAATTAGGCCTTCCCAATACGAATGGCTTCAATGCGCTTTGCAATGGCATTCCTCACACGGATGCGGCCTTCAATCTTTTTCCAATCAGCCAGGCGATCTGGATCATGGATGAGTTCAATGGCACGGATAGCTTGCGTGAGAGGAAGTTCGCTAAGGCTCTGAACATTTTCAGGTAGATTTTCCACCATCACTTGTTCTTTCATTTCTTCAATGGCGCCAATAGCAAGAAGCTTTTTGACTGTGCCATTCTCCCTAGCTTCCTTCCATTTTTCATCAGGAATCTCCTGATTAAGACCAGGAGTGAGTTGAATGAGCCCGCTCCTGGTAATAATGCCAAACCCTGCATCGCGAGGGGGATTCTCAAGTTCGGGACGGTAAGCAATCAGCATTGTTCAATAAAAAAACAATTGCTAATAGCTTAACGTCCCTATTCTTGATTAACTATCCTCAGGCAGAAGCCTGCACGTAGATCACGCTCTTGGGATAGTACAGAGCAACACCACCAACGCGAGCATGAGCAGGAACGATGAATTCCAGACCACGCTGCTGAGGGGGGAACAGCTCAAGAGGCTGAGGAATGTGCAGTTGCACTTTCTCAGGATCGCGCTTGTACACAACCATGCGGTTGGTATTCAGCACACTGTTATCGGCATCCAGTTGGTTGATGGGCTCAACATTACGGATGTAGGGGTTGGTGCGCAGGAAGTACTCCAGCACAGTCACGTCCGAAGAATCGGAATTGCGAGTGGTGCTGACTTTGTTGTAATCTTCCCAAGCCATCAGAATGGTGTCGGGCTGCTCCTTCATCTTGGAGGCATTGATAATGGCAGTCACGCCATAGTTCAGCAGCTCCAGCATTTCCTGAGCAGTGGTGCCGCTACCGTTGAACCACTTGTCAGCAGCCACAACATCCACAGTGGAATTGTTGAGGAAACCAGACAGGCCAACAGCGCTTTCACCGAAGAAAGCCACGTCTTCCACTTTCTCCTCATAGGCACGACGCACAGCAGCAGCACGACGCTGCTCCAGAGCGATGTTTGCCATTTGAGCGGCACGCAGTTCCTGCACGGTGTAACCGAAGGAACCACCGAACGAGCGGATGTTGATGCTCTTCTCCACCTGGCTGATATCAGCGCGGGGCAGATCATCAGCAGCATCAGCAATCAGCTTGAACTCGCCAGTGGAGTCCATGATGCGGTAGGTGAAGGTCTGGGCACCAGGACCAGCTTCAGAAGTTACGGGCAGCACAGTCGGATATTTGATATCCGCATACTGCACTTCAAACACTTGGGGGCGGATGTACTCAAGCTGACGCTCAAGAAACAGGCCCGCGTCATCCATACGGAATTCAGACATTGTTAAGAGCCTCCTATCAAGAATCAGCAGAGAGAGTGAAGGACGGGCCGTTCAGCTCAAGAACAGCGATGCCAGCACCAGTGGTGGAGGAGAGGAAACGAGCGCCAGCCAGGCGAACGGTCTTGCCCGATGCAAAAGCATGGGAGAATTGACCAGCCTTGCCAGTGCCGCTTGCCGAATACAGCACGCGAACAGGCGATGCAGGAGTCACAGCGCCAGTCACATAGACGGCAACTGCACCTTCGCTCACCACATTCATGGCTTGATCCACTTTCACACCAGGACGGCTGTCGCCATCAAGGGCGGTTTCGTCCACATAAGTGAGAGCGTTAACGCCAAGGAAAGTGTCGCTAGTAGCAGAAATAGTCTTGGCACCAAGACCATCAGTACCAGTGCTGTCATAAACCACAGCGTTGCCAAAAGGAATGACAACAGCGGTTTCGTTGATGCGGGTAACAATCGTGTTGTTACGAATGTCGGACAGTTGACCTTCCAGCAGTGCAGTGTGCTCCAGAGCATAAGTCTGTTGCACGCCACCAGCCGCTGCGGTGCCCGAAGCAGAGAAAGTTACGGCCATAATTACTTAGCCTCTTTGGAGATGGAAAGGGGCTTCTTCCAAGCGTTCTGCAGCATGTCCATGTAGGACGAGGGAGCAGAAACGGGAGAAGCGATGGTGGCTACGACTTTGCGCAGCTCGTCGGTGGTGGCAGAATCTTTGCGACCCTCAGAGAGAGTGTCAAACATTGCCTGCACGTAGTCGTCGCTCTTCTCAGAGAGATCAAGCTCGTCACCACGCACGGCCTTGATGGAATCAACCATCACTTCACGGGCAGTCTTGCCAGCGAAGTCATAGGCGGAATCGAGAACAGGCTTAGCCTTCTCGATCAGAGCCACTCGCTCTTCCACCATGGAATCAAGATTGATTTCCTTGGCGGCGGCCAGTTCAGCATTCAGTTCTTCGACCTGCTCTGCCAGAGCATCGGCGCGGCCTTCGGCAGCGTCCATTTTGCCTTTCATTTCTTTTTCCATGGCGTCCATTTCGGCCTTCATGGAATCAGCAGCAGATTGCAGCTCGTCGTACTTCTTCTTCATGTCCTCGTAGGACATCTTGGCGTCTTCGCGTTCTTTGGTGATCGCAAGAGCAACGCTCTCCGTCACCTCAAACTCGGCGCCGTCGAAAACGACTTTTGCGCTCATAGTTGTATTTTCCTCAATGGAAAGTAAGGAAGGATCAGCAGCATCTTGACGATCAAGATGAAGCTTCACTTGCGGGCCAGCGCGGCCCCGACGAACAACGGCGATGTGATTACCAAGGATTTCCTTTTGGATGCCATCGTAATGCTCACCGCTATCAGTAACGCCAGGCGTAGGATCATAATTAACCCTATAGCCAGCGCTTACCTCACGAGCATCGCCCCGCATGATGCGATCAATGGTTTCCTTGTCCGTAATTGTCATTACAGCTTTGACAAAACCATTGTCGTACACCACTTCAGTGCCGCTAAATCCTACTTGGTAGTCTTTAGTATTGTCGGCATCAAGAAGAACGGGAGGATGTTCCGAAGTGATTGCCTTGCCCGCAAAGGAAGCAAGACTATCGGGAGACGCCACTTCTGTTTCAGGCCTATATTCACGACGCACTGAACCATCAGCATCTGTGTAGAGCTGAATGCCAGTGCGAGCAATTGAGGCCCATGCCCGAAGATAACCTTCAGGCGTCACCTCATATTTCTCAATAGGAGAGAAATCGTAGCGACAAGATGTGGTGCTCATATACTCACTTTATCAATAAACTTAGTTTATTATAAAAACAACTATTCAGAACTGACTAGGAAATGATGTTCCTCAAGAAGAGCAGCGCCGATGTGCTTAAAATGCCACATCAGCAAGCTCGCCTGCTTATTGCTTCTCGCATTAAAGAAGCCCGCCTTAACAGCGGGCTCTCGCAGAAGAACGTAGCAGAAGCTTTGCATACAAGCCAAAGCTCTTATTCCCGCATGGAACGTGCAGAACTTGCTCCAGACTGCGTGCAAATTCGCACTCTCAGCGGACTCTACGGCATTAGTGTGCTGTGGCTGATGGGCTACCCATCATTCATCCTTAATACAAAGCGAGATTAGTCTTCGTCTTCGTCATCTTCTCCGCGAATATCACGAAGCTGGTCTTCAATGCCTTCCATGATGTACGATTTTGCCATTGCCTCAATTTCAAACGTTAGAAATTTAGTTGGCTCAAAATGAGGGTCAGGCTTTTCGTAAACACTCATCACATAGATATGCGTCTCATCTAGTCGCCCATTCTTAAAGCATTGCTTCTCCACCAGTTCCCACCGAGAAGTATTGCGATGCTCGTTGGAAGAAAGAATAGACAGCGCCTGTAAAAGACCAATGCCTTCATCCTCTTGTTCGATGACGCGTACGTATTCGCTCATTGATCTTTGTTTCGACTTTCCACCATTTTAATGATGCGATTTGCCCATGCCCTCCCGGCATCGCCTCCCCATAAAAGCCAAGCAATATATCCAGCATCATTTTCGCCACCACTTTTATTCTTTTCATGGCGAGAAAAGAACGCAGACATACGCTTGATAGTGGCGTAGCTAATTTTGCTGCCGCCAGCAAGGTCGCCGGCTCTTGCCACGCCACTACCAATACCCTGCTTCCCCGCCTCCTGCGTCGTCAAACCGCCTTTGCCGTGTTTCTTTCGCAGCTCTAAGCCACGACGGGCAGCGCTCCTTACGGCAGCAGGAGGGGAGAAGCTTTCAGCGTCTCCCCTCAGTGCTTTTTTCCGCAACTCCCATCCATTTCCTCCTCCTCTTCCTCACCAGCAAGCTCCTTAAAGAACCCCATATAGTATTCGTCGCTCATATCTTTCTTCGGTTTGCGCGACATACCAGCTTCGGACAGGGCAATTGCCAGAGCTTGTTTCGGGCTCTTCACTGGTTCACCACTGCTGCTCTTCAGCTTGCCCCCTTTAAATTCACGCATTACCTTGGCGATTTTTGCCTGCTTTTCTTTCTTGGTCATGGCCTAAATGCTTTTCTTAAGCATAATCAATGGATGAATCCTATAGGAGCAGTGGCAATATTCATGTCAGGAAAAAGTTTGTCGCGATACAAAACCATGCCAGTAATAAGACGCTCGGCAATAAAAGCCAATGCCCTCTTGTCATAGCCTCCAATGCGAAGAAACTGTTCTTCATGCTTGTGCCAAATGGGGGCCAATGCCACAAACAATGCGCTCATAAATTGCTTGTATTGAACATTGCTTCCTCTGGCCATATTGCAGCCAATAAAGCTGTTTTGCTTCCAGATGGCATCAATTTCTTCCCTTGAAAAGAGCCAGCTTCCTGAATCCGCAATTTCCCTAGTGATAGCAGGAGCATCAAAAGCAGAATGCCCACCATAAAACTGCTGCTCTAATGTGCAGTTGAACAATGCGGGTTCTGGGAAATACAACGTATTCTCGTCGTACCATTGATCATTTGGTTCCAGCCAATTACGCCTGTATTGTGCATTGCCAATATTCTTTTCATTGGCATTGAGAATCATCCAAGAAATACAAGACAATTCTCCCCATCGACTATTACGAGTGGAAAGAGAAGCATTCTCATCGTCAAACACGTAACCTTGCCTGCGGAGCGTTTCACGCTCCTCACTAGACAAAGCATAT
>Ga0222712_10006331_pt1 | contig 11721 bp, 7 predicted proteins | sample C33_657DmetaG_FD_165043 | JGI IMG/M metagenome (GOLD analysis project Ga0222712, IMG submission 165043) | Estuarine water microbial communities from San Francisco Bay, California, United States - C33_657D | ecosystem: Environmental > Aquatic > Marine > Unclassified | place: USA: California... | reverse complement strand
TTTCAGCAGATCTAAGCTTGCCGTCTTTTTTGGGCCTTTCTGAGCAAATCGTATCATCAAATATAAAGCTTAAGAAGCCTTTCAACAGGATTGTTATCCTATTCAATTCTCGATGGGCACTAACATAGATTGGTTTTCCACACCCATGTAGAAACCTCCATTTAAATGCATATTTCCTAGCATTAATCTGTAATATTGCCCCACTAAAATGTTAAACTATGATTAAAAGAGTTATTTTCTCCTTTTTGTTGGTACTGGGATGTGGTCTCCTCTCCTTTGCCCAGCAAAAAGAGATTTCCGGTACAGTTTCCAGCGAAGATGGTTCGCCGCTTGCCGGAGCAACCGTTACAGTCAAAGGTTCTAAAATTGCTACAAGTACTGGCGCAAACGGATCATTTAAATTATCTGTTCCAGGAAAATCAGACATTATTGTAGCAAGTTTCACCAATTATGTTTCAAAAGAAATTGCTGTTGGCAATCTTTCCACCTTTAATATCATTTTGAAGCCTGCTACAGCAGAACTTGAAAATGTAGTGGTAACTGTTCTTGGTTTTCAAGAAAAAGCAGACAAATTTGGTACAGCCAGTTCAAAAATTGGTGCTCCAGAAGTTGTTCGTTCAGGTGAAACCGGTCTTTTACAGGGAATGGCAGGTAAAGCATCGGGGGTTTCAATCACCAGGTCAACCGGTGATCCTGGCGCAGGTGCAAACATCAGAATCAGGGGTGCCAATACCATCACAGGTTCTTCTGAGCCATTGATTATTTTGGATGGTGTTCCCATTAGTAATTCAGAGATTCATGGAAATGGATCCAGCTCAACCGGTACCGGTGTTGTTCAGCAATCCAGGCTCAATGATATCAATGCAAATGACATTGAAAGCATTCAGGTATTAAAAGGAGCATCAGCCTCTGCTTTGTGGGGTTCTAGGGCTGCAAATGGTGTGCTTGTAATCACCACAAAAAAAGGGAAGTCAGGTGCATTAAACATTTCATTCAGCTCCTCATATTCTGTGGATGAGATCAATAGGAAACATCCTATGCAAAATACTTTTGGTCAAGGGGCTGCAGGACGATACAGTGCTACCGCCACCAACTCATGGGGTGATAAAATTGCTGAACGTCTAGGGGGTGCTGATGTTGTATCTGGAACAGCTTATTTCCAGGGTTATCAAACGGGTAACAAATACTACGCTGTAGCACCAGGAACAGCTGCAAATGTTCATGGAGGCAAAAACAGCAAGAACACATATACTGATAAAAATTTTGATGGGGTATTTGGGAAAGGTCATTTTTGGCAAAATTCACTTTCCCTTAGCGGTGGGAATGACAAGTCTAAGTTCTTCCTTGGGCTTGAAAATTTAAACCAAACTGGTATAATGAGAGCCAACAGCAATTATGTACGTAATTCTGTTCGCTTCAATTCTGATCATAATTTTGGCAAATACATCAAATTCAGCAATAAAGCTGCATTCATCAATGTAAAGTCTGACAGGATACAAAACAATTCAAATACTGCTGGCTTGTACCTTGGATTGCTCAGGACTGCTCCAGATTTTGACAATACAGATTATATAGGAAGTTATTTTGATAACAATGGTGTTGAATTCAGGAACAGGCACAGGTCTTACCGTCGGTACCTGGGTGACAACGTTCAGCCTACTTTCAATAACCCCCTTTGGACCATTTATAATCAAACTGCCAATTCGAATGTAAACCGTTTTCTTATATCCTCTGAGGTTTCGTCAAACCCATTTCCTTGGTTAGACCTTATCCTGAGAAGTGGCATCGATGCCAGCAATGACGGAAGGGTATATTTTTTCCCTGTCGGATCAGCTGGAGAAAGGTCTGTGGGCAGTTACAGGAATGAAAAAATTGGTGAAGTTGAAAAGAATATCGATTTGATTGCAAGGGCAACATCATACCTGACTGAAGACTTAAAAGGTACTTTGATTGTTGGAGCAAATGCCAATGACCGCAGAAGAGATATCCTCTATGCCGAAGCCAAGAATTTTTTGGATAATATCAATCTTCAAAACTTCATTCTTTCTTCAGATGCCAATACAAATGTCATCAACTCTCTCTTACACAGAAGTTCCAACCGTGGTTACACTACTGCAAACCTTGAGTACAAAGACCAATTGTTTGTGAACGTGTCAGGGGCTTTAGAGGCCGCTTCAACTATCAGCAACAATTTCTTTTATCCTTCAGCAGATGTAGCATGGCAATTCAGTAAGCTCCCTCTATTTAAAAATGAGCGCTTCCTGAGCTTTGGTAAAATAAGGGCAGCATGGGGTAAGGTTGGTGTTCAGCCAACTGCCTATAATTTTGTAACCACTTATGAAACCGGTGTTTACAATGCTTACGATGATGGTTTGGCTACTACCAATTTTGGCGGCGGATACAGATTGGACAATGTGAAAGGAAATGACAACCTCAAGCCTGAAGTCAAGACTGAGTGGGAGTTGGGAACTGATTTGCGTTTCTTGAACAACAAATTGAGTCTGTCGATGTCCTACTATCAAAATAAAACTACAGATATCCTGTTGAATGTAGGCCTTCCACCTTCAAGTGGATTTACCAGCCAGTATAGCAATGCGGCAAACATGGAAAACAAAGGTTTTGAAGCCGACCTGAAATATGATCTGTTTAAAAAGAAAGACTTCAACCTTCAGGTATTGACCAATTTCAGCCGAAACAGGAACAAAGTAATAAGCCTTAGTGGTACAGGAACAATTGACTTGACCTCTCAGTCAGTCAGTTCAAGAGCAGTTGAGGGATATCAGCTTGGTGTCCTTTGGGGCCCTCGTGCGTTAAGGGATGACAAGGGTAATTTTATTTTGGATGCCAATGGTTTTCCCAATGTTGACAACGAACAAGGTGTAATTGGAGATCCTAACCCAGAGTGGAGGGGAGGAGCAGGAATTTCTGCCAGTTACAAGAGCCTGGATTTCAATATCCTATTCGAAACCGCTCAAGGTGGAGACATTTCTCAAGGAACCAAATCAGTGCTATATAATTTTGGAACCCATGAAGATGTTGGAAAAGAAATTACACTGACTGAAACATTGAAGAATGTAAATGGTGTTTCTTTCCCTGCTGGAACCACAGTAAGGGGTAATATTGGAAATTACGGCAAAGGAAATGTGCTTTTGGATGAAGCATGGTATACCTCAAGGGGAGCTGGCCTTGGCGCAGCAGCGATACGTGAATTTTTTATTGGAGATGCAAGTTGGACAAGGTTGAGGGAAGTTTCACTGGGATATACACTCAGCACACCATCTTTCAAAAGAGCAACCAAATTCAGTTCAATGCGTTTTTCATTGACAGGTAGAAATATATTTCTTTGGACAGATATCGTTGGCTTTGATCCTGAAGTCAATCAGTCTGGTGTAAACAATGGTTTTGGTCAGGAATATTTCACCAATCCATCTACACGTTCCTGGTTGTTTACTGTTAAACTGAATTTCTAATCGCAATCTTCAAAACACAAACATGAAAAAAATATTCATCATAGCAGTTTTTACCACAATGATGGTTTCCTGCTCAAAAGTTTACGAAGGTCAGAATGTTGACCCCAATAACCCAACTTCCGTCAATGCTGAAACCCTGTTGAGAGGCATTGAATTGGCCAATATTACCGTTCAGGTAAGTCATATTCAGCGTATTACGGGTATGTGGATGGGGCAATACAAGGGTGCTACACTTCTCTACAAAAGTTTAGGAGAATACAGCATTTCCGGTGAAGAATCCAATGATACCTGGACATATATTTATCAAAGCATTGCAAAGCAAGCCAGTGTGATCAGGGAAAAACTTCCCAATAACAAGTCTTATTCAGGAATTACTAAGATAATTGAAGCCAATGCTTTGGGTACAGCTGCCGCCCTTTATGGTGACATTCCTTTTTCTGAAAGGGCCAATGATGCATTTCCTGTTCCTAAATTTGACAAGCAAGTTGATGTTTATGCCGGAATCCAAAAACTTTTGGATGAGGCTATTATCGATTTGACAGCGGTATCTGCTGCCGCAGTAATTTCAAATGATATTTTCTTTGCCGGTAAAAGTACTACATGGTTGAGGGTAGCGTATACTTTGAAAGCCAGGTATTTTATGGAAACAAGGGATTATGCCAAAGCCTATGCAGCTGCACTAAATGGTATCAATGCTTTGAATGTGTCATGGAAATTTATTCCCCCAGCCTTGGTGGCGGATGGTGATTTCAACCTGTTGAATACATTGATTGATCAACGCGGTGGTTTCCTTGCTACTGCAGGCTCTTATATGCATGAAAACCTCATGAAAGCAGCTGCTGTTGGCAACAGGAACAATACCAAAACCAATGAAGATGCCAGGTTAAAATACTATAAGATTACAGGCACTGCAGCATCTACTGAATTGGGTGTTGCTGCTAAAAATGCTCCCATGCCTTTGGTGACATATGAAGAGAACCTCTTGATTCTTGCTGAAGCTGGCTTGAGAACTGTAGGATTTGCTGAGGGACTGCTTCAGCTGAACAAACTAAGGGCTGTATTGAAAACAAACCTTGGTTTAGCAGCTGCACCTGCCACAGGTGGTACCATTTTGTATGAGCCATATGTTGCTGCTGATTTCAATGCTGGTGGAATTGAAAATAGAGGTACACTTACCCCAGACAAGGCATTGATGAGAGAAATCATTGAAGAACGCTATGTTTCATTATATGGAACCATTCTTCCTTTCAATGATGCAAGAAGGTTGCGTAAGGCTGAAAACGATGTGAATGTTCCGATTCCTTTTACTACTCCAACGGCTACCAAACATCCTGAGAGGGTGATTTATGCTCAAAATGAAATCAATGCAAATCCTAATTTGCCTAAACCCTTGCCTGATCTGTACTTAAAAACACAGGTAAATCAATAAATTGTTTTACAATGACCAGGGCTCTCCATTTTGGGGAGCCTTGTTTTTTATTTGATCATCACCCAACATCTGCTCAATGAACAGAAGAAAAATTACCTTTTTGATGCTCGCCTTATCTGCTCATTTGTTTGTTTTTTCTCAGAAAAAAACAATTGTAGATGGGACAATTTCACAAAAAAATCAGGCTATTGCTAATCTCGATGTTCATTACGATTATTACAAAGAACAGGCACTTCAAATTTGGAATTTTGCAGAGGTTGGATACAAGGAAGTCAAAAGTTCTTCGCTGCTCAAAAAAGTCTTACTTGATCAGGGTTTTAGCATAGACTCAGGTGTAGCAGGAATACCTACAGCTTTTGTTGCCACATATGGATCTGGTTCTCCAGTCATTGGTATATTGGCAGAGTTTGATGCACTTCCAGGACTTTCTCAAGATACCACTCCAGAAAAATCATCTCTTGGTGGGATAGCTGGCCATGGTTGCGGTCATCACTTGTTTGGTGTGGCATCGGCTGCGTCTGCCATTGAATTGAAGCATCATATTGAAAAAAACAAAATTTCTGGCACAATCAAAGTATTTGGAACACCCGCAGAGGAAGGTGGTTCAGGAAAAGTTTACATGGCCCGAGAGGGGCTCTTTAATAATGTGGATGTGGTGATGCATTGGCATCCGGACAGTAAAAATGAGGCTAATCCATACACGTCATTGGCCAATAAAACAGCGAAATTCAGGTTCAAAGGTACATCAGCCCATGCAGCTGCGTCTCCACAAAATGGACGATCTGCCTTGGATGGCGTTGAGACAATGAACTTTATGGCCAATTTGATGAGAGAGCATATACCCTCTGAGACCAGAATGCATTATATCATTACCAATGGAGGAAAAGCTCCGAATGTGGTTCCGGATTTTGCTGAGGTATATTACTACATGAGACATCCCCGCAGAGATGTACTCATGGGGTTGTTTGACCGCCTTGTAAATGCAGCTGAAGGCGCTGCTCTTGGTACTGGTACGAAGATGGAATATGAAATCATCGGTGGTGTTTATGAAGTGCTGCCCGTTGATATTCTTTCCAGGCACATGCATGAAAATCTTTCAAAAGTGGGTGGCGTAACATACACTTCAAGTGAAGTTGAATTTGGAAATAAAATTCAACAATCGTTTATAGGTGAGAAACCTTCAATGACAGATGCAGCTAAAATCAAACCATATAGGGAATTGAGTGACGATAACCGTTCAGGAGGCTCTACAGATGTTGCTGACGTCAGCTGGGTCGTTCCAACAGTTGGTCTCAGGACTGCAACTTGGATTCCGGGTACCCCCTCGCACAGCTGGCAAGCAGTTGCGTCAGGTGGAACCGAGATAGGAACCAAGGGAATGATGGTCGCTGCCAAAACCCTGACCTTAATGGGTATTGACCTGCTCAGTGACAAAACAATTATTGAAAAGGCAAAGATGGAGTGGAAGAAAGCACGTGGCGAAGATTTTAAATACATTCCACTCATCGGAAACCGAACTCCTGCTTTAAATTACAGGGACTGATGGTGTCAATATCAAATCAATGAATGCACTCGTAACCTTACCCTCCATAGTATTGTTAGCCGCAATAACTGTATTTGTTTCTTGGTCATCCGCCAAGTCTTTTGGATTTTTTAAAAAGCTATATCAATGGATTCCACCCATTTTGCTTTTGTATTTACTTCCAACCATTGCAACCAATCTGGGCTTTGTAGATAAGGGAAATACAATTCGGGAACTGTCCATGAATATAATTTTGCCGCTAAGTCTTATTTTACTGACTTCCATCATTCATATTCCAGATCTACTTAAAGTTACCCGCCAAGGATTGATAGTCTTTTTGTTTGGAACGGTGGGCATTGTAGTTGGAGGTCCTATTGCTTTGTTTATTTACGGTTTATTTGATCCGGTAATTTTAACCGATGCTGGTGAGCAATCACCCTGGAGAGGGCTTGTCTGTATTGCGGGTAGTTGGATCAATGGTACTCCTGGATTACTCAGTATGAAAGAAGTATACGGCAGCAGCGAATCCCTTTTTCTGACTTCACTTGCAGCTGATGTCATTTTGCAAAATATCTGGATGTTTTTTTTACTCTATTCCGTGAAAATTCAGCATCCCATCAATCGTTGGCTCACTGGTAGAAAGCAGACTGATTTTACATTCATGGAAAATGAAAGGGAGGAAAAGGAAATCATTGTGAAGAATACATACTTTGCCTATTTCATTCGATGTATTGTATTGTGTCTTGTCTATCTCTTGGTAATCCTTTCCTCTGATTTTTGTTCTACCTATTTCACGACGAAAATTTCATTGGATGAGGCTGATGCTTTTTCCTTTCTTGAAAAAAAGTCATTTTGGCTGATTTTATTTTCCACTTCATTCGGATTGGTTTTATCATTGACCAACCTGTTTAAAAATGGAATTCAATTTTGGACAAAACTGGGAAATACCATGTTATTCTTTGTCATCGCTTCAATAGGTTCGCAACTAGAGTTAGGCAATATTCAATTGAATTATTCTTTTTTAATCATTGGGATCTTGTGGCTTTTGATGCACCTGTTTTTTTTGATTGTTGGAGCAAAATTGATGAAAGCCCCCTGGCATTACATTGCCATAGGTAGCCAAGCCAATATTGGAGGGCCAGCTTCAGCTTCTGTTGTCGCAGCTTCATTTCACCTCGGATTGGCTTCACTTGGAATCATCCTTGGTGTGCTCAGCAATATAATCGGCAATTATGCAAATTTGATCACGGGGGCATTGTTTCAATGGGTTACTTTTTGATAGGATTCCTTAATTTGTATGAAATTCTCTAGCATGCGATATTTTATTTTGCTTTGTCTGTTTGTTCATACATCTGTTTTTGCACAAAATCGAAAAACTGATGCATTGAACATGGCAAAAGGTTTTGCCAAAACCATCATGATCACCTATCCCGATTCCATTGTGTCCAAGAAATTTCTCCAACACATGCTTCAGGACAAGGAAGGAACAGACCTAAGTAAGCGTTCAGCAGTATGGAACTATGAGGAAGCCGTTACATTGAAAGGAATCGATCGTCTCTGGAGAAAGACAGGCGACGATGCATATTTTGCATACATGAAAAAAATCATCGATCATTTTATCAATGGTGATGGTTCGATTCGTACATATCTACCTTTGGAATACAATTCAGATCAGGTCACTGGTGGGCTGATCTTGTTGACACTCTATGAAAAAACAAAGGAGCCCAAATACAAAATCGCCATGGATCATCTCTGGGAACAAATCCAGTGGCAGCCCAGAACCAAGGAAGGGGGCTTTTGGCATAAATACAAATATCCTTATCAGATGTGGCTCGACGGAGCCTACATGCTCGATGTATTTTACGCCTCCTATACAAAAGCTTTTAAAAAGAATACATTTTCAGATATTGCGAATCAATTGATCTGGTTGAATAAGCATCTGAAAGATCCAGCTACGGGACTTCTTTTTCACGGATGGGATGAAAGTAAAAAGCAACCCTGGAGCAATCCCCAAACCGGACAGTCGCCTGAAATCTGGAACCGTGCCATGGGATGGTACACCATGGCCCTGGTGGATATCATTGATTTGTTTCCCATCAATCATCCCAAACGCCCTGAACTGATTCGTATCCTAAATGCCAACATGTCTTCCATAGCTCGTTATCAGGACAAGAGCAGTGGAGTGTGGTATCAGATTGTCAATAAAGGTGGAATGAAAGGGAACTACCCGGAAGCATCGGGTAGTACAATGTTCGCTTATGCCATGGCCAAAGCCATAAATATAGGCTTTCTGCCTTCTAGTTATAAGCAAACATTGCAAAAGGCCTATGATGGAATATTGAAACAATTCATTACCATAGATGAAAATGGTCTTCCGCACATACACCATTCTTGCAGTGGAGCAGGTTTGGGCGGTACGCCATACCGTCCAGGAACATATGAATACTATGTTAATGAGCCACAACGATCAGATGACCTCAAAACAATAGGGCCATTGATTTCATTGTTTCTGGAGATGGCAAAATGATTTTCTTTACAAATTCCCCTTCTTCATCTCACTCATGGCATAATCCGCTGCCCTGGCCGTCAACGCCATATAGGTGAGAGATGGGTTTTGTGTTGAAGTGGAAGTCATACAGGATCCGTCAGTAACAAAAACATTCTTGCATTCATGAAGCTGGTTCCATTTGTTGAGCAGGGAAGTCTTGGTATCGTGTCCCATTCGTACTCCACCCATTTCATGGATGTCCAGACCTGGTGCCTGTTTTGAATCTGTAGTGGTGATGTCCTGGAAGCCTGCTTTTTCAAACATCAAGGTCATTTGTTCCAGATAATCCTTGACCATTTTATCATCGTTGTTGTCATAGTCAACACTGATGCTCAACAAGGGCATACCCCATTCGTCTTTTTTGATTTTGTCGAGCGCAACATAATTACTTTCCTTGGGGATGGTTTCTCCCATCATGTGTGAGCCCACGTTCCAAAGCCCGAGTTCTTTTTTCTCCAAATTGTTTTTCAATTCTATTCCAAAACCATCGGTATTCCTTTTGATGCCTCGGTTGGCAGAAAATCCTGCAGCGTAGCCACGGAGAAAGTCTGTTTCTTGTTTTTCTATGTTGCGGAATCTTGGAATATATGCACTGGTATGGCTTCTTCCTTCTGTAGTTTTATCGAGGAATCCATCATATTTTCCAGAAACCCTTGCCCTGTAATTGTGGAAGGCCACATATTTACCCAGCAGGCCATTGTCGTTCCCCAATCCGTTGGGGAAACGGTTAGAGGTGGAGTTCAGCAAGATCAGGTTGGAATTAAGTGCAGCCGCATTGACGAATATAACCCTGGCGAAATACTCTGTAGCCTTGTGTGTCTTTGCATCAATTACCGCAACGCCAGAAGCTTTTCCTGTTTTCTCGTCGTAAATGATCGAATGCACAACTGCATCTGAAATCATGGTCAGGTTTCCGGTTTTCTCAGCCCATGGAAGGGTTACCGAATTTGAACTGAAATATCCACCAAATGGACATCCGCGCTGGCAAAGGTTGCGTTTTTGACATTGTGCCCTTCCTTGTTCCAAATGGATTTTTTGCGGTACGGTGAGGTGCGCACACCTGCCATAGATGACATGCCTGTTTTCAAAATGCTGCTTCACAACATCACTGAAATAATTTTCTACGCAACTGAGTTCCAGGGGTGGCAGGAATTCACCATCCGGAAGGGAAGCAATATTATCACGGTTGCCTGAAATGCCGGCAAATTTTTCCACATAACTGTACCAGGAAGCAAGGTCTTTGTAACGGATTGGCCAGTCTACTGCAAATCCATCACGGGCTGGACCTTCGAAATCAAACGGACTCCATCGCTGTGTTTGACGGGCCCACATGAGTGATTTTCCTCCTGTTTGATAACCCCTTATCCAATCAAATGGTTTTTCCTGGGTGTATGGATGCTCATTGTCTTTCACAAAAAAATGCGCAGCATCTTCTCTGAAAGCATAACATTTGCTGATCACAGGATTGGCATCCTTTACATCTTGAGGGATTTCATTCCTGTGTGGAAATTCCCAGGGCATCATGTTTGTCGTTGGATAGTCACGCAGGTGCTTTACTTCCTTGCCCCGCTCAAGGACCAGGGTTTTAAGTCCTTTCTCAGTAAATTCTTTGGCAGCCCAGCCGCCACTCAAGCCTGATCCAATAACGATAACATCGAAAGTATTTTTATTGCTGCCCATTGTTTTTTTGTTAAGGGGTGATTATGCGGGTACGCAGCCATGGTAACGGCCTGGAACCAATTCATAGACTTGGACCTTGGTCATAAAAAATTCAGAAGCAGTATAGGATTGAATCGTCAAACCCTTGACCGTTTTGAAAAAGTATTTCATGTCACTCTCCTCATCCTTGTCTGCGATGATGGAAGCAAGAACTGCTTTTCTCTCATCAGGGCTGATGCTCATGAAGTCCTTTCCAGCAGTGGATTTGCATCTTTCCTGGAAAGCCTTCATTCCGATTAAAAATTTATCCTGGTCTTCTTTTTTTCGGCAATCATCCACCATTTTCAACACAAAAAGGTGAGAGGAAATGTCTTTTGCTCCTGGGGTAGATGATTTGGGAAGGATGGTTTCGCAGAGTTCTGCGAGCATGTCTTCTTCAGCACCACTGATGGTTATTTTGCTCAATAGGATGGTTGACTTCCGCCTGTCATTCATGCAAGATGGAATGAGGGCCATCCCTGCGGTGATGCAGAATAGTTGCTTGATTGCTTCACGCCTTTTTAATGTGGTCATGCAGCAATTTAATAAAAAATAAAACGCAATAGCCTACTTATTCCAAATTCATCAAGGCTTCAAAAAGTTGTTCAGATTGCTTTTCGCTGCTGCTCAATTCCGATTGCAGTTTGTTGTATTTTGTTTCAGCTTCAACGAATGCATTGCGGTTGGAATAGATGGCGGGATCAGCCAAAGATGCTTCAGCTTCCGACTTGCTTTTTTTCAATCCTGCGATTTTGGCCTCCAGTTCATCAAACTGACGCTGAAGCCTTTTCTTTTCCTTTTGTTTGTCCTTGTCTATGGCGTTGTTTGCGGGAGCAGTTTGGGCGGGTGGGGGAGCCTGTTCTTTTTTCTTTTCAGCAATGGGCTCCTGCTTTTGGTCTTTTTTATTGCCCGCTTCTTTAGCAGCATTTTTCTCCATTCTTTCTTTCCATTCACACCATTCCGTATAACCACCCTTGAATTCAACAATTTTTCCGTCTACAATTTCCCAGATCTTGTTGGCTGTTTTAGAAATGAAATAACGATCATGGCTGAC
>Ga0222712_10006330_pt1 | contig 11723 bp, 8 predicted proteins | sample C33_657DmetaG_FD_165043 | JGI IMG/M metagenome (GOLD analysis project Ga0222712, IMG submission 165043) | Estuarine water microbial communities from San Francisco Bay, California, United States - C33_657D | ecosystem: Environmental > Aquatic > Marine > Unclassified | place: USA: California... | reverse complement strand
GAGGCGCGAGGACGATGGCGGCGTCGACGCGTGACGACGCGTCTCGATCGATCGATCGATCCATCGGTCGATCGATCGCGTCCATCGGTCGATCGATCGATCGCGTCTATCGATCGATCGATCGCGTCTCGATCGATCGATCGCGTATCGGTCGATCGCGTATCGGTCGATCGCGTCATCGATCGATCGATCGATCGCATCGACGTCGATCGATCGATCGATGACGTCGAACGCCGGCGGATGACGACGAGGGGGGGGACTCGTTGAGTGAATGACTCGTCGACGAGTCCACCTCGGACCCGACACGCGCGATCGAATGACCGACCAACCAAAGGACCGACCGACCGACCGCGATGCATCGCCCATGAACACGACGACGCGACGAACGACGGCGAACGACGAACGTTCGCGCGACGCATTCGCGCGACGCGTGGGCGCTGTAGTGATAAAAAACGAATCAACGCGACGCTCGCGCGATCGCGACGCACGCGTTCGCGCGCGCGAACGTCGACGACCACGGGGACATCGACTGTTGCGTCTTTTGAGTCATTATTCGAGGACGAGTCCCTCGAATGCCCGAACGCAACGATCGTCGACGGATGACCAGTCGTCACACGTTCGATGGCTAAATGAACGAACGAATGATGAAAACAACGACGACGACGAATGGGAAGACGATAAACAGACGCGCGCACTGGCACAAATCGCGAACGACGACGAACGAGGGGCGAGGAAGAGGGCGATGGATGGCGACGCGCGCGCGCGCGACGGGTCGCGACGACGACGACGACGACGACGCGAGTCGCGGAAACGACGCGGCGCGAGAGAAACGAAAGGAGTTTTGGCGCGAGTTTTGGGAGGTGTACGACGAACGAACGATGAATGGGCCGTTTGTTCGCGTGCATAGGGCGAAGGCGAGTGAGAAGAAAGGGAAGAGGGAGGCGAGGGGTGACGCGAGCGCGTCGACGCGCGCGGTCGGGAAGGAGACGTTTTGGGGGACGTGTACGATCGGTGGGTTGATTTTGGCGGTCGCGCTCGCGATGAGTGCGAATGCGCTCACGCACTGGCCGACGTGCGCGTACGTCGCGACGCATCCGATGACGCTGGTGTTTAATCCATTCGCGAATGACGGCGCGGAGAGGGTGGAAATCGCCCTCGAAGTCATTCGAAGGTTGGGAAAACCATTTGTGAGGTTTGTAGCGGCGTGGTGTGCGGTGAGGTCGAGATGGCGCGCGATGGTTGTATTGTTTGCGGCGTCGATGGCGATTCCTGGCGTAGAGTTTAGCGTATAGCGTACCGGTGGCGAGTTAGCGGCGAGCGCGTAGCGTTTAGCAATGGTCTGTGAGTGTTAGATGTTGGAAATGAATGGATCAACTCGTTGACGCGTGCGCGTCAGATGGTTATGGTGAAATCAGTTGAGATGGACACGTTTGGGCGCTTGACGTGCGACAGAGTGATGCCTTTGGAGACGACGTCGAACGTCTCTCCCGTCGCCGCTCGCGTCGCCTTGACGCTCTTCACCGAACCGTACACCGTGATGCGCTCGATGAGGGAATTATCGACGAAAGCCTCAGGGTTCCCAGCTCCGCCATCGGCATCCGACGCCCCGGTCACCGTGAGCGCGCCTTTCTTGAACGAAAGCGAGCGACGCGTGAACGCGGAATTCTCAAACCTATAGCTTTCGCCATCGTCAGCGTAGTACGTTCCATTCGCCTCGCCGTTTTCGTCTAATGCGATGACGATCGTCAGCGGATCGCCCTTCATCGCCGTTGTGCTTCGTCGGGCGCGCTCCTTGCGCACGTAGATGCTACCGCCACGAACGTACACGGGCACGTCCTCGAGCGTCACGGGCACGGAGATCGTCTTCGCGCCGACCGTGCGGTCGCCGGTACGTTGATTGTACCACACGCCACTTGGGAGGTACACTTGCACGTTTGTCGCGTCTTGCGTCAACACTGGCTGGACGAGGATGGATGATCCGAGGATGAAGGATTCCTGAAGCTTGAATGTGTACGTATCCGTGGGAAACTCATACCACAGTGGACGAAGCACGGGCGCTCCCGTACGATGGGACTCTTCGAACAGGGTGTAGATATACGGCAACAACGCGTAGCGCTCGCGAATGGCGGTGCGAATGATCGCCGTGCTTTCGTCTCCAAAGAGCCAAGGCTCGCGGCGCTTAGTTTCCAAATGCGCATGCCCACGGAAGAATGGATAGTACGTCCCAACTTGGTACCAGCGCGTCATGAGCTGTGCGTCTGGGTTACCAAAGAATCCACCGACGTCTGCGCCGCTAAACGTCAAACCGCTGACTCCCAATGTAAGCACCATCGGCAGGCTCACCGCGAGGTGACGCCAATCCGCCTTGTTGTCGCCCGTCCATATCGGTCCAAGGCGTTGCGAGCCCGCATAGAACGCGCGCGAAAGCACAAAAGGGCGGTTGTTGTCATTTCGTCGTTTGATGCCCTCTACGGTGGCCATGTGGTAGTACATTCCAAACAAATTGTGCACCTCGCGGTGCTCAATGCCGCCGTGATGGATCAGATCCTTTTGCATCGTAATCTCCGGGCCGTTAAATACCGACGGCTCGTTCATATCATTCCAAATGTACAAATCTTTAGTTGACCCTTTGTACGCGTCGAGAGAAAACTGTTCGGCCCACCACTCGCGCACTTCTGGGTTTGTGACGTCGAGGTACGTCGAGCTGCCCGGCCAGCACCAGCCGTCAAAATCGGTCGTCCCGTCATTCTTTTTTACATAAAATCCCTTATCTTTCGCGTCTTTGTAAATAGGATAGCGGTCATCAATTTTTACGTGAGGATCGACGATTGTGACCATCTTTCGCCCACGGCTCGCAATGTCGTTAATCATTCGCTCCGGGGTCGGGAAGAGAGATTTATCCCAAGTCATGTATCGCTTGCCATCCGTGTGTTCAATATCGAGCCACAACACGTCGTACGGAATGTCGTGCTCGTCGAACCCTTCGTCGACTTCTTTCACGTCGTTTTCGTCTCTGTAGTTCCATCGACACTGGTGATAACCCAAAGCGAACATCGGAGGCATGGACGTCGTCCCAGTTAACGCTGTGTATTGTCGCAGCACCGCCGCCGGCGAGTTCCCGGGAAGAATGTACACATCTATCGCCCCGCTTTCCGCCATCCAGCGCGTGTGCACGCCATTTGATCCATCGACATTGACATCCACGTACATCTCCGACGGATTGTTGAAGAAAACACCCGCCGTCGTTGACTCGCCGTTACGCGCGCCGTGCGCCATCAGCATCGGAATCGATCCGTACAACCCAAACGCGCTCTCTTCCTCGTACTCAAACACGTCCAAATTGTACAACCTGTACGGTTCACCGATCGTTATTTCCTTTCGCTCCGCCCCATCGTCCTTCGCGCCTCCCGATGAACCGAACCATCCCGCCGACGCTCGCTCTTCGTACGCGCGAGTCGATTTCAAGCTCAACGTCGTCGCGCGTTCGGGAATCCCATACGCATCGCTCGCTTGTGGAAACGTCACATCAAACGCCACCCCCATCGGACCGAACTTCCGCGTGTCCGTGTGTCCATTAAACTTCTCCTCAAACGTCTCATCTTCGCCTTTTTCTCGTCGCCGTTCAAACGCCAACCCTCGTCGCGCGTTCATCACCGCGCTCGCCCGTTCGTTCGCGCCTTCAAACACCTCAACTTTAAACGGTTCCATCGTCACCACCACCTTGACCCGTGTGTTCACCTCCGTTCGCGCGTGTACTTCAATTCTCTCCGACGTTTGCGAAATCACATCCAACGTCGCGCGCGACGTCTTCGCGATCGCATCTTTCGCTTCAAACCTTTTCATCTCACCCTTATCATCCATGCGCACGCGAACACCACCGAATCGATCGATATCAATCACGCACTCCAACGCGCTCTCGCCTTCTGGGGTATCAAACACATCCATCGCGATCGCGTCTCTCGACGCGTCTTTCACGCGTCCGCGCCACCCGCCTCCCTCTCCGTTTTCCCCAATCGCGCGCAACCTCGAGCAAAACGACGAACTCTCGCACGTCTTAAACTCATTCCGTTTAAACCCGTGCGCGTGCGTCGCGTGTGCGAGGACGAATGCCATGACCGCGATCGCGCTCGAGCGCGCGCTCGAGCGCGCCGACCCGCGCGCCGCCGCCCGCGCCCGTTTGGTTCTCCGTGATCCCCTCTTTTTCCCCCTCGTTTCCCCGCCTTTGCGCGATTTCAACGCCATCGAAGCGTTTGACATCGCGCGATGACGTCGAGTGACAGGAAAGACGTCGAGTGACGCGCGCGCGAGCCGCCGACGGCGACGCCGCAGAGCGCGACGCGCGCATGGACTTGAACGCGTCGTCATCGCGTTCGCACGCCGACCGCAATTCGGGGCCGGCGATGCGAACGGTTGGATTTAATGTCCCACAACGAATGGAGCGCGCGAACGCGTCGAGTGATGTCACCGGGGAGGTGGCGAGAGAGTTGAAGCGAATGGATGTCGCGCGCGGGACGATGGACGTCGCGATCGCGAGGAAAGCGAGCGACGCGAGCGACGTCTCGGCGAGCGACCAAGGGGGACTGGCGCGGAGTCGTGAACCGGTGATGATCATGCCCGCGCGAGCGCGCGGGAAAGTCGCTCATGGTGGGGATGAACCGAGGAAAGAAGGGGGGGAGCGCGCGAGCGCGACGGAGGGCGCGAGCGCGACGGCGACCGCGGCGGTCGTCGTCGCGCCGAGCGAACGAGTCGTCGTGACGACGGTCGAGCACGCGCAACGGTCGTACGCGCCGAAAGTGAAGTTAACGAAGAGTGAACGAAGGGAGTTGCAAGAGAGCCAACGCGCGGCGAAGGCGGCGGCGAAGGAGGAGGAGCGCGGGAGCGGGAAAGCGAAGGAAGCGCAAGCGACGGGCGGGAAAGGCGAGCGGGATTCGGTCGGGGGGAAAACGACGAATGGGCAAGAGAAGAAACCGACCGCGAATGTGCAAGAGAACGCGAATGGGGCGGCGAAGAAGAAGGTGACGACGGCGAATGCGGCGACGCGAAGCGTGTTGAGGGAGAGCGCGAGTCACCTCAGAGCGGTGAATACGTGCTACGTCCCGCAGGCGTCTTCGATGCATCCGGCGGTGGAGCGATTGGCGGTGGATTACGCGCGTGGAACCACGAGCGGGGCGCGTGAGAGAGTGCACTCGCTCTTGCGCGTGTTGCGACTCGTCGTGGAGAGTTTTGAAGTTCCCGAAGGGACGACGTACGCGCACGCGTTGACGTCGCACTTGAATCAAGTCGTGCACGCGTTAGATAAAGCCAGACCGATGGGCATAGCGATGGGGAACGCGGTGCGGTCGCTTAAAACGCACCTCGCGCGATTGTCTCACGAAGAAGGTCAGAAAATGAGTGATGAAGTTTGCCGAAGCAAGACGCTGATGCACATTGATTACTTCATCAAGGAGAAGCTCGACGCGGCGTTGGAGTCCATTGTCAAGACGGGCGCGGCGTTGATTAAACCCGGGGATGTCATCATCACGCACGGCGCATCGCAGGCGGTGAGCGCAATTTTAATCCGAGCGCACGAGGCGGGGATCACATTTACGGTGACGATTGTCGACAGTCGTCCTTCGTGCGAAGGCACAAAAATTTTACGTCACCTCAGCGCGCGAGGGATAGATTGCGCGTTCACCGCGCTCAATGGGCTGAGCTATGCCATGAAGTACGCGACCAAGGTTCTCATCGGCGCCGCGGCGTGCATGAGCAATGGAGTGGTTTTGTCTCGTATTGGCTCGAGCGCCGTCGCGCACGCCGCTGGCGCTCGCGGCATCCCGGTATACGTCGCAGCCGAAACGTGCAAGTTCCACGAGCGCGTCCAACTCGATGCCACGGTGTTCAACGAGCTCGGGTGCGATGACGACGTCGTTCGCATTCGTCCGGGCGTCGACGGCGTGCTCGCCACGCGTCCGGAAAACCTCACAATTTTCAACTTGACGTACGACGCCATTCCCGCGCAGCGCGTCGACGCAATTATTTGCGAAGCGGGTTCGATTTCCCCCACCGCGGTCCTGTGTTACGTCTTGCATTCATAGCCATCTCGTCGCGATCGATCGCCGTCCTTCGACTTTCTCCCTTGTCTCTGCGTTTGTGTCAACGACATCTTCATTCCATGACTCCGCTGCCGTTTGATTTCGCTCGCGCGTTCGCCTCCACGCCGCACGCGCGAGGCGTCGCCACGTCCTCGGAATTCGCCGCCGCCCTCCATTGGCTCTGCACCCAGCGCGCGAGTTTTCGAGACTTCTTGCAAAATCAAGGCATCGTCGATGACGCCCTGGCGTTGGACCCGCGGGCGACGCCGTACGACGCCGTCCTGCGTCGCGCGTGCGGCGCGGTTCCATCCTTCGTTGACCAGCGCGCGCTCGAGCACTACGCGAGCGATTTCATCGTCGCTCACGTCAATGCTATGCACGAACTCGCCGGCCCCGATCGCGAAATCGGGGGATTGCCCGGACACGTCGTCATCGCGCCGCGAGCGACGACGTGGACCAACGCCAACGCGGCGACGCTCGCGTTGGACGACGAAGGCAACGTCACCGCGACAACCAAAGCGCGCGCGGTGAAGGATTTAGAACGCATGCGTCGATGTGCGGTGACGTACGCGAAAAATCGCGGGTGGACGTCGATCGGGTGCTATTTGCGATTTTTTGGGTGCGCGCCAGACGGCGAGAACGAACGCGGCGTCGTACGAGCGCACGTCGTGAATTTATCACGCGCGCGACCGCGATTGAAGACAACGTCGAAGATGAATTGTCCGATTGATGACATTATCGAGGCGTTGGGGGGGAGGCGAACGACGCGTCGGGGAAGCGTCATCGTCGTGGGCGCCGTCGCGGGCGCCGATTGGGACGTCGCCGAGGAGGCGTCGCCGCCGACATCGATTTCGCGGTATTTAGAGCGACGAGCGCGACGCGAAGGCGGCGACGAGGAGAGAGCGAGGGAGAAAAAAACCAACAGCGAAGACCGCCCGTTGGCGCGCGCTGGGGGGGTTAATAGCGAAGTCCCGGGCGCTGAATCGAACGATGATGAAGTGAGCGTACCGGAGACGACGGCGCGGGCGTTTCGCGAAGTGGCGACGAGCGAGCACGTGACGCGCTCCGTTCGAATCGTCGCGCGGAATGAAACAGTTTTGGGCGAGGAAAACGTCGCGAACAAAGTCTTAGATGTCCACTCGTTCGCAGATGACGCGCAGTGGATGTCGATGTATAAGACATTGACAACGCCGGCGCGCGTGACTCGAGCGCTCCAGGAAATCCACAAAGAAATTGGTTTGCGCCCGCCGCGCAATTTCTCACAACTCAAACTAGATAGTATTCACATAGCAGATTCAACTCAGCGGGCGAGCTAGATAAGGCACACTGTACAGATAATTACCATAACGCAAATGAACGAGCGTTCATCACGGAAACATAACGGAGCGCGTTCCGAAGAACAGGGCGACGTACGCGAGCGCGGTCCACGCAGATAATACAGTTTTGCGCTCGATGCTCAGCGTGCCTTCGCGCTCCCAAAGCGAATGCGCCATCATAGGCGGAATGAGTCCCCATAATATGACCGATACGATGGCGCCGCTGAACTTGATGGCAGAAAAGTACACCTCAGGTCCTTTGAAGGCGACGAGCAGAGACGGAATCAACGTCAGCGCGACGACGCTCTTCGACTGCGCAACGGATTTCTTCTTCAGCGCATCGGCACAGAAGCGGCTAAGGGCTAAATAACCTCCAATTAATGTCGACACCGAAGCGGTGATCGCCACTGAGGCGGTGGCAAAGCCGAGGATGCCGCCCGATTCTAGCATGGTTTGCGCCAAATCGGCGTTCCCCGCCCACGCGCCCGTTTGCGCGAGGGAAACCATCAACCACATGGTATACATACCAAGGGGCACGAGCGTGCCTTGAATGATGACTTTCCGAATCCGCGTGCGATCGCCGCGAAGCATGTCCACGATCGTGGGCAAGCACTCGCCGTACGTGTACAACGCCACTAATCCCGGCAGCGCGGGCAACGCCGCGGAGAAATTCATAAATCCCAATTTACTCGGCTCTAAATTTTGCACGCCGAAGATGCAAATCGCCAGGAATGACATGAAAATCCCCACCGTCGCCACCGCATTCACCTTTGCCGCCGATTTCGAGAAGGAAACCGCGCCGAACACCGCGGCGGTGATGAACGCTCCGGCGATGTGCGAAATCGCGCCGCCGCTGAAAAAGCTCGCCAACGCCCCGCATTTCGCGAGCTGACTCACGAGCGTTAAATTCATCATCACCAGAAACGAAACCGCGGTGACGTTAGCCCACACCGGGCCGCAATAATCCGCGGTGGCGCTCAATAGTGACACCGCTCGCCCGTTCGATCGCGCCCACGTGCGCGTCAACGCCTCTGAAACCATAATCCCGCTCGCCGCGAGCGCCGCCCAGGCGACGACGGATATCGCCGTCGCCGGGACAAATCCAGCGGGCGACGCAAAAAACGGCATCGCCAAAAACCCCCCGCCCACGGTCGTTCCAACGACGAGCATGATCGCCTCGAAATCGCTCGCGCGATCGGCGTGGATATCCAGCGCGCACGACGGCGCGTCCTCTGCATCGCCGCTCGCGCGCTCGCGATCGCGAGCGACTAAACTTTCATAGTACTTCACCTCATCTTCCGTCGTTTGTTTTGACCCAAAAGCGCGAAATCGCGATGGGTGATTCCTCATCGTTCGCGTCGTTCGTCCGCGCCGACGCGCGCTCGTCGTCGCGCGCGTCGTCACCCGCGCGCATCGCTCGAGCAGCATCGCGTTCGCCTCAGCGCGATGCATATCGCTGACGTCGCGTCGACCTCGCCGAGTGCGCCCGCGCGCGCGTTCGTCGATGAATGATGCATGGAATGAATGAAGCATCGATTGCATCGGTTCGCCATTCACTCGCGCATTGGACGTTGCGCATCGCACGAGGGCATCGACAGAAATCGTCACGATGTTTACGCGTGAAATGCGATTGAAATCGCTCGTGGTGTTGAACGCATCGCGCGCGAATAGGGCGTTCGCGCGGTCGAGCGGGCGCGGGTCTTCGGCGCTCGCCCGCGTCAATCGCCCGTCGCGCGTCGATCGAACGAGTGATGGCGGGAAGAAATCTCTCGGGGGATTAGGGATGTACGTCGAGATCGACGTCGTCGAACGCGGAGTGGCGAGCGAGAGGTGGAAGCTCGATGGCGTGGCGAAGGCGATTAAAGAAGGCGCCGTGGGCGTGATACCGACGGATACCAAGTACGCGTTCGTGTGCGATTTAACCAACGCGAGCGCGGTGCAGAAGTTGTACGATATAAAAAACGCGGGTTTGAATAAGCCGCTGAGCATATTGTGTCGAGGATTCGCGGATATCGATCGGTACACCACGGGGTTTCCGAGTAACCCGCGACCAGGGGAGACGTTACCGTTCAAGCTCGCGAAGCAGTGCTTGCCGGGGCCGTACACGTTCATCTTACCCGCGAGTAAAGATCTTCCAAAGGTGTGCTTGATGGATAGGTCGACGAAAGATAAGGCGAGGCAGTGCAAGGCGCGGAAAACGGTGGGGGTGCGGATTCCGGCGTGTGACGTTACGACGGCGTTGCTTCAGCTACTCGACGCGCCGTTGATGTGCTCCACCGTCCCGGAGTGCGACGAAGAACCGGCGGCAATTTATGAGAAATATCTCCCAGCGGGATTGGGGTTCATGATAGACATTGGAGCGCGCCCGTCGAACGATGCGTCGACGGTGGTGGATTTATCCACCGGCGAAGCGCGAGTGTTACGTCGCGGCGCCGGCGACCCGGGCATGTGGTCCAGCGCAGAAGACGCCGAGGAAGCCGATGCGGATTCTGCGTGGGGATTCGCGTGATGAAATCCACCCCGTGACCTTTAGAGCCCATGTTGAATATTTTGTTGTATCCCGTACGCTAGAAAATTTGCACCGATACCGCAGCCGAGCGCGACCGAGTCTTCACACCGCGGCGATGTTCGCCGCGCTCGCGAACGACGACGCCTATGACGACGACTCCGACGACGATGAAATCACCGCACGCGCGTCGTTTTCGTCATCGATCTCGGAATCCGACTCCGAGAGCGCCTTTTCGGCGGCGGACGTCGATCGAGACCTCTGGCGCTGGAGCACCGGAGCGACGGCGTCCGCGGCGACGCGCGCTTCGAAACCAACAAAGTTACTCCAAGGCGAAAAGAAGCGATTAAAAGCGTTGCATTGCGCCGACGTTCGAGCGCGTCGAGCTCAGCGCGATGGATTCCTTGCCTCCGACGCGCGAATGCGAATGGAATCCGTCGCGCGCACGGGGCGCGCGCTCACTATAGTTCTGAGCTCGCGCGGCTTCGTCGCCGCGAAGCAAGGAAAACTCATTCGCGCGTGCGCTCGAGCGCTGGCGGTCGATGCGCGCGAGGGACGACGAGGGAAACGAGTGGTCGTTGACGTCGACGTCGTCCATGGCGTCAGTCGCGTGCCAGAGCGAGGGGAAGACGCGTATGATGAACTCGAGCGCGCGTGCGCGCCGCCGATGACGCGGGCAGAGTACTTGATGAGCGACGAGAGACGAGCTCGACGAGCGAAAGCGAAGGCGGGAGAGGCGAGAGAGGCGGCGGCGAAGAAGAAGAAGAAATCGAGAGGAAGAAATTGGAATAAAACAGACGACAACAGTCGCGGTGGCGCGCGCGAGAGAGGAGCGAGAGTTGAGGTGGAATTTCAGCGCGCGCGAGAGCGAATGGATGAATTCGAGGACGAGCGGACGACCGAGACGCCGAACGCGACGGCGAGAGTCGTGTCGGCTGAATTCGGCGAATTCGAGCGACACACGCTCGGGTACGGATCGAAAATTTTAGCAAAGATGGGGTTCACCGCTCCTGGCCAAGGATTAGGGGCATCATCTCAAGGCGTCGCCGAGGCTCCGACGGCGGAGGCGCGCGCGAAGCGGGCCGGTCTCGGCGCGACGCCCCTCTAGTACACCTTGGGTAGTATCACAATAGCGAATGTTCCCCCATCCATCGACAGCGTTCTCAATCGTTCATTTTCTAATCCAAATCCCCCCCCCGTAACGAGGCGCTTCAACGCGAATGTCGCGTCGTAAACAATAATAAATCTCCTCGGCGCGCTCGAGGCGCCCTCCCCTCTCGCGACGCTACGTCGTGAACGATTCCCCGCACCCGCACTCCGCCTTTGCGTTTGGATTCTCAAACACAAACTCACTTTTTAACCTATCGCTCACGTAATCCATTCTTGTTCCTATTATCGACATCAACGCCGATGGTTCGATGATAATCTTCACCCCTCCGTGTTCGACGAGCTCGTCAAACTTTCGCCTCTCGCCTTCATCCGCGTAATTCATCGTATACGTCATCCCATTACACCCCCGCGCGCGGACGCCAATCTTCAAATACGGCTTCGCCTTCGCTTTCAGAAGCTCCTCGATTCGTCTCGCCGCGCTCTCCGTGAGTTCCAGCGCTTGTTTCCTTCCTCGCGACGCGCTCGCGGTCGACGTCTCGCGCTTCGCTTGCGGCATCGCGCGTTCGTCCTCGTCGTGTGTCGTCTTTTCTCGTTCATTCGCGTTCGCATTCGTCGACGTCGACGTCGTTTGCGATGACGACGCACGCGTTCGTCGCGCGAGACCTCGGGCGCGCGCGAGGCGACGCGAATGCGCGATGAACGTATGCATCGTGCGTCGAC
>Ga0222712_10006329_pt1 | contig 11725 bp, 20 predicted proteins | sample C33_657DmetaG_FD_165043 | JGI IMG/M metagenome (GOLD analysis project Ga0222712, IMG submission 165043) | Estuarine water microbial communities from San Francisco Bay, California, United States - C33_657D | ecosystem: Environmental > Aquatic > Marine > Unclassified | place: USA: California... | reverse complement strand
GTGTTTCAATGCTTCGATAGTGTTGGCAGGATGACTACGCTGTATTGCACCGCAAAAGTCATTAGCCAAAACTGCTGTAAAAAAGCTACCTGGTTCAAATCCATGCACCAAATAATTATACATGGGATCAGCATAGTCTTTGGGCACAGACCAATCTGCAAAGGTTTTCAACAATCGATTCTTGCTGTGCTCACTTAACTTCATTTTGTTTCCTTATGCAGATAACCTATTCACAATTTGGTCCTGCAACATATCCATCTCATCCTGCTCGACATAAAAGTCTGTGGTTGGGTCATAGTACTGACCTTCTGCATTGTCATAATACAAAACACGACCACTAAAATTAAACGGGCCTTCTAGTCCCTTACGAGGACCATACTTTTGTCGCATCATATCAATTTGATTTACACGATAGCCCATTCTAACTCCTATGCTCAAATATAATCAGGGGACAATACACGATTGATTTCGGTATTGCTAACTAACACCACATCACGAACAGCGCCAAAGACTACAAAGGGCTCATCAACTCGAACGGTGTATTGCACATCGCCACCGTACTTGACACGGCTCTCAGTGACTATACCACTGTATGGAAACTGTCCCATATACAAGCCATCAACTCTATCACCAGTTAGGTCCCATTTCATATCAACTCCTTATTGTCTATGTGCTTATTATACTGGTTCTTGATCCTGTTGTCAACCATTTTTCTGGCTCTATTTTGTTGTATTTTTACAACGAAAAAAGGGCTGTAAGCCTAAACCTACAGCCCTTTGCTTAAAAATTAAGCAGATTTACTTGCGAGCGTTAGCACGAACTTCATCAAACTTAATTTCCTTGACCAACTTACCATCACGGTAAACTTCTTCGAGTACTTCAACAAAGTCACCAATGGCCTTGTCGTGCCATCCGGTTGGGCGAGCAACTGCACTCACGTACTCGCCGCCGCTCTTCCAAAGTGTGACACGACCTGCTTTAGACTTCTTACCACTGTCGGTGATAGGATCTTTTTGCACATCACGCCATTCGCCGTTGATAAGAGCACTTGAGCACTTCATTGCAAAACGTTGGGTGTCACGATCCACTTGTTGCAGTAGCGCACCGCCCATACCAAATGCAATGTTGTCTGCACTATATCCGTATGCCTGGAATGAACCAAGAATTGTACGAATGGTATTTTCGTTAACACCGTCGCCTTGGATCAGACGCACATTGTTCAGCACCTTAAAGCCTTTGCTGTTTACAGTAGAGCCAAACTTGGCATCAAGTTTCTGAACTAGTTGACGGCACACAACGTCAGGATCGCCACTGTCTGGACGAATAACAACGGTAGCCCCGCTATCAATAACCTGTTGACGAAGCGTTTCACCCCAGAGTTTGTCGACGGCATTGTAGATATCGTAAGAGTCAGATACGATAGCCAAAATAGAGCCAGGCTTGGCAAATTGGTTGAGCATGTTTCTGTAAGCATCTACTTCACCATCACGGCCCCAGCTAGTAATTGTTGAGTGCTCTGCGGCAGGGATAGAAAAACCTGCAATCCCAGCATCATAGTATTCGCGAGCATACAGAACACCAGAAATAGTATCACTGCCCATGAAGTTAACCAAGTGTGCCGCACCTCCAATACCCGCTGATTCCATGCTAGAAACACCACGAGCACCGAAATCGTGCAACTTAAAATCAATAAGGGTAGGGTCACCTGTTTTCTCCAATGCTTCAAGAATTACTTGTTTAATTTTCCAGCTTTGTGTTGCCACTGTGGTAGGATACCAAATTGCACGAAGCAATGCAGTTTCCAACCAAGTTGTCAGGGCAAAGCATTCTGGGTCTGTGTTTTCAATAGTGGCCAGAACGTTTCGTACTGGGATAACTGATCCTTCAGGAACTGCCCTAATAACAACTGGGAGGTATCCATTGTGCTTGTCAAGTATGTGTTGCCACATATCTCGGGGGAAGGGCAAACCATGCGCGGTGAGCAATTCGTCAGCAATGTCGATATCTGATTGAGTGATAGGCGCGAGTAAGTATTCCTTGATAAAGGCTTGAAGTCCGAACATGACTGTTCGATCGTAACGCCCTCCCCGGCTTTCAATGTAGCTGTATACACCTGTAGTTCCTTGTGGATATTGCTTGAGCATACTCACTTTGTATGAGTCAGTGTTCAAGATAATGTTTTTTGCGAGTTTCATTTTAAAGTTCCTTTAAAGTAAATCAACCTTTGCGTCTATCGCTTAGGCACCTACAAAATGCTGTAGGATTTCGTAGTGGTCTTCAAAGCATTGTTCACTAAGAACTTCTGCAATAGGCACCCACCGTGCCTTTTCAGCATCATCACTTCCTTTTACCTTTGGTAGTTCGCCGTCGGGCAATTGTATGTGAAACGCATGAGTAATAATTCTTCCGCGGGGACTACGACCAATAGCGTCAAAGACCCTACTGCGTACAATGCTACCTCGAAGCACTGGAGCAGGCACTTTAATTTGTGTTTCTTCACGAAGTTCGCGGATGGCCGCATCTTCAACACTCTTGTCAGTGTTGGCGTTAACATAGCCGCCTGGCAGAGCCCACAAGCCTTTGCCAGGTTCGGCACGGCGTTTGATCATAAGCACATGACCGCTACAGATAACAACTGCGTCTGCTGTAGAGAAGATTGGAGGATACTTCAAGCCGGCATACTGTTTATTGTGTTCGGCAATGAACTCTCGCTCTCGGACAATTTGTGCAAACTCTTCTGTCTTACGAAACGACATCAGCGACTCGTAAGTGCTGTCTGGCACAACGTTCTTGATAAAGTTGCTGTTAAACGTCCACTTGAAATACAAGTCACGGACATCAACTGCACTCAAGAACTCAACCAACTCAACATCCTCATAACCCCATTGTGGGAACATGTCAAGGTAGAAAGAGCTGTCGTCTTTTTTGTGACCAATGATGCCTACGCGGTCACCGGGCTTGGTGTGCTGTGCAACAATTTGCTGAACTCGAACAGCCCAGGCTTGGTCGTTGTAAATTGTATCAATGTTTGGCTCAATGCTGATTTGCAAGCTCAGGCCCATAGTAGCTTCACGAATCATTCGGGCACGTTCTTCAAATGAGAACGGATTCTTATAAGTGCGTGGTTGGCGTGAACTGCCAACTACAATAATCAGCTTGTCGCAAAGTGCAGTAGCACGTTTGACAATCTCTAAGTGAGCATTATGGAATGGTTGAAAGCGTCCAATGAGGACCAAGGTATCGTATTTTTTCATTTTATAACCCCTTAATAGTTTTGAACATTGACAAAGCAGACTCAACGCGAATGCCTTCGTCCTTGCAATGACAGATTAGTTTTTGTGCTCGCTTCAAGTATTCACCATGAGCACGACCAGTCCAGTCATCTTCTTTGTTTTTAAACTCGTAAAACCAACCGCAACCATCAGTATGGTTCCATGTGCAAAGCATGCCATGCAGTTCTTTGGCAAGTTGGTGATCGGGGCTTTCTAATTTGGCCTTTTCCAGCTCTTTTTCGAGCTTGGCCATATCAGCTTTATGCTGTTTGATTTTTTCTTCGATACCGAAGATAGTTAGTTCTGACATTGTAAAATCCTTACAATAAATGCGCTCGGGGTCTATCCCTTTGCTTGTTTACTTAGTTCTATTATGCGCTTGTGTAGCTCTTTTGTCAAGTGTTTTATAAAGAAATTTGTCCGTTTTAGAGGTTTTTTATGGTTCTGTGCGCTTGACCAACGGCAAAGGGCGCCGTTGTAGAATTACAGTTTTGGTAGCAAGTTGATAGCGCATTGGTAGTATGTAAACTTTCGTATACCCAATCAAACCCAGCATCAACTATGCTTGCAACTGTTCTATCATCTGTGGCAATTAAATTTGCAATATCAACACCATGACTCTTTGCTAAATTTACCATGTCATCGTAGTAGCGGTCTGACTCTTTGTAAAACATAGCGTTGCCAAGAAAGCAACAAGGTACCACTGCCCACTGTGCGCTAATGTAAATTTCATTGCGTGTCAAGCTACCACAATCACTTTTGCCACCATTTAGAGGCTGTCCTCGACGTTCCTGATTAACCAATATTACCTTATCGCGCTGAAACTTTGATTCTTTAAGTACCATCCATTCCTCTTCAACATTTTGCAACATTGTCAATGGAGTATTGGTTGCTGACTCTAACTTGTATATTGTTTTACCATTTCGGTCTCTTACTGGCACATGAGGTCTATTGTTAAAGCGGCTGGTAAAATGTTTGAACCCATAATGTACTGCTAGCGAACTACAATCATCAACTTGATGTTCGTTATGTTTGAATACTGTCATGACCCACTCTGCGGTTCCGCCAGCTTGTATAAATGCTTGTGCATTTTTTATGATAGTATTCCAGTCTGTGTTTCTTCTATACAGTTCATGCGTATATTCAAGTCCGTCAAGCGCAAAGGCAACATGGACGTTGGGAATACTACCTAACCTTGCCCACCATTCTGTTGTTCTAGCTGAACCGTTTGTGTTAATACGTATTTCAGATTGTGGCGCACATGCTCTAAAATACTCAACAATTTCTAGTGCGTGGTAGTTTGCAATAAAGTCACCAAGTGTTCCGTTTATAAAGAAACGTTCAATGTTGGCTATGTCATCAGGCGGCAAACGTTTTTTAACTTGCTCTATACTCCATGTGTCGTTGGTAGAAATATAAGGGTGAACAAAGTAACTGGATGTTGGGTATCTACTACAAGCAGGGCACGCCGCATTACATAATGCAGTTATTTCTAGGTGCAGAGCTTTGACGTCCTGCCACTTCTTCATTGTTTTCAATTACTGTCCATCCTGTTAGTGTGCTAGTGGCAAGTTGGTTTCGTAATTGCTCACGTGCGGGAATGGTTTCAAAGTCATTAACATTTACCAATTGCCCAATTTTCAAATATCCAACTGCAAGTCTAGAATCATCTAGTGCATATTTAAAAAAGTCTTTACCCCCACGCTCGTGATAAAACTTATCAAGGCTAGCATTGTACTTATCTAGTGGCAATGCTCGCCGGGCTTGGCGAAGTATATCCCAGTCGTTAAAGTACATGTTGCAACTGGGACTGATTTGGTTTTGACTAATAACTTGGTCAGGAGGGCAGATGTAATCTTTACTGCCAAACAATTCCCACGGATGTCGCCCCACATTGTCATAGTGTAGGTGTAGGTTTCCAAAGTACAGTTGGTGTGTAAAGTGTTCGTAGTCAGCTTCGGGCAGTGGCACATGACGGCAAGCAGGAGCTCGGTTAAAATCCAAACACAATGTAGCCCATGACTTGTCTAATGGTGAGCCATTGTATTTTCTATTAAGCTCTTTCTCTAACCAGTGTATTAGATCGTTAAACTCTCCAAGTAATGGCGTTGCACGGTGCAATTCTTCTCCGGGAAGATTGTGTGTAAGGTCTGGAAAGTGCGTGTGCATCTGCTGTAATGCACTTCTCCAGTCTGGGTCAAGCGGCATAATATCAACTTGTCCCGGATACAGTGTATTGATTGCATTGGCTACTGCGTACAGTCGATCAATGCGTTCGGGAATAAGTGATTCAGAGCTGAATCCGTTTTTAAAAGAAGTTGGGTTTATGTCTGCAGGAGTAAGAAGCTGAACAGAGTCTGCAAAAAACTTCGCAGACTCTGTTTCCATTAGTTGATACTTTAGTTCTAAGCCTGTGTCAAAACTAAACTGTATCTGTGTCATTGACGCTTGCTAACTACCTTGTCAGCAAGTCCATATGCAACTGCTTCATCAGAGCTTAGGAAGGTATCAAACTTCATTGTGCTAAACAATTCGTCGTATGTCTTGCCTGCTGTGTTGTGACGCACATACAATTCAGTTAGACGTTTGTTGATACGAACACTTTCTTCAAAGCTTCGTTTGGCATCTTCAAACTGTAAGTCTTGTACGTGAACTGAGCCACTTGTGCCACGTGTACCAGAAGAGACACGGTGGATCATTGTACGAGCCTCGGGTAGTACAAAACGCTTGCCTGGTGCACCTGCTTGTGCAAGGAATGAACCCATGCTTGCGGCTTGACCCATAACGTATGTTGCAACATCACACTTGATAAATTGCATTGTATCGTAAATTGCAAGACCTGCTGTTACGCTACCGCCGGGACTGTTAATAAACAGTGTAATGTCGCGTTCAGGATTTTCTGCTTCAAGGAAAAGTAACTGTGCAACGATTAGGTTGGACATTTGGTCATGTACTTCACCTTCCAACATAACAATACGCTCTTTGAGCAAGCGACTGTAAATGTCATAGGCACGTTCACCTGTACCAGTCTTTTCGATAACCATTGGGACTAAACTCATTCCGATTCCTTTGTGTAAAATTAAATTATACAGTAGTCAACGAAATTTGTCAACTACGATTGTACCAAACTGCAAGGACGATGTTTCACATCCAATGCGATCAACTACTTCTTGGACCAGACGGATCATTGTGTTGCTGTTCCCGCAAATGATTTTTAAGGGCATGCTATATTGGTTTAGGTAGATAAAGTTCTCTACCAGACGATCCACTTCAGAATGCCGTATGCCGTGTAGGTCCAAGTCCATGATTAAATTGGGTTTAGGTCTGCGTTGTACTTGGTGTTGATGATACAATTGTCCTGTGCAAGATGCTTTTTAACAAAGTGACGGTACCACATCATTGCAACTTGGGGGCTGACTGTAGGCCAGTTTGTTTCTGAATCTCTCCAACGTCGAACTTCAAAGCCTGCATCATATAAACCATTACGAAGTGTTTTTTGATCTTCGGCGGTACGAACAACACCATCAGTCACCTTGACTGCTTCGCCCTCTCGGATGTAGCGGAACATTGAACTAATAATTTCGGGACTGCGCCATACTTCTACATAGTCAATGCTGTTGGCAATGGGATTATGTACCTTTACTCGCCATACTAAATTACCATTGTCACGACTTGTTTCAAAAATTTGATTGTGTGGATTCCATGCTGTTTGCATGTATGCTGTTTGCTTACGCAAGTTTAGGCCAGTGCCTGTAGCATTGTTGCCTTTGTTAAAATAGTTGGCAACAAAGTCATCGTTGCGGTCACGATGCTTGACCCAGATATAACGTACTGCCCACGGACCCTGCTTATCAGGAATGACCAAAGGCGGTAGTTGTTCGCCGTCGGGTAGTGTCCATTGTGGATCTGCTATTGCAGAAAATGTACCGTTAAAATTCAAACTCATTTAGTTCTCCTGTTGCTTGTAGTTATTATATTCTGGAGAAGTATTTTTACCAAAGTGCCAAATGAAACATTCATCTTTGTCGTGCCATGAAACATCTGTAGCATACAATGGAATGTCCCAATGGTTCAGTACAGCGTTGGCCATTAGCAACAGGCTATGTGGATGATTTTTGTATTGGTCAAGATCTACATACCAAGTTTGGCAAAAGTCATCTGCATAAATCGGATCAACGTATTTGAGCAGTCGATCAAGTTGAGTAAGTTCATTCATTTTCATAACTGAATTGTAGCACAACTAAAATTTAATTACAACGAGTTTCTTCCCTTAATACGTTTCCGTATTGGTCTTGGTAAATGTAACGAGTGCATACTGGTTGTGGTTGTACATACACCGGTGGCTGGACTACAACTTGCGGAGCATAGTACGGCTCATAATACTGACGAGTTAATCCGTAACCAATAACACCGCCAATGATTGCAGGTGCTACCCAGTTGTTTCCACGATAGTGACCGTGGTGCCCATGATGTCGATAACCATGATGTTGTGCCATTGCTGATGTAGATGCTACTGCTAACAATAAAACTGCAACTAACTTTTTCATAATAGTCTCCTTAGACTCTAAAACTTTCTCCGCAACCACAACGGTCACGTTCGTTTGGGTTAATAAATTCAAACCCTTCATTAAGCCCATTACGGACCCAATCCATTGTTAAGCCATTTAAGTATGGCTCGTCTTTTGCACTAACCAGTACTGCAAAATCTGGTTGGGCATAGTTTGTTACTCCAACTTCGTATTCAAGTTTATCAACGTATTCTAACACATAAGCAAGTCCAGAGCAACCTGTTGTCCTAACACCAATTCGAATGCCTACACCTTTGCCGCGCTTTACTAAGTTTCTTTTAATTTTTTGGATCGCGAGTTCAGTGATAGTAATCATGTGCCGCTATGCTTTGTTTTATAATCAGCAACTGCGGCTTTGATAGCATCCTCTGCTAAAATAGAGCAGTGAATCTTAACTGGTGGTAGTGCCAGTTCTTCTGCAATTTCAGAGTTCTTAATTGCACCAGCTTGATCAAGAGTCATGCCTTTAACCATTTCTGTAATCAACGAACTGCTTGCAATAGCAGAGCCGCAACCGTAAGTTTTAAATTTAGCGTCTGTAATAACCCCATCTTCGACTTTGATTTGTAGTTTCATTACATCGCCGCAAGCAGGTGCTCCGACCATGCCTGTGCCCACTGACTCGTCGCCCTTGTCAAAGGAACCAACGTTGCGTGGGTTTTCATAATGATCAATAACTTTATTGCTGTATGCCATATAATTCTCCTGTTGCGTACTTATCAAAAAAAGTGGAGCAATCAGCCCCACTTTTCTCTATACTTCTCCATTGCTAGAGCACGTATATTTTCTAGCCTTGCAAGCACATAATCAGATAGTTCTTCGTCATCATCAAACTCTTCAAACTTCTTAACTAGCTGAGGTCTAGAGTAACTGCGATGAAGATCAAGCTCATTAGGGCCGTAATCTTCATCGCTGTCATCTGCGCTTGAATTACTTGGCTGCTGGCTTGGCTGCTGGAGTAGCCGGTGCTGTTGCTTTTTCGTCCTTGACAGTAGCACTTTTTGCAGGCGCAACCGTAGCTTTCTTTTCTTCCTTCTTAGCAGGAGTTGATGCGGCTGGGGCTGGTGCGCTTGCGGCTGGTGTTGCAGGGGCCTTAGCTGGCTCTGCGGCAAATGCTGTAGCGGCAAACATTGTTGCGATAAGTGCGGATACTAATTTCATAAAATTTCCTTTAAGTTTGTTATACACACATTATTGTCTGTATACTATTATAACGCCATAGCTTGTGTTAAAGTTGACACAATCCGGACAACAAGAGCAAAGCCGCAACTTCATCTTCTACTTCGGTCCAAACATCAACGGTAATGCTATGTGGCAACATGACACCACGGGTCCAGGTCATTTGATCGGCTGTAATGTTAAACTCTTTAAGACGCTCAAATTCAGGCTTTTGCATCCAATCCCAAATTGCGGCGCCAGCATAAATTTCCACATCATCGGGATCGCCTAATGCTATGTTTTTTAGTCTTACTCTTTTCATATCATCCTGGGCTGTTCGTCCCAGTCTAGTAGCATTTTGGCCATTGCTTTATCTTCTAAGGACTTGAACGCAACTGCAATTGCAATGGTTTTACCGTAGCTCAAGTGATCAAATATCTCTTGTGTTGCTACGTTAATGATATCAATATCGTGCTCTTCTAATTTTGCCCGAACTTCGGTTATTGTATCTCGAACACATTGACGTAATCGAATCATCTCGGCACCCGTTGCATCCTCAAAGTATCCAAGACGCCTGTACACCAACCAGTGATGTGTATGCGGCGCATCTAGCCATTTGCCGTCCGGCAGGCCATTGTTGGTTAACATTTTTGCCATTAGTTCCAACTACCCCATAACTTATACACATCGGCCATGTAATCTTCGCGATAGCTGGTCAGCACAATAATGCGTTCTGATTCGGGGTCAATGCCTATACGCTGTCCGCCATAACCAACCCACCAGTAGCTTGCTTGGCCTCGAAAGTTTCCAATCCAAGTTTGGTATCCATAGCTAGGAAATGCTTGCCCAACACGGCGATTAATGTTTGGTACTTGTGCTCGTGTTGCATCACGCATGAAATCTCCAATGCATCCATTGGATTTTCTTTGCTTGATAGAGAGCATTGCCAATCGACCCCAATCACGTGCAGTAGCACTAAATCCCGACGCAGACATTGCATCACCATTTTTGTCATACAGCCAATATCCTGGTGCTTCTGTTCCGGCTTCTTGCCAAATATATTTTTCAAAACTATTAAAGAAGCCTCCGATCTGGTCGGCTACCAGAGACAATGTAAATGTATCTAATGCACTATATCTTACTTCTTGTCCTGAACGAATATCTTTTGCTCCGTGTTTGGCAATGGCCTGCTTAATTGACAATTCTCCTGTGCGTATCTTGCCCCACTCTCGATCTTCGTGGCCTCCAGAATACTGTCCGTCTGTCCCGCCACTGCTCATTGAAAGTACATGCTTTAGCGGGGCATCACCTGGTGCTGTTCCAGCTAGTATGGGCACATATTTTTTTGCAGGATCGTTTAGTGATTGGATCTTACCGTCGCATAACATATTGCCAATAGTGTAAGCGGTTAAACTTTTACTCATTGACTGTGAGAACAATGGAGAGTTTTGATTTGCTGGCTCCTTATACTTTTCAAATATAATCTTGCCTTTCTCAATGAGAATAATTGCCGTCGTCTTATTGTTGTCAATCAAGCGTTCTGCTTCACCGACAATGCGCTTCTCTGCCCACGTTAAATTTTCCTTGTACGGCAACGGGACAACTTTTTTAGAAGGTGCAAACACATGATTGTTTTTATCATTAGCTAACCCGCCACTGTGTCTAACTGGATCAACTTCGGCTATGGTAGCATATGATGTGCCAAAGCAGGTTGCCAAGAGCACTGCTAGCAAAACTCTTTTCATGATTACTTCCTTTGAGAAAGATTAACGATTATACCTAAAACAAAAGAAACTACAATAAACCAAAGTCCTTGCCAGATCCAAAAAGCAGTTGGATCAGTAGACCAATATTCAAGCACTAACATTTCAGTGCCAATGGCTAATGAGATTAGCCCAAGCAAAAACATTAGTCCACCCAATGCAAATAGTCTTTGGGTAGACTTTGCTTCAGATTTCAAATCACGCATCAATTGCCTCGCGGTGTTGCACAATGTAGCTGGCCTTAGGAAATGCAAGTCGCAATGCCTTATCCATTTTGCGCTCAAGTTCTTCGCGGCGATTGGCTAAAATCTCACTTGGGAAATCTGTACATTCATTGCATGTAAACCCATCTGCTACGCAACTAGTCGACTGCCATCGTCCAACCCATTTGCCATTTTCTTTCTTTACACCAACTTTAATATGAACAATCATAGTGACTCCTTTGTTTGATTATTATATACTAACTTAACTACGCTGTCAACCTATTTATAAATATCGTATGAATTGCTATCATACTGTGCCCTTTAAGTTTTCGGACCAATCATGGACCTGGTTGCAAGCATTTTTTGATCCAATTGTTGAAGACTATCAGCTCAATGCACCAGCACCAAGTGCATTGGTTAAGTTCAAGGACCAAGATTATGAACAGTTTATTTCTAGCACGGCGTGGACAGAACTTACAGAATTCTTACAAACCTACGCTATAACAGATCCATATCCCCAGCTATTCATTTACAAGCGATTGCCTCAAGCTCGAACTACTATACTTGGAAATCCACATATCGATACCACAGGTGGCGATGGTACTGAGCACAATATTCCCATTCGCTTTAATATTTTAATGAACGGTGACGAAAATACTGAAATGGTTTGGTGGAATGTTGATCGTACAGATCCAAGACTAACAAATGAAAAGTTTACTAACCCAAGTGGCCAAGCAATGGGACGTTTACAAGTAGTTGGT
>Ga0222712_10006328_pt1 | contig 11727 bp, 19 predicted proteins | sample C33_657DmetaG_FD_165043 | JGI IMG/M metagenome (GOLD analysis project Ga0222712, IMG submission 165043) | Estuarine water microbial communities from San Francisco Bay, California, United States - C33_657D | ecosystem: Environmental > Aquatic > Marine > Unclassified | place: USA: California... | reverse complement strand
TTCAACGCCTGCTTCGGTCAATCCAGCCCCCGCAGCACCACCGGCAAGAGCACTAGCAGCACCGCTTGCAGCCCCGGCACCAGCGCCGGTCAAAGCGCCTTGCCCAACATCCCCGGTCAAAGAGCCTGTTGCTGCGCCGGCGGCGCCACCGATGCCTGCACCAACTACAGCGCCGCCAACAACGGAACCAACCGTTGTGCCACCCACCAAGGCAGTGCCAGCCGTTGCTGACCCCAAAAGGCTAGAACCAACCAATGCCGGCAAGCCATAAGCGGCAGCGCCAGCAGTCGCCACAACGGCCACCGCCGCAATCGCATACGCAAGGTTCTGCTTGCCGCCAGCGGCACGCACCAAACCCTTGCCAACATCAATGTCACCAATGGCACGACCAACATCAGAGAAAGGTTTGGAAACGGCCCGCGTGATATTTTTGAACCAACCCATGTCAGACCTCCAACTCAATCGCATACATGGGCGCCATCTGCTGACCCGTGAAAGTCATCTCCTGACGCACCTTCGGCTGCAAACCGGCACGCTGCATTGCAGCAATATCGCCTTGATCGTCTGTGCGTAATGTCACTTTGTTAAACCCAAGCTGACGCAAGGTGTTGGGAAGCACACTAAGCCGTTGTTCAATTGCGTTTTCTTCAGCCGTAAAGGTCAACAAATTGCCCGTGCCTTGCGGCAAAGCCTGACCGCGCTCATCCATTTTCAGCAACAAAAACAACGTGTTACCAATCTGGACCGACTGCGCCAGATTCATCGTCACCAACTTATCGCAGTTGCGCAGAAACTCTTGCGCGGTGTTTGGGTCTTCGCCGGATTTCTGCATCACATCTTGCACAATTTGCACGGGCGTCATTTGGTTGCCCGGCTGCGCTTGAGCGGGCGCCTTGCCCTTGGCGCGCTTCATCGCTCCCATCACGTCAGGCGGGGCGGTCTTTTCCCCCAGCCCCGTTGTGGCCGGTGCGGGCTTCAAAACAGGGCTAGGTGCTACCATTTACGTCAACCCCAACGAACTGGCTATGGCCTGATGAATGGACAAATGGCTAGAAAGCCAATCATAAAAATCTGACTCGTCATTCCAATCCGTGTCCAACATATCAAAAGGATTATCCAAATCCAAGAGATTTGCGAAGGATTGGTGCTCAACCTGATGCGCCAAAAGCCAATCGTCCAGATTGTTTGGGTCCGCATCAATCAAGGGAAAAGCCGGGACCGCAATGCCTTGGTCAAAAAACGTGTCCCTGAATAGCCGGTGCTGCAAACCATTCTCGAACAAGAACACATTCAAGGATTCCACATCCCCAAACTTTACAATGCTCAGGGTATCGAAATCCATGGCTCACACCGCGTAATAGGGTATCTTTTTGTTGACACCCCCTATCTGAATGGTGATGTAACCCTCTGGAACTAAAGGCAAACTACTAGTTGCAAAGGTTGCGTTTGCCGCTGTCGTACCAGTAAAGTTAACGTTGTTCGATGTAATGTTACCGGACGCCACGTTTACATTGTCGAGGGTAAGGTTCCCAACACTGGTCGTTGTCGAACCAAGGGTAAGGGTCGCGTTTCCCAACGTTGTAGTACTGTTGGCCAAATTGGCGTTGCCAATGCTGATCGAAGCATTTGCCGCCGCCGTAAGCCTGCCCTGCGCGTCAACGGTAAACGTAGCAACGGTATTCGCGCTACCATAGGAACCAGCCGTTACAGCGGTATTGGCAAGGCTGATCGTTCCCGTGGTCGTGATCGGCCCGCCAGTTAACCCGGTGCCAGTTGCAACGTTTGTAACCGTTCCAGAGCCGCCGGACGCAATGGCAACGTTACTCGCGCTAGTGATACGCCCCTGCGCGTCAATGGTAATTTGCGAAACCGAAGTTGAGTTACCGTAAGTGCCAGCCGTGACCGCCGTGTTGGCAAGCGAAATGGTCCCAGTGGTCGTAATAGGACCGCCGGTTAATCCCGTGCCGGTAGCAACATTTGTAACTGTGCCGTTACCGCCACCACCACCAGTTGTGTTTGCTACCTTTAGCATGTGTCACAGCCCATCCCCCGGCGTGATATAGACCACCGCCGTATTGGCACTTGTAATGCCGGTGAAGTATGCGTTTGGCACGAAGGTAAGGATTTCGTCGGTGCCAGGAAGTAGGGGAAAAGCGGCCTGCGAGGAGGTAACGACCACCGCATTGTTGCTCGCCTCCGCCGAAGTTGACCCGTAACCCAGAAACACCGTGACAGTGCCGTTGTTGATAATGCGGTACTGGTTTCCACCAAGGCTGGTAGAAGCCGCCTGCACCGGAGTGGGCGCGGTCGTGTCGGCGGTGAAAACCACCGTATTGCCCATCTTTGTAAAGGCGTTAATGCCCATGACCTACCTCCAAGAAAACGACGGAACAACTTTAACAATAAGCGCCGTGAGGGCGCTCGTAATGGTCGCTACACCAACCAGCATACGCCAACTGCCGCCGGCAGCATCAAGAACAGAGCGCACAGCCTTCATGTCACTAGCGATTTCCGCGACTTGGTTCTGCAACTGCTGAACCTCGGCTTCGAGCCGACCAAAATCGCGCGGATCAATCTCTGCCGACATGCTCACCCCTTTATAATGTTCACAATGCGCGAGTTATCCTCAATCGCAATGAACTCATGCGGATCATGGGGGCGCCAATCGATGACGTCGCCCGCCGTCACAATCCTTCTCCAACCATTACCGTGCGCCTCAAACGAACCGCGAGCCACAACAGTAATATGCACATCGCCCTCGCCATGCTGGTGCATAGGCAGCACATCACCGGCAACAGGAAAGTCAAAGACCGTCCCGCTCAATTTGCCGAAAGTGATGGGCTTTGTTTGAAGCATCAGATTACCGTGGGACCTTCTGATGGGGCGGCAGAGAATGCAGCAGCTGCTGTAGCCGCATCTTGCGCTTCTTGCTCTGCAACATTCCAAGCATCAATAGCCCATTGATATGAAGACGATTCGGCAATTTCTTGATTGCGAACCATCCGCCCACGATCATCCGACCATTCTTCTTCCCCCCAAGTGCCATACCACTGAACCGCATGGAGGCCAGACGGGGCAGAAGAAACATTAATTCGATGGCCGACACCATCGATAGCCATTGTCCCATCTGGGACGATCAGCGTAAATCGCATCACATGCCTCCAATCAATTTAGGGGTGCCTGTAGCCGCCGCAAGCAAAACTTGCTGGCTCACCTCATTGGCCTTGACCATTTCGTTGCGAAAACTCTCAACAGCCGCGCCTGTTTGCCGCTGCTGCTGGCTGTTTTCAATAAGCAGCATTGGAAGCCAAACTACAGCACACGCCCATTCATCCACTTCAGCACCGGTATTAGGATTATGGCCACGAACTTGGGTGAACCAAGCGCAATCAGTTTGACGGCAAGGCTGAAAACTATTTAACGGGCAGTTTGATTTGACCTCAATCTTCACGGCGTCAATCCTTGGTTGCAATAATTACGTCAACGTATTGCACTGCCAAGTTAATCGCCGTTCCTGTGAATGTGTGATTATGTGAGCCGCCCCCACCGGTCGCGCCTGAAGCGGTGCTAGTGAAGCCAGTAGGTGTACTTGAGCCACAACCGCCCGGTCCACTGCCGCTTGATTTGTCGTAAGTATGCGTGTGGCTTGGGATTTGCGTTGTAGTCAGCGTTGTGCTGCCAACCGTACCAGCAGGAGTTTGAGAAGCAAATGCGGTGGTAAAGGCAACACTACCGCCGCTGCTCGCCGCACCACTCACAACGCGCAAGGCCTTATTGTCGTGCGTTGTGCTTTTGGTCCAACCAGTAGGCGCTGCCGTTTGCACAAACATCATTGCAGTGCCAGCAGGAAAACTTCCAGCCGCCGCAGGCGCTTGGCTCGACCAAACAGTGCCATTGGAAGTCAGCACATTACCGCTCGTTCCGGGAGCGACAAAAGTTACGTTGCTTGTGCCGTTTCCAAGCAAAACATTGTTTGCCGTAAGCGTCGTCAAACCAGTGCCACCTTGCGCGGGCGTAATTGGCGTCGAAACACTCGAGATGGTCACGTTAGCCATGGTCATGTTGTTCAACGTGGTAACGGTGTTACCTAGCTGAATGGCCGTGTTGCCCAACGTAATTGCTGTCGCAAAGTTGTTATCCAACTGCGAAAGCGGAATGGTCGTCGTCGCATTGGCGAACGTGTTAGGTACAGGCATTAGAACCTCGCTCTCAGTTCGTGTTCCATTTCAAGCGTACTGTAAACAATGCCGGACGAATTTGAGGTCAAAGTTACCCCCAAATACTTTCCCCATTGCTGTGCATCAGTTTTATACAACTGATAACCTGTGTTAATCCAGGCAATTGTGCTCAAAGCGTTGTTGGACCAAAGAATTGTTGCGCTTATATTGTTCAACCACGCTATGCCATTCGACAAATTATATGTCGGACTGCTACCGATTTCACTGTCAATCGTCGCAACAATATCACCACTATCGCTGATTGTTGCCTCGACCCCAAGTTTCAGGGCCTGTTTGTCCCGAATGGGGTCGCCCATGGGCCAAAGGGCAGTTTTGACGGTGCTTGCAACGGTTGCTGTGCCGCCACCATACAACTGCACCAAATTGGTCCCAGCCGACCCGTAAAGCCGCGTTTGGCCTTCGTAAGACACCGCACTGGTGTACTTAATCGTGCCTTGGCTAGTAATGAACCACTTCCGGTCAAAAAACACCGCCTGTATCGGGCGCAGGCCGGCAACCGGGTCATTGTAATAGAAGTTGAAAGCCGCACACAAAATGTTGTTAAGCAACACCTGACCGCCGTAAACCGGCTGACTAAAATCAATCAGCGGAAAAACCCCGTCGAGGGCATCCGAAATCTTGCTGGTTGTCGAACCCACTAGGGCGTAAATGCCATACTGGTTCATAAACAACACATAACGGAAGTTGGGGAAGATTGCGTTAATACGCCTCGACCCCACCGACGCGCTGACGTTGGTATTGGTAAACAACGTGGTGCCAGTATTGGTCACACGCACATCGCTGAACACGTTAATGCTGTCGTCGCCGAAAATGTACAGGAAGTTGTTGGCAGACAGTAAGGCCCTGATTTGATTGTGCAAAGTTGAATCGGTCAGAGTCAGAGCGCCAGCCGATACAGAAGTGAAGTCGCTGTAACTGTTAGCCGCAGAGTAATAAACCGTGCGGCCTTGAGCCACCCAAACGCGACCACTGAAAGTCGCCACATCCACAGCGTCGTTAGTAACCACATTGGCGCGCACCACCGCGTTCGACCCACCACCGCCAGTGATCGTTACCGTTGGGGCGGAGGTGTAACCAGACCCAGGGTTGGTCATTACGATTTGAGTGATGATATTGCCCGAAGTAACCGCCGTAGCCGCCGCGTTAGCCCCGCCACCGCCGCTAAACGACACCGTAATGTTAGCGGCATTGGTGTACCCAGAGCCGCCATTGAGGACCGTGACCGATACCGTGCCCGGTTTGAAAGTCGTATAAGACGCAATAGCCGTCGCACCGGAACCGCCCCCGCCCGACAAAGTGACCGTTGGCGCAGCCGTGTAACCCGTGCCGGCCTCGGTTAGCGTGATGTAAGACACTGCATTGGCAACAATGGTCGCAACCGCCGTCGCCTGAACGCCATTGGCTTCATTAGGCGCACTGATCTGCACCGAAGGCGCCGAGGTATAGCCGGACCCGCCCGCTGTCACCGCAATGGTGCCAACAGACCCAACGCTAATAAGGTTGGTGCCATCCCATGTAAAAAGACCCTTCTGAGGGTCAATAATCATGGCGCGCTCGTCTTTCCACTGCGTCATCTGCACGCCGGACGCGCTAAACGTGCCCGCTGCCGCTACATTGGAAAGCGTTGCAGTTCCAATCTTGAACGCTTCAGCGGAGCCATCCGCCTTAAAGGCAACTACATAGTCGCCGTTATTTATGTTGCAGCTATCCATGTGGCTGACGGTATTGGCCCAAGCCACCGCAACATTGCCACTGGTGTTTACAGTCACTTGCGCAGGCGTAACCTTGAGGTTGCCGGCGCCAATCGGTTGAGCATTTTCAAGCCACGCAAACTCATTCTCGGCAATCGAAGTGCGGTTTGCCTTCGTGTTTATGCCTTTGAAGTCTTTGGTTACATGATACTGCTTGCGTTGCTCGGGCGATGCGGCCATAGCTAGTACGCCTGCGAATAAGCCGTGGGCAACCTACGAGTGTAAGTACCAACAAGCAACGACTGCACGTTCTTCACATACTGCTGCTTGAAGATTTCCGCCTCGCCATAGGATTGCTCCTTAAACTTGGCGGTGTGCGAAGCGTAGTAGGCCACAGGCTGAGTCCAAATGTCAGGAATCGTGTCAGTGTCCGTTGCGCTAACCAGCGCGGTTGGCTCAATGACCGTATCCAACTCCATCGTGTAAACCTGATCTGGCACCGGACCCAGGTAAATAAGCTGCGGCCCATACATGCTGAAAGCCACCGGGCGCCCGGTATAATTCTGCCAATACCTCAGTTGCGCGTTGAAGTCCGTCCAAGGCCGGTACAACAGCGGCAGGCGCGAATTACCCCAGTACAAATTAATGTTGATAATATCCATCGTCTGAGTGCCCTGCGGCAACGACGAAAAGGCATAGGTTTCTTGATTGGTGACTGTGGCGCTTGTCTGTAGTGTGCGCAAGCATCCAGTATCGCGCACCAAGCGATTACGCGCATCATTGATGTAATCAGTTAATTCTTGATCAGTGTAGAAGTTGCCATTGGCATCATGCAGAAGCCGCCGGCACTGCGTAATGTACTGCGACAATGTAACAGCCATTTACGCACCTCACTGAATAGTGGCGGCAGATTGGACTCCCCTCTCCCGGCGCGGGGAAGCCACAGCCGGGAGAGGTTTGCCGGAGTCCGGCGCCGGGAAACTTGAGCGCCGAACCTGGGGTGGCTCCGTTGTGATCTTGAAGTTCTCAAGCCACGTTAGGGCTTTCGGCACATCATTGGCCGTTTTTGCCCAACCAAGCCGCGTTACATGCGGGACTTTGTCCTCAAAACCATAACCGAATATGTGACCAGCGACGAACACAGGTATTTCCACCGTTTCGCCGGGCAGGAAAGTATAAGTCTTCCCATCCCAACCGTCGGTCAGAGGCATCGAGCCATCGTTGTGCACATATACGGTATCGGTCACAGGTTTACCGGAGTCCCTACCACACGGATGTCACAGGTTCCCCCGCTGACCGCCGTGTTCACCTTTACGAACAAAGCCGGCGCCGTAAACGCATCAGTTGCAGTCGCGGTTGACAACGTGAGGTCTTGCCACTTCGTAGTGGCAGCACTGACATTGGAAAGCACGGTAGCGTTTGACGCATTGTTGGACGCATTGCCATCACTGGTGGTGAGGACAATCACGTTTGCCGTAGCAATGCTTTTGTTGGCGTTCATCACCGTGATTTCACGAATGATGTAAGCCCCGGTGTTAGCCGTAAGACCACCCGACAGAATCGGAATGGTCGCTACGGCATTGCCCGTAGAGGCAACAGAAACCCCGCGCGCTTCCCCCAGCACATAACGTGCGAAGGAAGTCGGAAGATTGTTACCTACAGCGTTGCCGTTTGCCATACCTACGCCTCCTTACGAGTTGTAGGTGCCGGAAGCTGCCTGACCGCCGTTCACCGTGAGGAGCGTCACCGACTGAGTACCCGTGACCGCGTTAGCGCGCACGTTGAACCCATCGGAAATCAGCACCCCGCCAGTGTTATTGGCGAGAAGGGTCGTCCAGCTATTAGCGGTGCCCGTGTAGTTGTTGACCTCGATGGTCACGTTCGCCGCCGGCAGCATCAGGTAAGTACCAGCCGGGATAAACTGCGAGTTCGACATGGCGGTGGCATTGCCAGCACCAACGTTCGCAACGGAAACCGGCTGAAGATACCCACCAGACGTGTTGGCGGAAGTGTTCGCAACGAGGATTTTGTTAAGGCCAAGAGCCATGGTTCAATCCTCCTCAGATGCTCAAGCTGTTGTAGCCGGTGACCTTCGTCATGGCCTTGGGCTTGGTATTCACCAATTCCGCGATCATGAGAACGGCACCAACATAACCAATCTGCCAATTCGGCAGGGTGGACTCAAAGCCCGTGAACACGAACGAACCTTGCTCATGAATATAGAGCGACAGGTAGTTGGTGTTCAGGAAGTACACCGTGCCCTCTGGGCAGTACGGATCGGGGTAAATCGGCACGCCAGCGACCATAAGGGCGCGGAAGCCGGACTGCGGACCATTCGGGTCGCCGTCAAAGCCGGAACCCGGCGTAATGACGTACTGTTCTTGACCCACGTAATCCTGCGCCAGCAGCGTCCAAGTACCAAAGCCGCACACGCCAAAGGTCGGCACTTCAGCGCCGTTCTTCACCGTACCGGAAATGTACTGAAGGATGTTCTGACGGGTCGGGTTCACGGAACCGGCGGCATACTGCTTCGACTTCCACCAAGTGTAGGTCGAGCGATTGATGTTGCCGTAGGTCGCGGTGCCGGTGCCATCGTCAACAGCGGCGGGCAAGCCCGTGAACTGCTGCGTGTTGGTCGTGTTGGTGTACAGCGCGGTAGCCATACCATCCATCATCACGTTGGTCGCATCGTTCATGCGAGCCTCGATGAGCGGGATAATGGCGTGATCCTGCTGCACCGCACCTTCCATGCCGAGGAACGGCACGGGCGCGATCATCAGTTTCAGGTTGAACTCAGCGTTGTACGCGCCTTGCTGTACAGACGGCTGCGCAAAGGAGCCGCTGTAATCAGACCATTGAGCGTTGACAAACTGAGCGCCTTGCACCGGCACGGTCACGGAGGACACACCGCCCGTAGCCTGTTGGCTATTGGCAATGAGCGCCGCCATGAGCGGGGTGCTGTTGTAGATTTGAACAACCAGCTTCGGGATAAACGCCCTACGAGTCACATAAGTCAACTCGGTGTATTGCGTACTACCCGTAGCCGGAAGAATACCACCACCGATAGGCATGGTTTATCTCCGAAGCGAAGTTACGTTTCCCTAGATGCGATCAAAGTCCAATGGGACGGTTGGGTTTTCCCCGAAGTTCCATCAAAGCCTTGCTCGCCTCATCTCGTGCCGCGACTTGCGGGTTCTTCCAAAAGGACGAAAGCGTGCTGCGCGCCGTAACATCCATCACATTGCGTGTGAAAGACGTTGGCGTCGGCGCTGCTTGCTCGCGCATCCACTTGTGGTAGTCCGCTGCGGTTTCATGGTCAGTGATGCCCTTCTCAAGCATGATCTTTTCGATCTGCTCAATCTCGGCCTCATCAGAAACTTTGCCCTTTTTCAACAGGGCGTTGCGACGACGCTGCAACTCGTCCATCGCTTCCTTTTCACGCAGCTTCGCCTCGAGTGCTTCCACCTTGGCGTTCGACGCTGACGTTTGCTGGTAAACCGAATCTTCGATTTCCAACTCAGGAATGGGAATATCGGGCTTTGCCCGCTTAGTCAGACGCAAAAACTCTTTGCGAGTTGCGGGGTTTTCCGCAAGCTGACGCGCGAGGAGAGCCAACTCGTCCCGCGCATCAGGTGTCAAATCTTCAAGCGAAGCCATGTTTCCCTACCTCTGGCTTAGATTACGCGCTTGCCGTCACCGGGAGGAACAATACCCATCTTGTTCTTCGTCCCGATTTTGGCGGCAGTGGAAAGACCACCCATCGTCGCATAACGCGGCGTGTTGATGATCTGACCGTTCTGCTGGCTGTTGTCAGTCGGGCGACGAACACTCGCGGCGCCACGCGGCTTAAAAAGGTCCATAGGTTTTCTCCTACATAGGCATGGCGCCGCCCGGAGGCGGCATTGGCATACCACCCGGCGGGGGAGCGCCCGCGCCAGGAGGCATTGGGGGAGCGCCCGGCGGCATCGGAGGCGGCATCGCCCCACCAGCCATTCCAGGGATAGGCGGGGCGCCCGCCATAGCCCTACCTTCCGGCGTCCCACCACCCGCCTGCGGCAAGGATTGGAGAAGCTGAAGGATTTCTGCGTTCTTCAACTCGTTGGTCTTGGCCTGACGCGGCTGCATCAAACCCGTGAGGGTGCGCAGCGCAGCCATGACCTTAATGCCTTCGGTAGATTCAGACCCAAGCGCCGGCAGCGATTGCTCAAGCAAGTCCAGCGCAAGCCCAACATTGATGAGCGCAGCTTCCTTGTTGCCCATCTTCGGCTCGGGGGTCATCATCGGAGCGCCCATGGGCGGCACGACTTCATCGGGCGCAGAACCAGCATCAGGTTCGCCACCGCGACCCGCTGCCATTAGCTGCATCATCCTATCTGAAGGTACTGCCATTTACGCCTCCAAACACTTCGTAACAGTTGGTTAGTCTATTCGTCTATAAAAAATCAAGCGGGGAGATATATTTACAGAGTGCGTCCCCCCGGCGCACAACGGTAATAACGGGTTCCCCCCGTCATTTAGTTACCGCTTCGCCTTACGGGCCTTACGACGAGCCATCGTAGTTCCTCCTTTCTTGATGGAGTGGGGTTTCCCTAAACTGCTGCATTAACGGCGGGTCTTACGCGCCTTGCGCATTGCACGGTACATACAATCACCTCCTTCCTTCACGCCCTTCAGAGCGTGTGGAGCGATTGTTATCCATAGAGCGGACGGAAGTCACGCGATATTGCAAAGAAGCCGGCGCCTCACCCCTAGACAATTCGCCTTGGGTTACACGGGGCTGATCCCCTCGAAGCGTTACCGTCTTCTGCATCACGACACCTTCTTCAAAGCCGGCGGGGCAGAGGGTTGGGCTTGCGCCCCTTCCTGACCCTTAACCTCGGCCTTCTTCAGCTTATCCTTCAACAACTGTTTCATGGGCGGCTCTAACAAGTCAAGCAGACTTTCTTTGTCAATCGCCTGCGCCTTGAACAAGTTGAACGCCAATGAACGCAAATCCTCCATAAAAATCGGAGAATTGCTGTGAGCATCGACCTTCACCACATAATCATTGGTGAATTGCTCGGGGATAAACCGCAAGCCGTCAACGCCACTCAGAACCGTGGTGTCATCCTGCTGCATACACTTCAGGTACAGGGTCGCCATCTTTTCGAGGGCATCCTCAACCACCAAAGCACGTTTCTTCGCGCGGGACGACCCCAGGCGCGCGAGTTGTGAAGCATGTCCCTGTGAGCGAACGCCACTCTCACCCCGCCCTGACAACACGCTGGATATGCCGGATGCCTCTGCAAACATGGCGTCAATTTCATTCAGTTCCCTAAACAAGTCCTGCGGCATATTGGGCGCCAAACGCTCAACCTTGGCATTGGGCATATCCGTGGACAACAACCCGCCAGGACGGTTCAACGCAAAGTTCTTCTCATCCAAAATGCCGGTGAAACCCATCAGACTCGTCGGCGGAGAGACTTGCTTGGATAACAAATCAAGGATTTCCGCCATTCGTTTATTTCGCATGTCCTGCAAATAAACTAAGCGGGAAACCTCAGACTGACCCCAGTAATAATCCGGCATCGGGTTCGGACAAATCTGAATGAACGGCAACTCACCCTTGATAAACATGGTTTCGTTGGCGCGATCATAAATTACCACATCCGGCTCGGCGATGGTAACTACCTGATAATCATTGGTTTCGTCGTTCCAAACATACAACTCCCGCATCTCAATCGTGTCTTCAGCCACTTCAGGCTTCATGCGATTGGTGCCAGATAAGTCCAGATTAACGTTACCGTAAATAGTCGGGT
>Ga0222712_10006327_pt1 | contig 11730 bp, 16 predicted proteins | sample C33_657DmetaG_FD_165043 | JGI IMG/M metagenome (GOLD analysis project Ga0222712, IMG submission 165043) | Estuarine water microbial communities from San Francisco Bay, California, United States - C33_657D | ecosystem: Environmental > Aquatic > Marine > Unclassified | place: USA: California... | reverse complement strand
GATTGTGTGAGGATTTAATTCTATAACATTCCTCAATTAAAGATGCCATTGGGTAGTGTACTGCAACGTTAGCGGAAGTCGTACAAGCACCTCCTCCACCAATACCTACTCTAACCCCCCAAACATTATCCAATGATGCAAATAGATTATATGTCTGTGGATTTGCAATATTACCTACAATTAATTTGATGTCGGGTCTTTTATCTGCCAATTCCTTTACTGTTTTAAATAATGTTTCCATATGACCATTAGCCATGTCAATGCAAAAATACGATTCATCAGGATTTGGTTCTTCATTTAAGAGAACATAAGCATCATTTAATGAAATAGAGGGAAATATTGGTTCGTGGGTTGAATAACAATTTTGTGTTCTTGGTAAACAAACTAATATTTTATTTTCATGAAAGAAACTTAAATTATCTAAATCGACAACAGTATCCATAGGTGCAGTCATCAAAGGTAAAAATTCTTTGTTACCTATTTTAATATGGGGATTCACTTCTTTTCTTGAAGATATTGTTGTTAAAGTGTCAGGTATTAACGTAAAGTCATCAAAATCATTTTTAATTTCATTTGAGAAGGCAATACGATTTGCCACCAAGGCATAATGTAAGTCAGGATTTACTATAGACATAATTTTATTTTTTTGTATGGTACAAAGTTATAAATAATTTTTGAGTTGTACAAGTATTTTACTTAATTTTTTTTAATTGATTCTTAATTAGTTCCCTAAGTCTGTGATGAGATTCATCTAGTATTTCTTTTTCTGCTACCTTGGTGATGATGTTTGCATGTGGATATTTTTCTTTTAATGTGTCAACCGCCATAATATTTGGGACATTATCATCAATAAAAAATACATTCTTATATCCTTTTTTTATTTCTTTTTCTATGTAATTCTTTTTTAAATTTGGATCTGAACTACCTACGGCAACTACATACACATCTAAACCCAACATAGTTTTTAACCAATAAGTAACAGGATAAGGTAACGCCCTTGCAGTTAATATTGTTACTTTGTTGTTTCGTTTTGATAACGCATTTCTCAATAACTCAACATTGTGTTCTATTGGAATTGCAGTTTTAATTAATTTATTAAATTCTGAAAAATCAAATAAATCACCAGGTTCTAATCTGTGTTTGGCAAATTCTTTAGATGTTAATCTTTTCTTAGTTCCATCTTTCATTTTAACAAAGACAGGAATTTCAGAATGTGCTAGAGTATCATCAAAGTCAAAAATAAATAAATTTTTCATTTAAAAGTAATTTTTTTAACAATTCCATTTTCGTTTATAAAGACTGCATATTCATTCTCGTTTATTGGGAATGGTGCGTCCAACGGTACTATTTCATTTTCAAATATACCCTTTTTTCCCGCATCAGTCAATATGGTAAACCTATCTTCTTTAGTTAAATCAATTTTATTTTCAAAATAAAGTTCTCTAACTTCATTAATCAAGTCACACCAAGCATCCGAACCTAATCTAAAAATAGAATTACTTAATGTTAAATTGTTATCTAAATGGTATTGTAAATTTTTACTTACTTTATTTTTTTCGTCAGTTAATTTTAAAATTTTAACTTCTAAATCACCTGTCCCCTTTACCAACCTATGATACTCCCCTTTAGGAATTACATATGATGTATCAACTTTTAAATCTATTGGTAACTGATTATCGTATTGAAATTTCCAATCAGTTTCATGGGTTATTACCATAATACGATGTTCGTCATCGTAATGCCATTTTAAATCTTCCTGTTCTAAATCAGATTTAAATGTTCTATAAAACCACCCATCTTTTATTTGTTCACAAAACGGTAAATTTTCCATAACTACCAAGTTCTACTAGATGATAACCCAAGTGCTTTTCTATATCGAGAAACATTACAACTCCAATATCCTGCAGTTGTTCTATCTTTTTTCTGTGAACATTTATGACGTGCAGTAAATGATTTAGCTCTTGCCTTACTTTTATTTCTAATTCTCATGTTAGGGTCACCAAAAGTAACTTTTTTAATATTACCACCACTTGATTTAACATAGACTGCGAACTTTTTAGGTCCACCAGGAGTCCTAAATGGTTTATTTAATTTTACTTTTCTACCACGATGTTCTGCCTCATTCAATGAATGTGCCTGATCGAAATCCACATTAAAATGATCCATTATGTAAAGATATTCTGACAATGAATCATCATCCATTTCGGGTACTGTTACATATTCTACCAATTTATCATTTACAAAATTATCAATTGCTTCTTTTATAATAAGTCTCATATTTTTTTTATTTTATTAATTATTATATAATATAACATATTTTTTATCTCCAAGTGTAGTTTCATATGATTGGTAAAATCCAATAAAATTATATAAATCATCTGTACTTAAATCATTTATATAATCTTTTTTTACATCGTCACAATCAAAAGTGACAGGACCATGTAAAATTAATTGTCTAATATCTTCATAAAAACCATTATCAATAAAATAACTAACAAAATTACTATCTAATTGGTCTTTTACTTCATCATATTTATCTTCTTTTAAACGTCTCATGGTACTATCAAGTAAATCATCTATGTATACTTCCTTTTCATTATCATCATGTTCTTCATCATTCTCTATTTCTTCGATTTCATCTTTTAAATCGCCATAATCAATAATATCACTTCTTGTCATATTATCAACCCAATTCTCTGATTCATCTGATGCAATCAATCTTTTATCAGTTTCTGACATATGTAAATAAGATTCTAAAAATTCGTAATCTTCACATAACCAATCACCATGTGCTCCATTTTTTGCTTCATATACGATGTCACTGGGTCTATCATAAATAAAATATGTAATACCATCATGTTCATATATACTATCTGCTGAATATCCATACCCAGTATTTGATTCCTCATAATTATCCTCATCCATATCTTCAAGATACTCCATAAGAACAATTAATGTATTAGGTATATTCGCATATAATTCATATCCCATTCTTTTAGGGTTGGTAATATTAGTGAAATCACCATCGGATTGATAATTTTTATCATATAAGAAAGCAATTTCAAATGCAGTTTTATTATCAAAAGCATATCTTTCTTTCAATAAATCTAAAATATAAATAAAATCTTTGTGTTCTCCTTTTAAAAGTCGAAACAAAAATTTCAATCCATTTAAATCTTTTCTTGTTAACATATTTTTAATTCTTATTGTTCGCTAAATACATAAAACGTATCATTCTTTATTTCAACTTCACCTATCCAATCATATCCAAGTGCGGCTGCGACATCATCGTTACCAATATCATCAATATGGTCTCTTTTAACTTGATTACAATCAAATGATACGGAACCACTTCGAATTAACTCTCTTATTGAATCATAATAACCACTACCAATAAAATATTCAACAGGGTCATCTAAATCATCATATACTCGATCATACTCTGCTTCCCTAATTTTTTCTTTAGATTCTTCAATTAATTCGTCATAAGTTGAGTCATCTATACTATCTTTTAAATCTTTTATTTCTTGTTCAATACGTTCTATTTCTTCTTCATCTTCACTATCAGTATTATCTAATTCATCTTGTAAACTCTCAATTTCATCTAATATTTCAATTTTATCTTTTAAGTCTGCACGTTCAATAATATCATCATCATCCATATTATCAACATAATTGTCAGCTTCATTACTCGCAAATATTCGTTTATCACTATCATACATATAAATGTAACTACTAAGATGGTCACCATAGTCTTCACATAACCATTCAAAACTATCGAATAGTTCTTTGTCAATATTATTCCAATCATTATAAACGTAATACTTAGTTCCGTCATACATTATTTCCTCAAAAAATTTATTGGAAACGGAGTTTGAACCATGTGATTCAATAACCTCAAACTCTTCAGGATTATTATCACCTAATACCTTCATTAAGGCGAGTATTTCACCAGGTAAGTCCATATACTCTTCGTAGGACATTCTAATTGGATCTGTAATATTAGTGAAATCACCATCGGATTGATAATTTTTATCGTACAAATAAGCAATTTCAAATGCAGTTTTATCATCAAAAGCGTATCTTTCTTTTAATAACTTCATGATATAATTAATATTTTTATTTTCTCCTTTTAAAAGTCGAAACAAAAATTTCAATCCATTTAAATCTTTTCTTGTTAACATATTTTTAACTCATTATTACATAATTTTTATCATTATACTCGATTTCCTCTAAATTTTTAAGATTTAATCCTTCTTTTACTCTATTTAAATCATTACAATATTTCTTTAATGCCTCAGTGCAATAAACTTCAACCCAATTTCTATTTTTAATTAACTCCTCAAACGTATACTTTTTTTTGTAATTCACAAAAAAATCAACAACATTTTCTGATATCATATTATTATACGTATTTTCTAAATTAGTAACTAAAACACGTCTTGCATCAAGTATAATATCTTCCGTGTCATCAAAATAACCATTTATAGTTGATTCAATATCCGAAATTTCTTTATCCAATTCAAATATTTTATTTTGTAACTTCTTTATCGTCTCATCATCCGATTCTCTTTCCGCAACATCAAGTCTTTCTTCTACTGTTAATAAAATATTATTTCTTTTTTCAATTCTATTCTCTTCAAATTCAATCTTTTTTTCTATTTCTATAATTTTATCATCAACCCCTGTTTTAATTATTACTTCCTCATCCCCCATGTTATTAACTTCCTCAAGAGCAATTTCATTTGCGAACTCTTCTCTTACTTCAGAATACATAGTTACATAATCTTTTACAACATCTTCGATTTCACATGCACCTATTTCTCCTAAAAATTTAGTCATTTTATGTAAACCATCAAATACATAATAATTTTTTCCTTTATATATTACAACAACTCCATCTGAACCAGGTAATGTCCAATACTTTCTATAATCAAAATCTTCTAAATAAGCCGATAGAAGAATTATTTCAGGTTTTAAATTAAGATATACATTAGGTTCTATTCTTATGGGATTTTGAATACTTTTAAAATCCCCCGTAGGTGTCCAATTAAAAAAGAATAATGAAGACATTTCTAAAAGAAACGGTTGGTTTACTGTTTTACTAGATACGGTATTTTTTAGATATACGTAAGCATCTTCTATTGTAGGTCTTTTGTTTTTAAATTTTCTTTTTAAAAAATTTAAAATGTTTATTTCTTTTGGTGTGAACATTATTTTTTCTATTATTTTTAATATTTATAAATATTAATGACTCTACATAAAAATGAAAAAAACTATAAAAAATACTATCAGAACCGTTTTAAATGAGTTCTATTCTTTGGATGAATTTACATCTAAAGTGTCTATATCACCTGTAAGTACATACGAAGAGTTAGACCAATTTTTAGGTAATAAAGACGAAAGAAAGATTGCAAATAACACCTATGTACATAAAAGATTAGACGATAATATCGGAATAAAGCTTTGGAGAACTGATATTATAGTAATAAACAAATTGAATAATATTAGAGTATATACGGGTGGTTGGGATACTGTAAGTACTGCAGATAGACTTAATCAGTTATTACCCAGTAAAGTAAGAGTATATAGTAAAAAAGGTATATGGAGAATAAGTGGGGTAAATGGTGATTTTGAGTTTGAGGAAGGTATTGTAGTCACACCTGACGGACATATTTTGTCGTAAATGGGAGAATTAATTATAAAAGTGTTATATTTCCTGTAACAATTATATTATATCTATCTTTAACCCATTCTATTATTGCCTCGGCTATCAAACTACGATCACATATTCCTTCTTCATCTATTAAAGAGACTGGTTTTCCTGCATTTATACAAATATTATCTATAAAATAGGAAGTTACAAGTAAATCAATAGTTTTCGTTGGCATTGGTATTGCAAACCAATGTCCTTCGTATCTTTCGTCCTTAAATAACAAACCTTCTTTCGTATCACTTTTTTTAATGATTTTATCTAAATACTTATAGATCTGGTCATATTTTTTTTGTTCACTATATTCAGGGAATACAAATTCCTCTTGTTCTTTTAATATCTTTCTAATTAATTTTCTCATAATATTTTTAATTATTACAAACCAATTGATAGTTCATTCATCACCATCTGTGGGTTCCTATTACCTCTAATTTATATCTATCACTAAACCATCTACCTATAACAGATTTTGAATCAGGTATTATCAAATGAAATTTAGAAGAAATTTCATCAATCAATTCATAATAAATAAACAAATTACTATCATCTCTCCATCCTAAAATTCCATGTTCTTCATCAGGATATGTAAATACAAATCCTTCTTGGTACTTATTTATGGGACTTGTTTTTTCCAAACCATTTAATTTTTCATCTAAATATGAAAATATTTCTTCATCAGAATTTTTATATTCAGGAAATACATAATCCTCAAATTGTTCTTTTAATATCTTTCTAATTAATTTTTTCATAATACTAATCCCAATATTTTAACAATTCACCGTTGTTTCCATCCATTCTATAATAACCAACTTCCATACCCTCTCTTCTACTTTTTATGTGTCCAAGTACCGCCCATCCCTCTTCCGTATAAGCCAAAGTACCAAGCTCATCAAATATTGTTGGTATAATAAATTCGGCGTTACTATCAACATATCCATATAAATTTGTTACCTTATCTCTAACCATAACAGTATTAATTTTTGTGATTAGTAATGGTCTAAAACTCTTATTATTAATTAAATCGAATAAATCATTATAATTTCTATTAATCCCAAACCAAATTCCCACTTGTGTTCTATAAGTCGTAATGTTTTTCATACGATCCTTTATCATCTCAATGATTTGTGTTGGTATTTTTTCATATTTGACTCTATATCTATTTATTAATGATTCTAAAAATTCCTTCATATCATGGTCAGTATCAATATCTTCATTAATTGTTTTCTTTATTAAATTGATGTATTTTTCATCTTTTAATAATTTTTTATTTTTAATTGTTGAAACTACTAATATAGATAATTTACCAGTCATAATGAAATAATCATCTTTTGTTAAAGAATATAAGTTTAACAAAAGTGTTTCGGCAATATCATTTACATTTAAATGACCGTTTTTTATTTGTTGTGCAACTAAATTAGGGTTAAATCCTTTATTCTGACCATTAAGGTTAAGTAATAGATTAACAAATGTAGTAGTACTAGGTGTATCATCAGGATGTTCGTTATAATATTCCACCAATGAATCTAATAAAATATCTTCCTTTTTACCAAACATACGAAATAAATCTTTTACTATGATACCCATTTTACCATAAAAATCACCATCATGTTTAAGGTTTACTTCAGTTTTAATAGTTTTTTTAATTAAATCTTTAAGTTTATTCTCCATATTTATATAATATAATATATAAATATATGAAAATTTTAATCACGGAATCCCAATTAGAAATATTATTAAACGAAGATTTAGGAGTTTGGTTTGGAACTAAAAAGAAACCAAAAGGAAGTAAACAACCAAAAGGTCCTTGGGTAAACATATGTCGTAAAGATGAAAATGGTAAACATCCACCTTGTGGTAGACCTGAAGCATCAAGTAAAGGTTATCCAAAATGTAGAGCCGCAGGTGTTGCTTCTAAGATGAGTGATTCACAAAAAAAGGCTGCTTGTGCACAAAAACGTAAAGCAGAAAAAACACATTCTAAGGTAGGTACAGGTAATAAACCAAAAATGACAAGTTATAAACCAAGAAAAAAATAAATAACTTATCTTAACTTTGAAAGAATACTTTCAAATAATTTTTCCATTGTAACGTATTTTGGTAGGTCATCGAAAGGTATGCGATGTTTTTTTTCGTCACCACCTGGTCTATAATCTTTAACTGTTAAATCTAATTTTCTTTCTTTATAATTAATATCATCAGGTTCAATCTCAAATTTATATTTTAGATTACCATCTTTATTTAAAATAGTTAAAAAATATCTTTTTGTGTATTCAAATTTCAAATCTTTTAACATTTTATCAAGATATTCAACTGACTTTTGAATTTCAATAATACTTTCATCCGATTCTACCTTGTCTAATAATCCTAATAATATCCTTTCAAATGAATGATTTAGATTATCCACATTAAGATCGTAATCAACTGACGCATCATGTAAATCAGCAGGTGTATCAACAAATGTGTAATTTTTTAAGTCTGCAAATGTGTTTATTTGATTATACGTTTCTAAAAATTCAATAAAAAAATCGTAAGTTAATGACAAACTACTACTATCAATCACTCTTAAACCATCAGGTAAACTATTTTCAAATGCTTCAATTATTGAATCAACGGAAGCACTGTTTACTTCATACGAATATTCATTAAACATATTGTCAATTACATCATTACCAAATACATCATCAATTGTTTTTACTATTTCATTTAGTTCTGTATAATCATCTCTGTCATTAAATCTTAATTGATTTTCTATTTGGTGTTGGATATACTTTGCAAGTTTATTTTTACCTAATGCTACCATTATTTTATGTAAAATCTCTAAATTTGTGAAATTTAACAACATTATCATATATCTACCATCATCAGAGTCTTCAAATTCAGGTTGATATCCCTGATTTTCCCATTTTGCTGCAAAATAATTTCTTAATTCATATTCATCTAAACCTAAAAGATTTAACATAAATGAACTATAACTATTTCTGAAATTCATATCAAACTTTGCAACATCAAAATCAATATAATTTTTACCAGATGCATAACCTAAGTCGAACATATCATCTATTGGATCATTAAATAGTAAATCGACATTTTCATTCGATTGTTTTATCAATTCTATTTTACCTAAAAGAGAATAACCAAATGAGTCTAAATTAAATTCATTCCAATTAACCCCTTCTTCAACGTTATCGTTAAAAAATTTAAATAAATTTTTGTTTCTTGATTCTTTAATAAAATTAAGTTTCTTGAGGATTTCTTTATATTGTTCCCATGTAATTTCTTGACCTTTACTTTTTTTGGTCAAATAATTTAAAATTACTACTAATTTTTTAGTTTCTTTATTCATATTGAATAAATATTTCTTATATAATTAAAATTTATGTATTTTAACTTTTAAATTGTGTTTTTTAGTCAAATTAATCATGTGTTCACTACCTTTAGATTTACCATCCCAAAATACAATTGCAGCATCTGCGTATTGAGCCATCTCCTCATTTCTAACATATCCTGCTTGTTTACCTATTGACCAATTAGCAGGAAACTGTTTTATTGAGTACCCTTTTTCCTTTGCGTAACGTTCACCTAATAAATCTGCACCTTTAGCAACACCTGAAACAATTTCAATATCAGTCTGTCTACTTAACATAAAGTCACAAATTTCTTTTAATGTTTCATAATCATTAAAATTTCTTGATCCAGCAATAATAACTTTCATTTTAAATAAGTCCTAAATATTTGTCGTATGCTTCTTCTAATTCTTTTGGTGTTTGGGAGTAATCATCCAACCAATAATTTGGTGCGTATGGATAAATTAAGTCACCATATGGTGGATTACCTGGTATAGACCATTTCCTATGTTTTCTCAAGTAATTATAAAATAAAATATAGGCATTTGCTTTCTGAATATACTGTTCAATATTAATCGGTATTTCATATTGTTTAATTTTTTCTACCGATCTTTTTTCACAATCAATTTCAATCTCTTTCGATTGATTAAACGCTTTATCAAGTTCTGAATCACTGATTTCTTCCCCATTTAACCATTCATCTATAATCCACATTGTGTCTCCTTTTGACCACAAAGAATTTTCTTCTTCTCTTTCAGACCATTGATCCAAATGACAAGATTCGTGTATAAATAATAAAATTGCCTTTTCAAAATTACTTTGTCCCATTGCACATGCAAGTACAGGAGTTTCACCTTCTGTTTCATCAGAAAAATATCCACCTGATAAAATATTTTCAGATAACATAACTGATTTTTCAGGTGATAAAAATAACTCAACACCTAATTTATTACATTTTTCTTTTACGTCATTTATAAGTCGTTGAACGTTGGGATGATTTTCACTTAAAACAGTATCCATAATCTATTTTTTATATAAATATAGTAAATTTTATTAGGTAATCAAATAAAAAAGGGTTCATATGAACCCTTTTTGGTGGAGATGGTGGGATTTGAACCCACGTCTTGTTCAGTAATGTTAAATAATTCGTTCACAAGTTTAGTTCAGTTTTCTAATTGAACAAAATATAAGGTTTCTATTTTTCCATTGTCACCTCAAACTGTGGGGAGTACACTTTTACTATGGTAGTACTCCAAACAATACCATTTACAGATTTGTTTTGGTTATCGCTTACTATTACGCAAGTACGGTATCTGCTACCTCGATAAGCTGACCATCGATTACTAAATCGCCTTCAGCAGTTACATAGCTTTCGCCATTTAATTGTCTACATAGGTTATTAAAGTGTTTCCAATGCTAACACTACTTGCACTACTCAAATTAGTCCGCCAATCGATACCTGTCACCCCCATTTTAAATATTTACGATTTATAATTATGTCTAAGACCATAAGTTAAATCTAACATATCAAATAATTGTTCTTGTTGTTTTTTATTTAGTCTTTCACGACAATTTTTTATTTCACCCATAGTATACTTCTTCCACTCTTCATATTGTTCAGGAGTGTTGAAAGTATAATAATGAAACCAATACGAACCATCAGGTAACATACCGTCAGGTAATGATTGAATGTCTTCAAATTTAACATCGTGAAAATCCAATTCTTTTTGGATTACACGTTTAATAAACTCAAGATCATTATAACTTACTTTTTTCATTTAATTATTTTTTTATTTTTTTATATAATACCAACCACTATTAAGTTCACTCTTTAGTTTTCCTTTTCTCTCATATATTTCTTTTGAGGTGTCATCCATAGTTTGCCAATCAATAATTTTTTCAACCATTTCATTCATATCATTGGCGAAAAGATGTAATTCCCTTTTTCCGTCACTGTGTCTGATTATTAGGTTAAGTTTTTCTTTTTTCATATTATATGGTTCTATATGTTTTAATCGTAATATTTTCTTTTCCACATTCTTTCAATAATCTATAGCTGACTCAACATTCTTATGAACCTTATAAGGGAATACAGGTTTAAACCCACATTTAGATTCATAAATATAAACATTATCACTACAAGAATATGTGATTATTTTACTCATTTTTTAATTTTTTGTTATCAGGACAGGACTCGAACCTGTAATTGCGCTTAGCCCACTTGATGTGGGTGTGTCTATCCAATTCCACCACCTGATTATGTTTCCCCACCTTGAGATTACGGGTGAGTAGTTATTTCGGTTTTTTCTTCTGTTCCAAAACCTGCGAGACATCTCTCATAAAAACAGTCAATCCTTACTTGGAGGATAGCGGATAAGCTAACCTTTGATTCCAATGTGTAGTCATTAAAGTCGATACTACAAATCACTATCCGTTTTTAAATGAGTCTCGGATTAAAGACTACTGAGTATCTCTTACTCATCGGAGTTGGAGTAGGATTTGAACCCACAAGCATTTACAAAGGTTACGTTATACCTAAGAATGACAATTCCTCTTATCTATGGTAATAAGTCGTCAAGTTATTACCCAATTAGTTGACAATACGATTCAACGATACGATGCGTTTATCCAATTCCGCCACCCAACTCAAACCATATTAATAGGCTTTTTCTA
>Ga0222712_10006326_pt1 | contig 11732 bp, 9 predicted proteins | sample C33_657DmetaG_FD_165043 | JGI IMG/M metagenome (GOLD analysis project Ga0222712, IMG submission 165043) | Estuarine water microbial communities from San Francisco Bay, California, United States - C33_657D | ecosystem: Environmental > Aquatic > Marine > Unclassified | place: USA: California... | reverse complement strand
GCACACCGCCACGCACGGCGCCTTCGGCGCGCTCGCATTCGGGATCGGCACGAGCGAGGTGGAGATGGTGCTCGCGACGCAGTGCCTGCTGCAGCGCACGCCAAAGACATATCTCGTCCGTGTTGACGGAACGTTGCAGAAGGGGGTCTCCGCAAAGGACATCATCCTCGCCCTGATCGCGCGCATCGGCGTGGGCGGCGGCACCGGCCACGTCTTCGAATATGCCGGCGAGGCGATCCGCGCCCTCTCGATGGAGGAGCGCATGACGATCTGCAACATGAGCATCGAAGGCGGTGCGCGCGCTGGACTCGTGGCGCCGGACGAGACCACATTCGCGTATCTCAAAGGCCGACCGCACGCGCCACAGGGTGCAGCGTGGGACGAGGCGGTCGCTCGTTGGAAGCAGTTGCCGAGTGATCCAGGGGCAACCTATGACAAAGAGATCGTTATTGATGCGAACACCCTTGAACCGATGGTCACGTACGGGACGAATCCCGGAATGGGCCTGCCGATCAGCGGCAACGTCCCAGATCCAGCCACGGAGAGCGACCCCGCGAGCGCACGCGCACTGACCCGCGCACTCGAGTACATGGATCTCACCGCTGGACAGAGCATCTTGAATCAGCCAGTCAATACCGTCTTTATTGGGAGTTGCACCAACGGCCGCATCAGCGACCTTCGCATCGCGGCGAACGTCTTCAAGGGGAAGCGTGTGGCGAGCGGCGTGCGCGTCATGGTGGTACCTGGCTCCGCTGACGTGAAGCGCCAGGCGGAGCGCGAAGGGCTCGACACGATCTTCCGCGACGCTGGCGCCGATTGGCGCGAGGCGGGCTGCTCGATGTGCATCGCCATGAACGGCGATCAGCTCGCACCGGGCGAATACGCAATCAGCACGTCCAATCGCAACTTCGAAGGTCGTCAAGGGAAGGGCGGCCGGACCTTCCTCGCCTCGCCACTCACCGCCGCCGCAACGGCACTGAACGGCCGCATCACCGATCCGCGGACGCTCGCCTGATGGGCGCGCCGAAGGTTGAGCGCTTTAGCAGCGCCCTGATCCCGCTCCCAGCAGAGAACGTGGACACCGATCAGATTGTCCCCGCGCGCTATCTGAAGGTGGTCGTAAAATCCGGACTCGCCGATGCCCTCTTCCACGACTGGCGCTTTAACGAAGACGGCAGCAAGAAGACGCCGCCGTTCGTGCTTGACGACCCTCGCTATGCCGGGCGAGCGATTCTCGTTGCGGGCGACAACTTCGGCACCGGATCGAGCCGTGAACATGCGCCGTGGGCGCTCGATGCGTTCGGCATCAAGGCGATCATCTCCACGAGCTTCGCCGACATCTTCAAGAACAACGCGCTCAAGAACGGAATCCTTCCGATCGTGGTGGACGCATCGCTGCATGCACAGCTGATGGATGTTGCGCGAGGTGGCGACGAAGCGCTGGCGAGCATTGACCTTGCAACTGCCACCCTCACCACGCCGAGCGGCGCAACGGTGAAGTTCGCAATTGATCCGTTCGCGCAGAAGATGCTCCTCGCGGGGCTCGACGAACTCGATGTTGTCCGCTCCAAAGAGGCCGACATTGAGGCGCATGAGCGCGCCCATCCGGGAACGATCAACACCAAGGCACCACAGGTGCGTCAGTGAGCGGCGACGCGGCGAAGCAGAAGAGTCCCTACGACCGACCGAGTGACCCTGCAAAGCGTCACTCCGCCGCCATGACCGACGGCCCAGACCGCGCACCAGCGCGGGCGATGCTGAAGGCGATCGGTTTCACCGACGAAGACCTCGCCAAGCCGATCATCGGTGTTGCCACCACCTGGATCGAGACGATGCCGTGCAACTACAACCAGCGCGAGCTCGCCGATGCGGTGAAGCGCGGCATTCGGCGCGCGGGCGGCACGCCGATGGAGTTCGGCACGATTTCCGTCTCCGACGGAGTCGCCATGGGGACCGAAGGGATGAAGGCGTCGCTGATCTCGCGTGACCTCATCGCCGACTCCATTGAACTCGTTGCGGCGGGTCACAGCTTTGACGGCATCGTCTGCCTCACCGGTTGCGACAAGACGAGCCCTGGCGCCGCGATGGCGCTCGGTCGCCTCAATATTCCAGGGCTCATCCTCTATAACGGCACGATTCTGCCCGGATCCTTCAACGGGAAGGACGTCACCGTGCAGAGCGTCTTTGAGGCGGTCGGCGCCTACCGCGCGGGGAAGATCAGCGCCGAAGAGCTCTGGGCACTTGAGAACGCCGCCTGCCCAGGGCCTGGCGCGTGCGGCGGACAGTTCACCGCAAACACGATGAGCATGGCGATGGAGGTGCTCGGTCTCTCCCCCGCTGGCCTGAACGGCATCCCAGCGCCCGACCCAGACAAGATCGCAGCGGCGGAACGCTCCGGCGAAATCGCCGTGCAACTCGTGCGCGAAGATGTTCGTCCACGCACACTCGTTACCGAGCGCGCACTTGAGAATGCGATTCGCGCGGTCGGTGCAACTGCAGGGTCAACGAATGCTGTGTTGCATCTCCTCGCGATTGCTCGCGAGTTTGATCTCCCGCTTGAGATTGAGGCCTTTGAGCGACTCGGAGAGTCAACGCCCGTGATCGGCAATCTCATCCCTGGCGGCAGTTACGCCGCGCTCGACCTCTACAAGGCTGGTGGAATCGCTTTGGTCTTGCGGGAGCTCGTCTCGGCCAACCTGCTGCACGTCAACGAACGCACCGTTGACGGACGAACCATAGGTGAGATTGCTGGGGGTGCAGTGGAGACGCCCGGCCAGAAGGTGATCTTCCCGATCAGCGCACCGATGTCGCCAAACGGTGGACTCACCGTGCTTCGCGGATCACTCGCACCTGAAGGGGCGATCGTCAAACTCGCCGGCCACTCTCGACGCCATCACAGCGGTCCCGCGCGCGTCTTCAATGGTGAAGAGGCCGCCTTCGCGGCGATTCGCGCGAACAGCGTCAAGGCGGGTGACGTGGTGGTGATTCGCTATGAAGGTCCCGTTGGCGGACCCGGGATGCGCGAGATGCTCGCCGTCACCGCCGCGCTCGTTGGGCAAGGACTTGGCGATCAGGTTGCGCTCATCACCGACGGCCGCTTCTCTGGCGCAACGCATGGCTTCATGGTTGCGCACATCGCACCAGAGGCGGCACTTGGCGGACCGATTGGCCTGATTGAAGAGGACGACATGATCACCATTGACGTTGCGGCACACGAGCTGCGACTCGAGGTTGATGAGGCAACGCTCGCGAAGCGCCGCGCAGCGTGGCGCGCACCGGCGCCGAAGTACACGAGCGGTGTCTGGGCGAAATATGCGGCACTCGTGAGCAGCGCCTCTGATGGCGCCATCACCACAGGGAAGCGACTGAAGCGCGCACTCGACACCGCGGCCGAATAGCGAGGAGGAAGCATGAGCGCAAAGAAGGCGGTTGATCCTCGCGATCCACGACGCGGCCTTCGTGGACTCGACGTCCCCGTCATCCCAGGGAGTGAACCGCCAGATCCTGAGCGTGCGGCGGAGCAGGAGCGGCGCGGAATGCTCGGCGTGAAACTGATCGTTGGAGGGCTTGTGGGAACCGCCATCATCTTCACGATCCTCGACATCATCGCCCAGCGACTCGGAGGTTGATCTGAGCAGCTCGCAGTTCGCCGCCACCGCCGCTGAGCGATTCCCAACGGGACTCCCATCCGCCTCCGTTGATGCCGCCCTCATGAAGAAGATTGGCGCAGAGGCCGCGGATGACCTGGTGCACCTGATTCGCGCCGAGAGCGTCAATCCACCCGGAAACGAGACGCGCGCGGCAAAGGTGCTTATTGAACTGCTCAAGCGCGAAGGACTGGAACCCGAGTTCTACGAGCCGATCCCCGACCGCGGCAATGTCAGCGTGCGCCTACGCGGCAGCGCCTCCGCCGCCAATCCAACACTTGATCCGCGCGACAAAGAGGACGGTGCACTGCTCCTCTTTGCACACCTTGACGTTGTCCCCGCCAATCAAGACGGATGGACGGTGAACCCATTTGAAGGCGTCGTCAAGGATGGCTACGTCTGGGGACGCGGCGCAGTCGATATGAAGGGGGCGCTCGCCGTCCAAGTAGCCGTGATCCGACTCCTCTGCGCCCGTGCTCGCGCGGCTGGCCTCAACCCAGCGAAGGATCCAATCCCCGGACTTCGGCGAGACATCATCCTCACGGCCACCGCGGACGAGGAGACCGGGGGCGAGGACGGGATTGCGCTCGTCCTGCGCGATCGGAAGCACTGGCTTGACGCCGCCGTTGGACTCACTGAAGCGGGGGGCATGACGATCACCGCCGCTGGTCGACGCATCTATCCGCTGCAGGTCGCCGAGAAGGGCTTCGCCCGATTCAACATCACGGTGAGTGGACGATGGGGACACGCCTCGATGCCAGACAGCGACAACGCCCTCCTGCGCGCCGCGCAGATCGTGGAGCGCGTCTCCGTCCCTGGCCCAGTGCAGTTCGTCAAGGAGAACGAGGCACTCGTTGGCGCACTCCGTGCGGCGCTCCCTGAGCAGGCGATCAAGCGCCTCGAGCGCCTCCTCGCCGAGAGGACCTTCAGCGACGCGGTGCCACTCAATAGCGAAGCGCCCGCCGCAGGTTGCGCCCCCGAGCTGCTCCGTGCACTCCGCGCCGTCCTGCGCGACACGTTTGCGCCAACGATCATCGCCTCCGGAATCCGTTCCAACGTCCTTCCAGGCTCTGCAACGCTCACCGTGGACAGCCGCATCCTGCCAGGGACCACGCGCGAGCAGGCGCAGGCCAACATGCTGGAACGAATCGGCGCCGACCTTGCGCCGTTTGTGAAGGCGGAGCTGACCGAGTACGGACACGCGGTGAGCAACCCTATGGATCACGAAATCCTCGGCATTGCATCTGCGGCGATTCGCGCTCGCGATAGTGAGGCCATCCTGATGCCAGCGGTTGCGCCGTACGCGACCGACGCGAAGATCACCGTTCCCGCCGGGATCCCAACCTACGGTTTCTCACCGTATCTCCTCGATCCGAACGAGAGATTCATGGAACGTTTCCACGGCGTGGATGAGCGAGTGTCAGAGGCGGCACTCGCCTGGGGCGTCGAAGTGCTCTACGACGTCACGATGGGCTACGCGGGGGAGTAACAGGGGCGCGCGTCGCAAGCGCCGCAACCGCTGCCGCAACAAGTCCGCGCTCTGCTGCGGGAAGTCGACGCACCACGCCAACAAACTGTTCGGCACGCCCACGATCAATTGCGGTGAGCATCGCCTCACCCGCCGCCGCCAGCAGGTGCACGCGCCGACGCTTATCTTCGGCGGCGATCACGCGCAAAAGTTTGCGTGATACGAGTCCGGCAACGAGTCGACTGGTGGCTGAGTGTGATCTGCGGAGTTCCACGGCGATCTCGGCAACGTTACGCGCGCGGCCATCTGCTAGTAGATAGAGCGCCGCAACTTGGGCGAGCGACAGATCTGTAGGGGCCAGCTGCTGCGCAGTAGAGAGGACGAGTTCGCGCCAGAGTCGCCGAATGGAGACGATGCGGCCGCCGATCTCTCCAAGGCTCTGGCGGCGACGTGCGACCTCATCAACCTCCGTGCCGAGCGGGGCGCGCCCAACTCCTGCGATGCGGCTCCGGAGTTCCTCCGCAGCGCGAGACAGATCAGACAGGCGTCGGCGCTTATTTGTATGCATACACGCATACAATACACCTCTCCCGGTTGGCAGCCCACTAGGATGCGCGCATGTCCCCAATCACCACGTGGATCTTCCCTGGTCAGGGCTCGCAAGCGGTCGGCATGGGTAGCGAAGCCCTCGCCGCCTCCCCCGCCGCACGTGCGCTGTTGGCCGAAGCTGAGGATGCGCTCGGTGAAAAGATCGGGGCACTCATTGCCAACGGACCGGCCGAGGCGCTCGAGCGCACCGAACAGGCGCAGCCCGCAATCCTCATCATCTCGATCGCGCTCCTTGAGGCGGCGCGGGAACGAGCGGCGTCGCGCGGCGAAACGCTAGAGACGCCAATCTACGCGGCCGGTCACTCCGCCGGGCAATATGCCGCCGCCGTTGCCGCAGGCGCGATCAGCATTGGCGACGCGGTAATGCTTGCGCGGAGGCGCGGCGAACTGATGCAGACATCAGGTGGTGGACGCCCTGGCGCAATGGCGGCGATCTTAGGGCTTCCTGAATCAGAAGAGTCACGCATCGTCGCCGAAGGTGCAACGCGCGGCATCCTCGTCTTGGCGAACCGCAACTCACCGGGGCAGATCGTTCTCTCTGGGGAAGTTGCCGCCATTGAACACGCCGTTGCCGCCGCGGCCGCCGCTGGCGCAAAGCGCGCCGTGCGCTTACAAGTCAGCATCGCCAGCCACTCACCACTGATGGAAGAGGCGGCGGCAGGGATGCGTGACGCTCTCAGCGCCATCACCGTCCGCGATCCGAAGATCGCGATGCTCGCCAACGCAACTGCGGCACCGATTCGTACCGCTGAGGAGCTGCGCCGCGAACTATCCGACCACCTCACGACTGGTGTGGACTGGATTGCCGCTATCGGCGCAGCCGCCGCCGCTGGCACGCAACGCTACGTTGAGGTTGGCTACGGCCGCGTCCTCAGTGGACTCGTCAAGCGCATCCCATCAGCAGCTGGAGCAGAAATCGTCTCTATTGATGATCTTCCGCTCACCGCAGCGGTTGTGTCGTAAGGAGGAGCGGTGCGAGAAGCAGATCACACCCGTCGCGTCGTTATCACCGGACTCGGGATCGTCTCGCCGATCGGCAACGACATCAGCAGCGCATGGGCCTCCCTCACGGAGATGAAGAGTGGTCTCAGCCGCATCACACACTGGGATCCGAGCGCGTACGCCCCATACGTCGTCGCCGGCGAGATTCACGGCTTTGACGCATCCGCCTGGCTCGATCCGAAGTCGGTGCGCCGCACCGGACCTGAGATCCACTGGGGGGTCGCCGCCGCAAAGCAGGCGCTCAGCCATGCCGGTCTCGAGATCACCGACGCGAACCGCGAAGAGATCGGCGTCGTCTTTGGCTCTGGCGCCGGTGGCCAGGGACTCTTCATTGAGAACCAGATGGCCTGGAAGGAGAAGGGGCCGCGCAGCGTGGCGCCAACCTTTATTGCCCACGGCCTAGTCGACAGTTGCTCGGGAATGATTGCGATTGAGACGGGTGCCGTGGGCCACAACATGGCCGTGGTCTCCGCCTGCGCCACGGGCACGCACGCGCTCGGTGAGGCGGCCGAGGCGATCAAGCGCGGCGATGTCACCGCCGTCATCGCAGGCTCCACCGAAAATCCGCTGATTGAGGTTGCACATATCGGCTTCATGAACATGCGCGGACTCGGCGCGCCACGTGACGGTGAAGGACCCGCCAGTGCCTCTCGACCGTTTGATGTTGATCGCGCGGGCTTCGTCCTGGGAGAAGGTGCGGGTGCGTTCATCGTGGAGGATCTTGAACACGCGAAGGCGCGCGGCGCAACCATCTATGCCGAAGTGGTTGGGTACGGCTCTTCCGCAGACGCGCACGACATGATTCAGCCCGTGGAGGGTGGCGCCGGCGCGGCGCGCTCCATCAAGTGGGCGCTGCAGCGCGGCAAGGTTGACGCCTCAGAGATCGACATGATCAACCCACACGGGACGAGCACGCCTGTGGGCGATGCACGCGAAGCACTCGCCTTCCATAGCGCGCTCGGCGCACGCGCGGCACAAATCCCAGTCTCCGCAACGAAGTCGCTCACCGGACACCTGATGGGTGCGGCGGGCGCAGTGGAGGCGGTCTTCACGGCCCTCTCCCTCCACCATCAGACGATCCCAGGGACGCTGAACACGCGAAACGTTGACCCTGAGTGCAACCTCACCGTGGCCCTCGAAACGCGCCAGGCACCCCTGCGTGCCGCAATCAGCAATAACATCGGGCTCGGCGGACACAATGGCGCCGTGGTGCTGCGACACTGGACGGGAAAGTAGGAGGCGAGATGGCAGAGCAGAGCGCACCACGGAGCGACGCGCAGCGCGCCGTCATCACCGGATACGGCGCGATCACACCGATCGGCAATAGCGCCGCCAGCTACTGGGATGCGCTCGTCGCAGGCCGATCAGGTGCCGGCCGCATCACGCACTTCGACCCATCGCTCAACGAAGTACAGATCGCCGCCGAGGTGAAGGACTTCGATCCAACCAAGACGATGGAGATGAAGATGGCGCGCCGCATGAGCCGCTTCGTGCAGTTCGCCGTGGCGGCGGCCACTGAGGCGATGGAGCATGCGGGCCTTGCCAACATCCACAAGTGGGACGCCGAGCGACGCGATCGCGTCGCCACCGTCATCAACACGGGTGGCGGCGGCATTGAGCAGGTCACAATGGGTGCCGACGCCTTCCGGGAAAAGGGCGGCCGCTTCGTCAGCGCGTTCGCGATTCCAGCCCTGAGCCCGAGCATGGGCGCCTGCATGGTGAGCATGAAGTACGGCCTCACTGGCGCCGCCATCACCCAAGCGGCAGCCTGCGCCACGGGCGTCCTCGCCTTCCAGGATGCGCTGCGCCTCATTCGTAGTGGCGAGGCTGACATCGTCATCGCTGGTGGCGTAGAGGCGCCACTCCTCCCGATGGCCTTTGCAGCGCTCGGCAACATGGGGGCGCTCAGCAAGCGCAATGACGAACCAACGCGCGCGAGCCGTCCGTTCGACAAGAACCGCGACGGCTTCCTCTTCGGCGAGGGCGGTGCCGTCTTCGTGGTCGAATCCCTCGCGCACGCCCGCGCGCGCAGTGCCACGATTCACGCCGAGCTCCTCGGCGCTGGCGCCACCGCCGACGCATTCCACATCTCCGCACCAGAGCCAACCGGTCGCGGCGCCGCCGCGTCCATGACAAAAGCGATCAAAGACGGTGGCGCGCAGGTCGGCGACGTTAGCTACATCGTGGCGCACGGCACCAGCACGCCGCTCAATGACCTCACGGAGACCAAGGCGATCAAACGCGCGCTCGGCGAGCACGCCTACAAGATCCCGATCAGCTCACCGAAGAGCATGGTCGGACACCTACTCGGTGGCGCTGGTGCCGTTGCCGGCCTCGCCGCCATCAAGGCCATTGAGACAGGCACCATCCCGCCAACCATCAACCTCGAGACGCCAGATCCCGACTGCGACCTGGACTACGTCCCCAATACCGCGCGGACCAACCAGCCTGTCGACCGAGTCCTCATCAACGGCTTCGGCTTCGGGGGCCAGAACGCCTCTGCCCTCTTCGGGAAACTTCGCTGAGGCCAATGCGCTTCGTCATCTTCGTCATTGACGACACGAGCAACTCAGCCACTGATAACGAAATGGCGGCGATCGACGCCTTCAACGATCGCCTAACGGCGAACAACCACCTCATCCTCGCCGCAGGAATCGCGGAGCCAAACCGAGCCACTCTGATTGACAACCGCGCTGGCGCCGGAATTGAAGCCCACGGCTCCCTCTTCACCGCCCCCGAGCACTACAGCGGCTTTTGGATCATCAACGCCGAATCTGACGAGCAGGCCAAAGCGTTCGCCCGAGAAGGCTCAACCGCCTGCAACCGAAAGGTTGAGCTACGACCCTGTCTCTAACTACGAAACGAACCGCATTTCCAATGCGGCACGCTAGGGCGCGAGCTTCAGCCTCCGAAGGCGCAGGGAGTTTGCGACCACGCTGACACTGGAGAGGCCCATCGCGGCGGCGGCGAGGGCGGGGTCAAGGCCGATGCCAAAGGCTGGAAGGGCGAGGCCGGCGGCGAGTGGGACGAGGAGCAGGTTGTAGCCAAACGCCCAGGCGAGATTCTGGCGAATCGTCCGCGTCGTGGCTCGCGCGAGATCCACAAGCGCTGGGACAGCACTCGGGCTCCCGCTCGAGAGCGTTGCCGCCGCGGCATCGCTCGCCACTTCGGTGCCACCACCCACCGCAATGCCAACGTCGGCGGCGGCGAGTGCTGGGGCATCGTTGATGCCGTCACCCACCATCCCCACACTGCCGTGTGTGGCGCGGACTTTATCTACGACGTCTGCCTTGCCGTCCGGCAAGATGCCGCCGAGTGCCTGATTAGCTGGGATGCCGACAGCGTTCGCGACGGCGTTCACCACCTCCTGTCGATCACCAGAGACGATCCACGAGCTGATGCCGCGATCGGCGAGCGCGCGAATGGCTGCGGCAGATTCAGGTCGCACCGAATCGGCGAGGCTGATGATGCCAGCGGGTGCGCCATCTGCAATCACGTAGAGCGGTGTTGCACCGGATTCCGCCGACTCGCTCGCCCAGGCGTCGAGTGCTGCCGCTTCGTTGTTCTTGAAGAGTCCTCTGCTGCCGATCTCCAGTCGGCGGCCTTCTACGGTTGCCCGAAGGCCGCGTCCTGGGACCAGCTCAACGTCGTTTGCTGGCGGGAGTGCAATGCCGCGGGCAGATGCGGCGGTGACGACGCCACGCGCCAGAGGATGCTCAGATCGCGCCTCTGCAGCGGCGACGGCGCGAAGGAGCGCATCGGGATCGTTGGCGAACGGACCGTTGGTGAGTGGCTGCAGTGCGGCAAGCTCCATGGAGCCCGTCGTAAGCGTCCCCGTCTTATCCCAGAGGATCGACTTCAGCTTTCCAGCGCTCTCTAGCAGCGCCGCATCGCGGACAAGGATCCCCGCCTCTGCGCCGCGACCCATCCCTACGATCACGGCGGTCGGCGTGGCGAGGCCCATCGCACAGGGGCAGGCCACAACAAGGACGGCGATGGCGGTGGCAACAGCACGAACGAGTTTCGGCTCTGCGCCAAAGAGATACCAGCCGACGAAGGTGAGGATGCTGATCATGATGATTGTGGGGACGAAGATCTCCGAGATTCGATCGGCGAGTCGCGCAATGGCCGGCTTCGATGCCTGCGCCTTCTCCACGGCGGCAACGATCCGCGCGAGCGTCGTCCCCTCCCCAACTGCGGTGGCGCGCATTACGAGCGACGCATCCGTGAGAAGCGCACCAGCAACGACGCGATCTCCTTCGCCGCGCTCAACTGGCGCGGATTCACCAGTGAGCAGTGATTCGTCAATCGCGGCGCGTCCACTGACGATCACGCCGTCCACTGGAACACGCCCACCTGGACGGACGAGGAGAAGATCGCCAGCGATCACGCTCGTACGCGGAACGCTTGTGCCGGCTGGATCGCTTGGGCTTGTGAGCAGCTCCGCACTCTCCGGTCGCAGCGCCAGGAGGCTGCGCACCGCACTGGTGGAAGCATCCTTTGCGCGCGCCTCAAGCCAGCGACCGAGCGCAACAAATCCAAGGATGAGTGCGGCGGCATCCCACGTTGCGTGAGCGGGGACGCCGATGCGCATCAGCTGGTCGTGGAAGAGGGTGATCACAACGGACCAGGCCCATGCCGAAGTGGTGCCGAGGCTAACCAACGTCTCCATGGTGAGGCTGCCGTGACGCAGTGCACGGAGCGCGCGAGAGTGGAATCTCCAGCCCACGCCGAACTGCACGATTGTTGTTGGAAGGATCAAGATCCAGTTGATCCGCTCCATGGAGATGAGGAACCACGGCTGCAGCATGAGTGCCATTGCAGCGAAACCGAAGACGGTCGCACCGATTCCGTCGCGCAGCAGTGCGCGCTTCTCGCGATCACGCGCCGCAACGCGTGTGAGCTCCATCGCCTCGCGTGCCGCTTCGCGATCGGCGTCGTTCACGCGGCCCGCGAGTGCGAGAGCGGCGGAAGGGACCTCGTAGCCGGCGTTTGCAATGACCTGC
>Ga0222712_10006325_pt1 | contig 11732 bp, 12 predicted proteins | sample C33_657DmetaG_FD_165043 | JGI IMG/M metagenome (GOLD analysis project Ga0222712, IMG submission 165043) | Estuarine water microbial communities from San Francisco Bay, California, United States - C33_657D | ecosystem: Environmental > Aquatic > Marine > Unclassified | place: USA: California... | reverse complement strand
ATGAGTAGATGTGTTGGGGGGTTTTGAATAATACTGATGATTGAACATAATGAAAGAAAAGCGGCTCTTTACTCCGATAATTGCAACGTAGTTCTTCAATAAAAGTATATTTGTATTTGTTCAATAAACAAATTGAAACATCTGTAATGGGAATCCAAGATACTCCAACAGTTGGGCGCAATCCAAATAATTTGTAGATACCAAACTCTTCATAATTACGTATTGCAGTATTAACACACTCAACAAGACAGTCAGGCCAATGTGCTAAGCCATGGGTGCGGTCTAATATTTCTGATTTCGTTGCTGTCATTCTACCATGAGTCCAAACTACTTCATCATAATAATCCCACTTCTCGGTAATTACGTAAGACAGCAGACGGTTATTTTTATTAAGAGCGCCGTAAACATATAGATTAGAATCTAGTAATTTGTGTTTGTACCAGTTATACCAACGGCTATTGTAATTTGGTGCGTCACCGAACACATTCTCAGCAGGTATACCTTGAAACTTTGTATGCTCCGTGTAAATAGCATACATTGCATCTAGATCATTGATGTTCAATCGTTTTATTAGCATCTTATCTTAATTTATAGGTTTACGCATCATATATATTTCAACGGGACACTTAAACATCACGCCTCGGTGCTGAACATTACGATAAAAATCTAGGTTTTTCGAAAAACTCTCAGGAGGAATAACTTCCATACTTGTATGTTCATAATTATGCAGTAAACATTCAGGCGCTTCGCCGCAATATCTCCATGCTGGAGTGGAATTGTCAGTGTCATGAGATAAATCGTCATCCATAATAGAAGATGATATAAGTCTAACATCAAATCCTATATATATGCCTAAATTTTCATAGTTAGTTACTGCCATATTTATTGTGTCTATTAAACAATCTGGCCAGAGTTGATGGCCATGCGTGTAATCTAATTGAAATTTTGTTGTTGCAACTCTTCTGCTGTGGGTCCATACTCGTTTGCCATTATAGATCCATTTAAATGTATTTACAAAGCATAACAAGTCATTATTATCATTGAATGCACCATATATGTAGTAATCTTCGATGTCGGGCAACACACTCTTGTAATGATCGTACCACACATGATTATATTCTTCTTCTGTTTGGCCATGAGCCTCATTCGCGGACGTTCTAAGCTTAACTGGCTTTGTCATGCCGAAACTTTGTATATGTAACCTATTGTGTACGAGGGCGTACATGGCATCTAAATCATCTATAGTTAATCTACGGCAGATGTATGACATTATGTTATGTCCTAATTGCTCGAATTACCCAATAAGCAGGATCTGGAAGCCATTTATATTTACGAGCTTTATTGGGATCAATTGGATTTTCATGATGCGATCCATGGGCCCATTCCCAAGGCAATAATAGTAACATCCACGGCATATCTCGCGGACCATTTTCATTGTGCGCGACTACGTTATGGATAGCACCAGCCATAAGAACTGTAAATAGAGGCGCGAGATAAGCAAATATAACCGGCACATACCAAAGAGTGAAATCGACCATACATCCAAACGCAATAAGAATCAGCGCAAATACAAACGGCACGGCCAACGCATTATTATGTAGCATTCGATGAAATTTACTTGCGACTAGATGACGAGAAAAACGAAAACTATAACGGTCTGGCATCGCATATCGGCCTAAAAATAGCCCTCTCCAGTTTTTTGCATTATGTGGATCTTGCGCCGTGTCTGAAAAGTCATGATGAGCAGTATGCCCAGCGGCCCATTGAATAGGTGACCCGATACAAACAAGTGTTGTGCCAATAGCTAGAGTCTTTTCTATGATAGGAGTTGTTTTATAGCTAGAATGACAAAATAACGAATGAGCGCCGATTGCTCCGATTCCTGCATATACGTGATGCATCACGAACCAGAGCAATAGAAACCAAGAAGACACTACACCAGTAGCCACTAGATATACCGCCAAAAGCACGCATAAGGCCGAGAAACCTTGAGCCGCACCTGTATGCCAGAATTTCATTTTAAGCACGTTAAATTCCTTTATGCCGAATATTTCATGTATATTTATAATTAAATCATGTTAATGTCAATAATTTTTTTTCTCATTCGTCTGACTACTCTATCGATATGATATGGTGAGCTAATGATGCTACGATACAGACTATCTTTAGGCATTTCCCCGGCCGGGATTACTTCCATCTCTGTTATATTATATGTTCCTCTAATGCCCAAGGCCGGGTTCTTATCGGACCTTTTCCATTTAGGATGATTTGGTATGGCAGAGTAGCATGTGAAATACCCTCTACTTTCCATTTCCTTGACGCCATATTCAAGAATTGCAGTACTATTTTCATTATAGCCGGATACAATTTTTTTAGCCCTATCATCTTTTCGGCTCATAATAATATTAACCCCATATGATAAGTTGGGTAGTATCGCCAATAGCATAATAGTATCGAGATAATTACCGTCAATCAGACCAAATATATGATGAGTGTTATTATATGTGTCGTCTTTTTGCAGAAGATTGAGAAGCTTTTCAAATGTTCCACGCACGCCCAAAGAAAGAGATGTTTTAGGTTTAGTATCAATTCTAGTTCGTATTAGTTCTAGAATAGAATCTCTATCTTCTTTATGCAGTTGTCTTAGGTACATGATGATATGATATTATTTCAAGAACGTCATTAAATAAATTTTCATTGCTATTTAACATAAGCCCCTGAACATTCATTCTATCCATGTCTTCCGTTGGGCTTCGATGTGTGGCACCATCATTAAATCCATCATCTATATCTAAGTATGCGGTAAATATGCTACTCTTTGACATATTAATTTCACCAACGACCTCTACTGAATTTCTTTCGAACGAATCTAGTGCGAGCTGGCAGCGATTATCATCGAAGATGAAATATTCGGTGTTTTTCATATGATGTAATACATAGAATGATGTATGATCTGTGTCAAATGAATCTGTTATTCCAGCGTTTATCATATCGAAGACGTAATTAGGATATAGACCCCCATTAACTACCATTTCACGTTTTGATACCCAAACATCTAGTATGGACATAATTGTTTTAGATGGCCATTCTTTAAATGCAACAAAGCTCAATAAATTATTAGTTTCATCGAATTTACCATAAAACGTGTATTGGCTGTTTAAGATATTTTTAGATAGCTTAAAGTCAAATATTCGTTTATTATGATCGGATATCTCGCTCGTCGTGGCTACAAAATGCTCACCGACGATAGATAACATCAAATTTAAATCAGATGAAACAAGTTTTCGTATCATGGTATAAGCTCTCCCGAATAAGAACGAACGGCATCTAAAATAATATTGCGCGTCTTTTCATTATCTATATATAAATAAATCATAAGAGATACACGATCATGGTCATCGTAATTGAATATATTATGCATATGATGAGAATTGAATACCCAAGCTTCACCTTCCGGATATCTCATTGAATACGTCTTAGGTTTGATCGTTTCAAAATCTACAAGCCTATATTCCTCAATAGGAATCACTGAATATTTAAATTTAGGAGGGCATATGATGGGTATATGAATAGTCATTTCCCCGAAGGAAAAGGCAGTGTTTACATCGTGAATTTGATGAGTATGCCAAGTTAGTTGGCCACCTGGTTTAACCAGCATGATTCTGGCGCTACTTGTATTCTCATCACTCAGTTCATTTACCACACTCATCATGTATGGGCAAAGCTTTGCGGCCTCCGTTAAATAATAACGAGAAGATCGAGGATTTTCAGTTAAGTCACCATCAGTCATTCCCGTGGAACTTGTAAGTGAACAACCCCACCAACTCGTATTTATAGTATTTCTTAGGCGATCTGAGCGAGAGGCAGAATCATATGCATGAAACATAGACTCATCTATATTATTATATTCGCTTTTTAGTAATTCTAGGTTAAACGATTTGTTCAAATTTAAATGCGGTATGTGATTAAGCTTTTTCAATAAATCATTGTTCTCTTTAAACGTCATTTTCAATCCCCTAGATCAAATGCTAATGATGAAGATTGCATCACCGCTTCTGATTTTCTTCTTAAGCAGTATACCGTATGCGGATATGGCCAGGAAAATGTGTTATGAGGGATAAGCATATTTTTAGCTATACTAGATATACTTCCTCCTCTATAATTGAGTGGATCTGTTCTTGCCCTCGCTGACTGAGGAGCTAGGGCCAAAGGATCTTTATTTGTTAATTTAATAAGCCCATTATTGCTTATGTTCATAGCATCATAATCATTTAGAATTTTGCCATACTCAGTATTCATTAAAGCAGTCGAGGTTAAGAAATATACCGCACCTGATCCTGTGTTATATAACCTCTCTATAGATTGCTTCATTAAATGAAAATTATTTTCTACTGTACTAAACCTGGGATCCGACATCATGAACGATATTCCGCCATAATAGAATCCTTTCTGACCGACGAGATTGATCACAGTAAATGCGCGTAGAATATCATTCTCTATTAATCCCAGTATAGATGCTTTATAACTTGATCGGTTTTTATAAGCGTTTGTTATGGGGGGTGGCTCGCGCCGCCAACGCCATGGCCGACCCTCTGGATTGCCGCGGCTAGATTGTTTCTGCACGACCCTTGGGCTAATGTGCGCTGTTCTAGGTAAATCCGATAACTCATGCTGTAAGTGCGGCGTACTGTAATCATTATTCACTAGATCAGTGTTAGGTATAATTTTTTCTACATTTGGCTGCCAGATTAAATCCTTATAGGGATCGTAATTAAAACTCTTATCTACAAGTTCTATATTTACATAGCAATTTTCATCTAACAGAATACTTGATAGATTATCCGTGCCTATTACTCTGGAAGAATCGTAGTATCGTGCGGTATCTCTTAACCTAATAATATTAGAGACACTATCAATATCTTCAAGCGTTAACTGTTTTATTTTCATCATAATTAATCACACTCACTGTTGTTGGAAGACCAGGCCTACGCATGATTTCGCCATTCATACTTTCAAGAATAAGCCCTCCAGTAGCATAGTACAAAGAAATTCCCAGCAATGCCGTATTATATGTAAATGCATTATCACAGCCTTGCTTCCAGAATTCTGCGGTATTAAACATGCAGGATCCCTTACATAATTGCACAACCGGACATTGGACGCATTCTTCCCTTTTTGTCCAGTGCCAAGATGTATCGAGAGAAATCTTATCAAACTCCTCGACTGTACCTATCTTATGATAAGTATCGGCCGACATATTTTGACATGTCGTAACATTTCCCTTAAGGTCTACGGATAATGTGTGGGGATCATCCATACCACACTTTTGCCCTACCGCAGTACTTGGTCTTCTTTGTACGATAGATTTATAGAAATCTTCGCACTTACTCTTTATAGTTTGCGTGTTTATAGTCTGCCCCTTAACGGCTTCCCAATAAAGAGTCTCTAGCATATTTCTATGTTCTGCGTCTGTCTTTGGGCTTAGCGCCATACCGCCCGCATCATATGGAACAAGATTTTCTTCTGATCCCAGATTAAGTTCGCCGATAGGAACATTAAGCCTCTTGGATATATGTTCACCTACTGCAACAAAAGACGAGATGTCCTTGGTCAACACACAATTAAACGATATTCTGCCGGAAGGCATAAGTCTATTGTATAACTTCTTTATCATATTAAGTTGTTTAGGATCTTCTAATGGATCTGATCCTCTAGCTGAAGAATAGGCCGGGCCATCATGTGATATACCTATACTAAAATCCATCGTATCGAGAAAATCAATTATTTCGTCAGTAAGAAGTGAAGCGTTTGTAATTATACTCATATTAATTCTTGGATATGTAGACCTCATAATCGAAGCTAGATACTTGAGTTGTTTCCAATAGACAAGAGGCTCACCTCCCCAGAACTCAAGCTTGATTCCATCTCCATTTTTCGATGGCCCTCCATCAAACCAAAATCCTAAATTCGAAATGAATTCTCGACAATCGTCCATATTACCCTGAAGATCGTGAGGTTGGTGTGCCTGACTACAATACGAACAGGCATAGTTGCACTTTAGCCCCATTTGTATTTTGAGAGTTTTTATATTAAGTGACTTTGTGCCAGGCTCTTCAGGAGAAATAGCCTTAAAGTCTTTCCATCTTTTGTCTTCGTATTCAAACCCAATATGCTCAAGATTTATACGTTCTTTTGTATCTTCCCAGAATAAATCGCTGGTATGAGGGTGATATATTAAATTACGCCGAAATTCATTAGGGCCCTTCATAGTAAGATTATATTGCAAATTCACATCCATATCGCACCATTATATTATAGTTTATTTCCCGCAGTCACAGTTACAGTCACAGGCACAGTTACAGTTACAGTTGCTATAGCAATTATAAACGCCGTTGGCAATACTAGTATTGCAATTGCAGTTGTTGTAACTATTGCTTATTTGGTTAAGAGTACCAAGAGTTAAATTAGCTGTTTGGGTACTAGAAGTAACATTTGTCGATGTGAGATTCACATATCCATATGTTGTCCCGCCTACGAAATCGTAACCAGAAGGATTACCCACGCTTAGGCCAGTTACACCACTCCAACCACTCCACGGTGTGGCGTTCGGCATATTATATAATGAGTCACTATTGCAATTTGAATTTGGCAACCAGAGCGCACAATTAGCTATCTGAGTATCAATTGTTTTTGTTTGAAGCGGCTTCTTTGCTATCCAATTAGCTGGGAAAGGAATGGACATATTATTACCCGTACGTTTAATAATTTAGAGACATCGAAGCAAAAACTTTACTACCGTTACTTACCATCATAAGAACATCAACTTTCGCGGCCGTAGTCGTAAGAGTAGGTGCAGTGCCTCCAGCCCATGACCAATTAGATGCTGGCCAAGTAACTGTTCGTGATCCAGTAGCATCTTGTGTTATGTATACTATATATGTGCCTATTGCTGGTATCGCAGATAGAGCAAATGTTCTGTTGCCCGCTAGAGTTACAGAAAAATGATTATTTAATGAAGTATCACATGTGATTGTTGCAGCATCAGTAAGAGCAGTTACCGTGGAGGATGCATATTTTGTGGCTATAGCAGTCGCCGCCGTCAGCGTCCCCGTCAGCGTCGGGCTCGCGCTCAGCACCATGCTGCCGGTGCCGGTGACGCTATTGGAGAGCGTCACGCCGCCGTAGGTCAAAGCTGCTGATAATGTAGTCGCGCCAGTGACACCTAGTGTCGTCGCAAAAGTTCCTGCGCCTGCAAACGTCGCCAGCTTGGTGCTATCAATCGTCAGCGCCGTCGCCAGCGCGTTCTGTGTTGAACCAGAAACACCAGCAGCAGCGGTCTGGAAGATGATCGACCCGCCCGCACCAGTGCCAGTGCTCTGCGAACCCTTAAACGTCCAGTTAGCGCCAGCTATGTTGGTGGTGCCAGCGACTACGCCTTGGGCCCTGAGGGTCTGAGCTACGGGAAGAGCGGCGTCAGCGGATCCGAATTGGACTGTGGGTGTCGCTAAGGGAGTCGTAGCCGTAAGAGTAAAGCCATTTGTCTGACTAGAATCTCGATGTGTAAATGACCCAGAGCTGTCGTTGGTGAAGAACCCAGTGCTTGAAACGGTATAGCTAGTGGCAGCTACGCTTGAACTAAAACTAGCCGTCCCCGTCACCGCCAGCGCATTGGTGCCGATGGTCGCGCCGCCGAGAGCGAGGGAGGTCGCTGTTGCAACGCCTAGTGCAGGCGTCGTCAGCGTGGGGCTCGCGCTCAGCACCATGGACCCGGTGCCGGTAACGCTGTTGGAGAGAGTGACGCCGCCGTAGGTGAGGGCACCGCTAAACGTCGCCGCAGCAGCCGTGATCGGCGCGTCTGCGCTGTCGTCGGCAAGACGGAAATTCAGCGCAGTGGCATTGCGTTTGATCGCCGGGAAGCTCGATGTCGTGCCGCCGAATTGGAGGCGGGAGAAGTCGGTAAGGGCGGCGTTGTACAGCGTGACGATGCCCGCTCCGCCCCGTCCAATAACCGCATCGTCGGATGATCCGATGCTGATTACGTTCTGGGCACGGAAGTTGTTAGCGCGAAGCGTGGCGTAATCGCTGTCGTCTGCCAGCTTGACAAGGAGCGTTTGCCCGCTCCGAGCGATGGCCGGGAAGCTCGACGTGGTGCCGCCGAATTGCAGGCGGGTGAAGTCGGCGTTAGCCCAATTGCCAAGTTGGATGATGCCATCCGCAGGAGAAAATATTCTTGCGCGATTGACGAAACCAAGCTCACCGGCAGCCGCAGAGCGTATAGAGCTGGAAGCTGTCACCGAGCCAGTTATGCCAAGCGCATCGCTGCCGATGGTCGCGCCGCCGAGTGCGAGGGTGGTCGCTGTTGCAACGCCTAGTGCAGGCGTCGTCAGCGTCGGACTCGCGCTTAACACCATCGAGCCGGTGCCGGTGACGCTGTTGGAGAGAGTGACGCCGCCATAAGTTATGGGATTACTGAATGTCGTATTACCAGATACAGTTAGGGCCGATGTGACTGTTGCTTTATTCGTAGATGTATTGCCCGATATTGTTAGATTCGTGCTAATAGTGCCTCGACCAGTATGAGATATAAGGCCAGTCGTTGTAATCGTTTTACCAGCAGCACCTAGTGTCGTATTACCAGATACAGTTAGGGCCGATGTGACGGTCGCTTTATTCGTAGCTGTATTGCCAGATACAGTTAGATTGGTAGATACTGTTTGAGTACCAGTGTGAGCAGCCGCACCTGTTGTTGTAATCGTCTTACCAGCAGCACCCAGCGTAGTATTACCAGATACTGTAAATGCGCTTGTGACAGTGGCTTTATTGGTAGCTGTATTGCCTGATACAGTTAAATTCTTTGTTACAGTAGCATTTTTCAATGCATTGAGATTGTTATTGGCCGTAACTGTATTTGCATATAGCGATGAATTGACTAATGCAAATTGACTCAGCCGATCAAACGCCGCGTTGGAACGTGTCCGCCATGTTCCAAAGGTATCTGATGTTGCGACGTTTGATATTTTGGCCATATTAACTTCCTACAGTTTTGGTCTTGCTACGTAGTATTTATATAAGATTAGAAGAGTCTGGCGTTTTGGTATAGAACAGTTTGAGTCGAGCATCAGGTTACTATGACCTCGCGGTAACGGCAGAAACTTTTCCTCTACTCAGATTAACTTCAGTGATCAATTGATCGATGTTCTTTTCCATTTGGCCCTTGGTTCCAATCAACTGGGATAGAGAAGTTTCTCCACGACCCGGTCTTGTCCTTAGTTCTTCAAAAAATATTACCGGAGCGTACTTTTCAATTTCTTGTTTAACATCAGCCGCATTTTTGATAGGAATACTCATCATGGCATGCTCTCGCCCTCCTAGAGTAAATTTCACCACAATGTTTTGATTCATATCGTCGGCCTGTATAATTTCCCAATCGATCTTTTCCATTTTAGTTAACAGCTCCTATTCTAATTTCTCGTAGCCCAAGTGATATTGACATTTTCGATTATCCAGTTTTCACTTGCGCCACCGACATAACCAATGCCAAATCGTTATCAATATCTCTAAGCAATAGTGCCCGCTGATTCGGTGACGCGCATCCAGACAGTATAGCTGCCGAGCGAGCCGCCACTGGCGCTAATTGTCACCGCACTAGATGACGCAATTTGATACGGAGCAATGACTCGTAGCGGCCCGGCATGGTATGCGACGTTCGTGAATTGATTGTAGGCCGTATTAAGCGTCACGCTGTTGACCGCAATTGTCCACGTCGTGCCGCCACCCTGCCCTCCTATGCTAGAAACATCGAGTTCAATGACGAGAATGTTTGTTGAGGATTTTGGAGTGTAGCTGAACGAAGGTGATGCGGTCGTAACTTGATACATCGTAACATAAGTGGCGCCGACGCAGCTAGTAATATTACCTGATGACGCAGTACCAAGAGCAGGTGTGACTAATGTTGGACTTGTACTCAGCACCATGCTGCCGGTGCCAGTGACAGCGTTGGAAAGCGTGACGCCGCCGTAGGTGAGGGCCGCTGATAATGTAGTGGCGCCAGTATGAGTGGTTACGCCAGTGACACCTAGTGTTGAAGACAATGTAGTTGCGCCAGTGACGCCTAGTGTCGAAGACAATGTAGTTGCGCCAGTGACACCTAGTGTCGAAGAAAAAGTTCCTGCTGCTGCGGCCAAAGTACCTGTAAACGTCGGACTGGCAGACAGTACCATGGAGCCGGTGCCTGTTACTGCATTCGATAATGTGACGCCGCCGTAGGTTAAAGCTGCTGATAATGTAGTTGCGCCAGTATGAGTCGTTACGCCAGTGACACCTAGTGTTGAAGACAATGTAGTTGCGCCAGTGACACCTAGTGTCGAAGAAAAAGTTCCTGCTGCTGCGGCCAAAGTACCCGTCAGCGTCGGACTCGCACTCAGCACCATATTGCCTGTGCCAGTGACAGCGTTGGAGAGCGTCACGCCGCCGTAAGTTAGGGGATTACTTAATGTCGTATTACCTGATACAGTTAGATTCGTACTAATAGTGCTTCGACCAGTATGAGCTAGAAGGCCAGATGTCGTAATAGTTTTACCTGAAGCACCAAGTGTTGTATTACCAGATACAGTCAAATTGGTAGATACTGTTTGAGTACCAGTATGATCAGCAGCGCCAGTAGTTGTGATTGTCTTACCAGCAGCACCAAGTGTTGTATTACCAGATACTATTAAGGCTGATGTAATTGTTGCTTTATTCGTCGAGGTATTACCCGATACTGTTAAGGCTGATGTAACTGTTGCTTTATTTGTAGATGTATTACCAGATACCGTAAGATTCTTTGTAATCGTGGCATTTTTCAATGCATTGAGATTGTTATTGGCCGTAACTGTATTTGCATATAGCGATGAATTGTTTATTGCAAACTGACTCAGCCGATCAAATACCTTATTTGTCGTAATACGCCATGTATCAAATGTATTGGTTAATGCTACGTTGGCAATTTTAGCCATTTTATATTTTTCCGATAATTGTTTTCAACATGGATTTTATTTCATCTAATTCGAGCTTCATGTTATTTATATCATGTACAGCAGTTCTCATCTCATTATGCTGATCGCGCCGTTTTCTATATGAAGTTAAACTCAATATATCTGTCGATAATATAGCGGAGTTTTCTCCTCGAACAAAACCCGGCGCATCTTTTACCTTTGTATGCATGTTATATCTGCAATGCAATTGCGCGGAAATCGCGAATACGAGGCGGCCGTGTGCTTGTAGTATGCGATAGAACAATCTTGATTGCGAAATATTTGAAGCCCGTATAGCGTGCGCCCAGCGTATTGCGATATTCTATAATACCATTTGTCGTATTGGCTCCTGACTTGTACGCACTTGAGTAAGGACTTACCTCATATGCCAGCTCTAGAAAGTCCTCCGTATCTTCGCTGGATGAATAGCGCGATGAGCTTGTATAACCAGCATCAGTTACAGGGCTCATAGGTATCCACTTGGAATCGGCAAACGTATCGCTATCTTCTCTATTCAGAGCTTTATAAAAGACATGTACTCCTGCGCCACTTGGTTTATAGGCTGTTACATATACACGAAGGTCTTCGGCATCTTGCCCATCAGCCAGTGTTACGCGCCGACTAATATATCGAGCCTTCGCATTACCGCCAGTCTTAACACCATCTTCACTTGATCCAATAGCACTATTGGAGTTGATAAGATTTTCCACCATACAAATT
>Ga0222712_10006324_pt1 | contig 11734 bp, 14 predicted proteins | sample C33_657DmetaG_FD_165043 | JGI IMG/M metagenome (GOLD analysis project Ga0222712, IMG submission 165043) | Estuarine water microbial communities from San Francisco Bay, California, United States - C33_657D | ecosystem: Environmental > Aquatic > Marine > Unclassified | place: USA: California... | reverse complement strand
TTGTGGGTACAATCGCAAATGATACTACGATTTCCTAATGCTCTCGGTCCATGCTCACTCCTTCCTTGATATAATCCTAGTATCTTTTTATCCATGAGTAGGCTGCTAACAAGGTCTATATCCAAATCTACCCTATTTAAACCCTCACTAGAGGCATGAACCTCATCCCTATTATAACTATTGCCCAAGAACATATTTTTTGCCTTAAATGGGCGTAAATCACCTTCCAATCGAGCCATAACTGCCATAGCACATCCATAGGCTAGACCCTCATCTCCCATAGGAGGTAAAACGAATATCTCATCAAACTCCTCTAGTTCGTTAATTCTCTTATTTAGTTTCACATTAGCAAATATGCCACCACTTACTGCAATTTTTCTAGTGTGAGGTACTTTCTTATGTAAATTCTTAATTAGTTCAATTACTTTGTTCTCAAATAATACTTGTCCTGTGTATGCTATATTTTGAATAGCACTTTTATTTTTCCAATATTTAGAACCTACGAAAGAAAAGAACTTTGTATAAAGGTCTAAATATATTCCTCCTGCTTCTATGTTATGAATATCCTCGCTTGTCTTTGTTCCCTCTATTTGTAGTACGCTATCCCAAATATTGTATAAATCCCACCAAATTGCTCCATGCCCACTAAGTCCAACTATTTTGCCTTCATCTTTTAGCCTTTTATATCCCAAGAACTCTGTTAGTGCTGCGTAAAAATGACCCAAAGATTTCCTAGTGGTATCTATTCCATCTAAATAATACATTTTACCATTGCTACCTAAATAAGTGCGAGAACTATGCCCATTTACTCCACCACTTGCATCTGCGCAAAAAACTAGAGTATCATCTTGAAATCCACTCAAATAGTAGGAAAGGGTAGCATGACTTTCATGATGGTCAATATGTATGTATTTATCTCTAGGTATCTCATAACCAAACATCGCTTTAAAAATACCTAGTGCTGTATCTATTGGGAAAAAAGATGTAAAGTAAGTTACCTCATCGAAATTCAATCCATACCTATCTATTAAACATTTAATGCTTTGGTTGGGGTATCTTTCAAAATCATTTTCATAATCTACATAAGGTTTTATACGAGTCAATCTTTCTTCCTCAATCACAGCAACCACCTCACCATTTACAATGTAAGCAGCACCACATGAGTGTGCACCTGCGATAAAACCAAAGATTTTATAGTCCTTCATTTTCTTTAATGATATTTATTACTTTATCTCCTGTAATTAGTTTGTGACACTCAAAGTGACGAGGGGTATCTTCATGCTCAGGACACCAACGCCAATCGCCTTTATTAAACTTGAACAATGGATTATTCCAACATGAATTACATATTGACTCATCGTTTATACGAATAGTATTGATAGTAAATTCATGCTCTTTGTTAGTAAAATTAGATATTAGATATACCTTTTTTCTCAAAGCATACGATAGCCAAGATAAGCCACTAGATAAACCAATAAAAAATTCACTATGATAAATTGCGTTCATAGTGTTTTCTAAAGATTTATCTATAAATGGAGTTAATCCTTTTAGGTCGCTAGTTTTTTGGTACATCATCTCATCCTCTTTACTTATCTCCATAACCTTGTAACCTTTAGATAGTAAGAAATCTATCACATCCTGCCAATAGTACCAAAGTTTGCATTGTGAGGTAGAGTATATAGATATGCAAACATATTTTTCTTCTATGGGTCTTGCCATAGGTTTGAAATCTATTATTGGAACTATCTCTCTATGAGGTATGTGTAAGATATTTGATGCACTCTGTTGTAATGGTATAAGAATTGGGTTTATAGGTTCTTTATTTTTATCCCAGTACCAACCTATTTCAAACATCGCAATTAAATCACTTACTACTTCTCCCCTATCAACAAACTCAAGTTCTGGGTAACTATCCTTGAATAAAAAGTTTTTAAATGTAGACACAACTACCTTACACTCATAGTGTTTAGCAAACTCAAGGCAGTAAGGAATCCATGCAAGTGTATCTCCTAGTGCTTTGCTCTCAAAAGATATAAAAACTCTTTTACCTTTAATCTTGTCTAAAAAGTTTATTTGCTCTATGGTTCTTCCTTCGTAGCGAATGATGATGGCAATATCTGATAGGTATTTCCTATCGAGTCTTGCCCAACCACCTTTTTTCATTTTTGTCCTAAAGAGTGTTTCTTTTGATTGCCTATCAAAAAAAGATACTTCGTATTCTCTATTCTTTTCCCCATCCCCCGTTAGTTCAAAATATAGACCCTTAACATGATGTAATATGTATGTTAACATATCTTTTCTGTGTTTGTATAAATATTTACATAACGATTTCTAATTGTTTCGCTATCTAGGTTGTGAAACTTTGATACTGCTTTATACATATCATTTAGCCTCTTTGATACACTCATCCAATCGTATCTATCACGAATCGACATCATATTATGCATAGTAACATCGTAACAACTAATAATCTCTTTTACTTTACTAACTACTTCGCTAGTGGTAATTTCATTTAGTTTGAATAATCCAACAATATCAATAGAGCCATTGTAGGTAGCAGCCATAGGGATGCAACAACTAGCAGCCTCCATGAGTGTAAGATTAGGATGACCCGCCTCAAGCATAGATGGATGTAAGAATATGGTATGGTTATGGTATATCTTAATAAGTTCATCCTCACTTGGATTATTCGCTATGAGTGTTAACTTATCGTACTCAAGCAAATCCTTGTGTATATCAAAAAACTTTTGGTTAGCATCTGTGCCTACTATCGTTATGGGTAGTCCTAACTCCCTAGCGGCTTCCACACCAAATCGAAAGCCTTTTCTATCGAAACCATAATCCCCTGCCAATCCATTGTTTGCCACCATAAGCAACCTATGGTCAAGAGGTCGAATTGTATTAGGTAAGAAATATGAGGTATTGACCCCATGAGGTAGATAAAAAAGTTTGTCCGTTTCATCAAAGTAATTTAATAAGTGTTCTGCGTGTGTAATAGCGAATATTGATTTTTTCATTGCCTCAAGGTTATGCTTAAAGCAATAACTATCTTTTCCATAATGCTCAGTGTGATGGTCATGTAAAGAAAATACATAGGGTACACCTTTGCGATGTAACTCTAGTGCTAGATTACCCATGTGTACATGAACAAAATCATATTGATTTGGCTCAACTTCACTAACGAATTTAATATCTACTTCGTTACCAAATGTTTCTAGGCAATTACGATATTCCCTCGTAATCTTTTCAACAGCACCCCAACCCATCTGCCCAATAGGTTTAATAGGTATCATTCCTGTGGCTACTTGGCATATCTTCATAAAAATCTTTTGTCTTGTTTATCAATGAGAGAAAACCCGTTTACTTGAGTAGTAAGTCTTTGTTTTACTATACCCATTTTGTAAGGACTATTTTTAAATATGTAGTTAAAGAACATATCACTTGCATCCCATTTTTCCTTTCTAAATTTTTCCTTTAGCCACTTATCAACGAACTTGGGGAACATAATGCACTGCAATCCTATTATATGATTAGTAATAAATAGTAGGTTTTGATTGGCGACCTCTTGTATCATTGGTGATTGTAACCAACCATGCTCAAGGGTTCTAGTATCTCCAAAACTAAAGTACCCTATGTTGTTATCATCTACAATTCTACAAGCCTCAAAAACTTTGTTGGTAAATTCCTCAATAGGAACTTCTATTAAGCAATCACCTTCGCAAACAATCAAAAAGTCGCAATCGTTAAATTCGCTTAACACTGCGTTTTTGAACGCTTCGTAGCACCCGTAGTGTGGGGGAGTGAGTGCTGTACCAAGTTTATGTACGGTATCGTCATCAAAGAGTTCCATTGAAACGCATTGGGGTCGTTGACAGTTAAATTTTGGTGGTAAATCCTTATAGGGTTCGTTAGTGTGGAGGACATACTCGATTCCATATTGGGTAACTCTTTGGAGTAATTCTCTACTTTCTTTCTCTCTTTCATCATTTATAGTTGTCTGTATGTGTACTAATTTAACTCTAGGCTTTTTATTGACCCATTTGAAAGTTCCTGTTCCATTGTAGGTATTGATATTTTTTGAATTAAGTGAATACTTTTCGCTTTTGTATATCACCTCTCCATCAAAGAAATCTATTGTTATATCTATTGATTTACCACTATAAGTAAAATCCTTTTTAAACTCTCGACTCTTACTAATTTGAAAACTACCATTATAAAACTCTCCTCCATCCTCTTTCATTGTAATCTGTACCTTCCTATCATCAATATTATAAGTAAAGAAATAGAACATATATTGATTAGGATGCTTTTCAATAGGAACTATTGAATAATATTCGCTATTTGATGCGACTCCTAACCCACTATTAATTAGTAAGGTTTCTTGAGAGTTATCAATTACTACAACATCATTAATCCTAGTATTTATCTTCTTAACTAGGTAATCTTCTAGGAAGTTTTGAGCACCTATATTGTGGCATACCCTATTATAATCATCGCTAGTTCTAACATCATCAAATAAATTTAAAAAGAAATCAACATCAAAAGTCATCCCATTGGTTTGAATACCTCTACCAAAAGGAGTTTTTAAACTACCTAAATACGCTGTGTTAGTATTAGAAACATTTTCAAAAGATGCTTCAATCGTGGGTGCATCTAATTCGTTCAATATAACATCGTAAGTCGTGTAGAAAAAACGCTTATATCCTAAATCTTTCGCAAACTTAGTAGCGGTGAATAGGTTTACAAGCACTGTTAGTGATTGGTTGCTATGCTTTAATCCATTTATATTTACATCAACATGAAATTCATTGGTGTGGCGATAAAATTTAGTGTAATAAGAATGATGGGTCAATGGGTTGTAAGCATCGAAAATATAGTAATCAACCATTCTTTGTATTTCAACATCTACTGGGTAGTGTGAAATCAAAATAATTTTTCTACCCAAAATCTTCATGCTCTCAATAGTATCTTTAGTGAGTTGAACCCTACTCTTAAGATTTGGGTATGTACCAATAACTATGACTTCCTCCTTGTTCTGCTCCTTCTTGGGGTTTGTTAGTTCAAGTATCTTATTAGCATCTTCATCTACATTACCACTCAAATAGTTCATTCCTTCAATTCGATTGTATCTATTCAAATACACATCAAGGTTATACATTAACTTGGGTAGTGTGGGATATTGTAAAGCCTCCTTAATTACTATGGGATTTAATTCTTTATTACCCCTATCGCCTTTAGATGGAAACAAAAATAGGTCTGCCGCCATCATAAAGTCGTTTATATCACTTCTTTCACCCCAAATCACGCAATTATTTAATCTATCATTCTCCTCTTTCCAATCCATCAAAGGTTTCCAATAAGATTGAAAGTTCTCTGCTTGATTGCCTAGAAAGTGAAATTTTATTTTATACTCATGTAGTTTATCGCACAATTCAAACGCATACTTTTGATTCTTTCTAGGAGTGAATAAGCCAACTATGATGATATGCTTATAATCACTTGATAGACCCAATTTCTTTCTATATTTAGCCTTATCTTGAGGTTTTATATCAACAGGGTATTCAACTACTTCATAGGGTACATCTAAATGTAAATACTTAAGTGCATTGTAAGGACTAACAAACACAAACTTATCGGGCATATATACCTTGCTAGATGGGTTGAAACTACTATCATGAGTTGTTTCTAATATAGTGTAGGGTCTATCTTTTCTATAAACCCAATCACTCAATTCATTACTCATAAACATCTCAGGAAACTCCTCCATCGATATAACATCGGGTGCAAAAGCATTTACAATATCCTTAAACTCCTGTGTTTTATTTTCGCCTAGTGATTTAAATTTATCGTTGCCAATTAATTCTATTATTTTATTTCGTTGTACTACAAACCTCCATGCTACAAACGAGTGCTCAACTACTAAAACATCAAATTCATCTTTTAGTAATTCGACCTTGTTAGCAGTAACTTGTGGAGCACCACCTGTGCTTAAATGAGGAGTTACTATTAAAAGTTTTTTCATATTAGTGATTTAATACTTTCTAAAACTTGTTCTACACTAGGATGACACTCAAATGTTGGCTTATTTTCCAAACACTTGATTAAAGGTGCAACCCCTTGTATGTTACCCCATTCCTTGATACCATGTTTAGCATTTGACCCACATTCTAATCCACATCCACCACGAACATATCTATACTTATATTCTTGAGAACCTTTCCTATAAGGAATACGAAACTCTGGCTTTATTGACGAACCTAAATGTACGATAGGAGTATCTGTTGTTCCTGCTAAATGAAGTAATCCACTATCCATTGTAATGAAACATCTAGCCTTAGTAATCAAATGCCAACAATCGCTAATAGAGGTCTTATTCATAAGGTTCATTCCCTTCTCTATCGCAAAATTGAACACAGGCTTTTGAACATTAAAGAAACCTGTTTCGCTTGAATCCTTACCTATTGAAATAACATTTAACCCAATCGAGTTTAACATTTCAACTAATTTCATCCAATTAAGTGATGCCCATGTCCTTACGGGCCAGGTGTTCACTGGGTGAATTAACACATACTCTTTAGGAATTTCAATTTTCAAATCTTCTAAAGGTCGATAATAACATTCCATTTCATCCTTACCTAGCATAAATCCCAAGTGAATGGCATGAAATTGCCTAATATCAATCATGTTATGCTTATACTCTACCCCTCTTTCATTCTTCTTGCCTACATTGTAAAAGGAATTGTGCATTATGTAATGTTCGTTAAAGTAACCCATATCTAATGAGGTCACTTTATAACTAGCCTCTACATAAGGATTCATCTTAAAAATCTCTGCCATGCGAGATATTATAGTTACTTTCCTTTCATAGTAATCATGCAATTTTTTTATTGTAGGCGTAGCACATATAAGGTCGCCTAATCCATTACAGTCCTCTAGGTTTAATGCTATTTGTTTCATTTGTTGTATCTAAAAAAGTCATAGAACCATTTATATCTATTGTAAATCCAATCACACACTCCAACACCCAATAATTCATTTGCCCTAGATGGCTGTAACGACAAAGTATTTCTTATGATATGGTCACCATAACCCATGTGAGGAGAATCATCCTCATGAGTAATTTGATGGATTGTGTCAAAATTATGTTGGAAATGAGGTATCTCTAAATAGTTATAAATTCTCGCCATTTGCTGCTCTGGGTTTAAACAAAAATCTTCATATTTAATGAATAATATTTTGTGAGAACGACCTTCTAATATTATTGCTTCTAATCTTTCTATTGCAATACCAATAGGAGGATTTGTTGCCCATGTATCTATTCTTTTAGGAACAGTATTGTTTTTTAATTCAATCCAATTAATTAATGTTTCTTTATTTGGGTTTTTTCTAAACGCATTTTCCATACTAGCATATACATCACGCAAATCCCTAATCATGCAAATAATTTTAGGTTGGTAATGCATAAAGTTTTCTAGCCAGTGAATATAAAAACTCCATGAACGACCTTTGTCTAAAAAGTATTTTTTATCTGTTAATGTCCTACAATATGCGTGTAACCCATCATTTAAAAAATTAGTAAAGGCTTTATCTAACTCATCTTTGTTAAGAGCAAACTTAAACTCCTCTGAGTTTGTATAATTAAATCTAGCACCATACAAAATTTCCATCAAGCCACTAGTAGGCGTAACATAAAAATCAGGATTTTGACCCATTATATTTTGCAACAAAGTAGAGCCACTTCTAGGAAGGCTAGATTGAAAAAATATTTTATCTACCATGATTAATAATTTATATAGTAACCATATTTATCATCACCAATCAATAACTTAAAATCGGGGTATCGTTCCAAAAATAATTCATGCGTAAGGTCAGGTTGGAGGTGTGTTTCATGAACATTGTCCATGTATGTTCCTTGCTCATAATTATATGGCACTGCTACCAAGCATAGTATATCATTCTCCTTAATTACATTCAAAATCTTTTTCGCATCACTTACACTTAAATGCTCTAGTACATCCCCCATGATTATATACTCGTAATCTCTAAAATCGTATTCTCGAATATCCCCAATGATTATATTATTGTACTTATTATGCAAGTCGAACTGCGATACATAACTTTCAAAAATCTCAATGGCATCCATGTTAGGGAAATGCTCTTTAAGTAAATGAGAGTATGTACCACAGCCTGGACCAACATCAAGGATGCGAATACTACTTACCAAACTATTTAAAAAATGATGCTTTACTTCCTCTTTGTAAAGGGTGTAACTATAAGGCATAGGTTAATATTTTTTATGCGACTTTTCTTCTACAATAGATGAACCATACTTGTTATTGATGTTCCTTTTTACTTTTGCTCTCAAATCGTTTTTCTTGTACACATTACGAGCAAGTTCAATAAACTTAGAACCAAAATCATTTTTCCTTTCACAATCTCTTTTACCATCCTCAATATGCCAAAGTTCAAAATTAACTTTTGCTAATTGTTTATAGTAAGTTGATTTATCGTATGCTGGGTCTATCTTTTTTGCTATCTTAACAAGTGCACTCCACTCCTTGTGTATGTTGATATGCTTATTAGGTTCATGAATGAACATCAACTTATTTTCAAGTATGGTAATTCTATCAAATAATTCGCCGATAGAAATAGGAATTTTTACCTCCATTGTAATTATCTCTAAAGTCTTTAATTTTGTAGTGCTAAGATAGTGAAAATTAAAATTTGATGCTCATGGTAGTGAAAATTAGATTCAATACTAACTACCCTTCTAAAAGCCAATATGAGTGGAGGCTTATTGTAGATGGGGAAGAACAACTAGTAAATAGTATTAGGGTAGAAGTACCTTGCTTTACCACATCCGAGTTCATTGAGGGTCATGGACAGAAATACCATTTATCATGCGAGGCTAAAAATGTGGAAGTAGAAAATATTTTAAATAAAAAGCAGGCAACAATAAAATGATAATTTGGCTATATGGACAACCTTGTAGTGGCAAAACCACTATTGCACAAGCATTAAAGAATGATAAGAGTATTGCTCCTAGACCTCACTTAATTGATGGGGATGAGTTTAGAGAGATTTTTCAAAACAAGGTATATGGGAGAGAGGGTAGGCTAGAAAACATAAGGAAAGCCATGATTGTTGCTAAATACATGGAGCATTGTGGGTTTACTGTGATTTGTTCCTTTGTAACCCCTTACAAGGTCATGCGAGATGACATTAAAGAATTTTGTAAAGATTTGAAATTCATATACTTAGACTATGTTGGCACTCGCGGTAGAGAAAGTTTCCATGTGGATGATTTCGAGATACCAAGCGAAAATGATGAAAGTTTCCTATATTTAAATACTAGCGACCTTACGCTAGATGACTGTATTTCAAAAATTAAATCGATAGTATGAGTTTAAAGAAACACGCTTTGTTTATTGGTAGATGGCAAAACTTACACGAGGGTCATCTTTGGCTATTTAATCAAAAATTAAAAGAGGGATTACCTATCATAATTATGATTAGAGATGTGCAAGTTGATGAAAATAATCCTAGAAGTGCTGATACGGTGATACAGGTGTTACAGATTCATTTTGAGCACTTTATAGCCGCGGGTCGTGTAAAACTCATGATAATACCAGATATAGAGGGAGTTTACTATGGTAGAGATGTAGGCTACAAAGTAGAGCAACTAGTACCACCACAAGAAATTGCAGAAATTAGTGGTACTAAAATTAGGCAACAACAAAAAGAGCAGGAAAATAAAGTAACTAATATATGATTGTAGAAAAAAAGAGGCACTTAGCAAAAACCATTAGTTATCGACTCGTAAGTTCTGCTATTGGTTTTTTCGTTATGTACTTTACAACAGGTAGCCTAAAAGCAGGAGCAATGTTCTCTTTTGCCGAACTTTTGTACAAACCCATTCAATACTATATCCATGAGAGAATTTGGTATAGATATATAAAATTTGGATTGAAGGACAAAGAGTAATTTTTTTAAATAAAAAACCATATTTTTGATATGGTTATGCGACTTCGTGCTAAACTATAAAAACATGGAAGCAGGAGTTGCGGATTTATTGTATATCAAACAGATGCTTGTTCAACTATCCGAGAAGCAGGATAGCATGAATGACAGGCTCAATGATATTGATACGCACCTAACAAAAATCTCCACCACTGTGATAGGAGATGAAAAGTTCGGGCACAAAGGTTTAGTGTCCAAAGTTGCCAAGTTAGATAAGTATGTTGAGAACGATAAGTTACGCAACGCAAAGATTGTTGGAGGTCTTGGCGTAGTGGGAATGTTATGGACAATATTTTTAAAATGGTTTGCAACTAAATAATGAATCATGAAAAATCAAGGGTTAAAAATAGCACTTGTAATTTTTGGTGTACTTGCATTAGGAGCAGGTGCATATTTTATTTTCAAGCCAAAAATTGATGATAAGGATGACAAAGATGATAATGATGATAAGGATGACGATGATAAAGATGATGATGGGTCGAAATTTGAAAAGTTTGTAATTAATACAAAAAAAGGAAATTTGAATATGCGTGATATTCCATCCACCACGGGCAACATAAAACAATCTCTACCTAAAGGCACAGAGATACTTGCTAAACCTAGCCAAAAAGATGGATGGCATGAAGTAAGTGATGATGGTAAAAAAGTTGTTGGATATGTTTCATCTCAATACATTATAAAAAAATAAAAAATGAATAAAGGTTTGAAATGGGCATTGATTAGCCTACCTATTTTGATTGGAGGATTCATAGTTTATAAAACATTAAGACCTCAAAAGCCAAAACAAGATACTCCTCCTCCAATCCCAGGTGGCGATGGTGTTACAACTACTGGTGGTGGATATACTCCTCCTCCTCCTCCAAAGGCTGATTTTCCTATGGGTCTTGGAAGTAAAGGTGCAAAAGTTAAAGAGTTGCAACAAGCAATTATTTCTACTGGCGATGCCACTGCGATTGGTTTCTTAGGTCGTGCAGGTGCTGATGGTCAATTTGGAACAGGCACCGAGAAGGCAGTTAAAAAATTACTAGGTAAAACAAAAGTAGATAGTCAAGTAGATATTGATAAAATTAAAAATACTAGAAGTGTAAGGGAAGGAAATACTAATCGACTTACAATAGCAAAAAAACTTGTTGATTTATTTAAAAATAAAAGGTACGCAGATTTTTATGCTATTCAAGATATTCAAATAGCAACTGGTAAAAGAACTTCTGATGGTAGGGATTATGATAGAACTCCATCGGTATTAAAAAAGGGTACTCGTTTAGATATTCCTAAAAGTGCAAATTTAGTTGTAGATGTCGAAGGGTTTATTAGAGCAACGACCTCAAATAAATTTTGGGAATTTAGTCCTTATGGAATGGAAGTAAAATAAAAATAAAAATAAAATCATGAAAAAAGATAATACATTACTTTGGTTTGGTATAGGCTCTGTCGCAATTGTAGGAACAATCCTATTTTTTGTTTTTAGAGGGCGTGGAGCAGAGAAAGGTACTAGAACTACTAACGATGAGGTTGGACAACCAGAGGTAGACCCTAATACACTTGTTCCAACTGGCGTTAAAGTTGACCCTAACAAGTTTAAAATTGATTTTGATAAGATTGGAAAGATTCTTGCTACTCCTAAAACCAAGCAACAAAAGTATGATGATATGAAAAAGGCTGGTTATGGTGATGCAACAATCAACATTATCAAAAAAGCAGATGCTCAAGAAGA
>Ga0222712_10006323_pt1 | contig 11734 bp, 18 predicted proteins | sample C33_657DmetaG_FD_165043 | JGI IMG/M metagenome (GOLD analysis project Ga0222712, IMG submission 165043) | Estuarine water microbial communities from San Francisco Bay, California, United States - C33_657D | ecosystem: Environmental > Aquatic > Marine > Unclassified | place: USA: California... | reverse complement strand
ATTTTACAACATTTTTCAATTCCATACCAAATGCTTCGGCAACAAAACGGAATCCACCAACTTCTTTTTCTAAATCTAAATTAGAAATCTTAATTTGATTGATTTTTTCGGTTTCCTGAGCATTTTCGGTTTGTAAAATGGAAATTTTATCGTTAATTTTGGCAATTTGCTTGTCTCTATTATCGATTGAACGAATAAGACGAGAATTTACCTTACCACCATCTAAAATTTTACCTTGATTTGTGTTAAATTCAGTAATTTGAGTGGAAAGTTGAGTAATTTGAGCCGTATTTTGGTCAATTTTTGTTTGATGAACTAAAATTTCTCTATCTACTTGTTGTAATTGTAGTGATTGTGCTTGAAAAGCATTAGAAAGATATCCAAAAATACCGGCAGAAGTGATTAACATAAGAACTCCAACCGAAATAGTTAAATACCATTTATTAAATCCTTTTAAATTATCCCACTCTTGCTTCAAATATGTTGCAGCAACTAATTTAGCTAACTCCAAAGAGCTAGCCATTACCATAACCGATATAGATGCTCCTGCAAAAAGAACACCTAAACCCGTTACAGAGAAATATGCTGCACATCCGGCAATAATTAGCGCAGATAATCCGACTAAATATTTAAGCCAATTCATATTATCTATTTATTCTACTTAATTCTGCAACTCTTTCTACAATCTTTCTGCAAGATTCTAAAGTATTATGAGCTTCAGCAGGTGATAAATGCTGTGCACCTGAAATTCCGTTTTGTAAAATCCTCAATTTCCCATCAAGAGATTCCAATAAGTTTTGAATTTGTTCGTTGTAAATCATACTAATAAATAGTTTATAAATAAAAAAATGGGTAGAACACTATTGCTCTACCCATTAAAGATATGAAAAAAAATTGAATTAACCAACTTTAATTGCGATAGATTTGCTCTTTCTTTCTTCTTTCTTATCAATTGTTAAAATAAGTAACCCATTAGAGAATTTAGCTTCTGTTTTAGTTCCATCATAATCTTTACCTACATTGAATATAGCATCGATATCTTCTACTAAAGGAGAACTACCTTCTTCTTTTTTTGCTTTAATCGTTACCTTATCTTCGGTAACTTCTAATTTAATATTCTTTACATCGTGTCCTAAAACACTCAATGTTAATTGTTGTTTACCATCTTCCAATTGTTTTACATCATAATCCGTAAAGGTTGATGTGTATTTGGTAGATGAATAAGTTGCCGGTAATTCCGTTTCAAATAAATCAAATAAGCTTTTTAAATTTGATGTGTACATAGTAATAAATGTTTTTGGTTTTAAAATAAAAATTCGGTTAATATAGTTCAAATTCTATACCAACCGAATTAAGTATGACAAATTGTCATTATAATGTATTATCTTGTGACTCAATTACAGTACTCATATGGTCTGCCCAATGCATTAAATGAGGAAGATTTGATTTGATTGCTTTTTTGGCATCATATACTTTTAAATATTTTACATTATCTTCATCATATAAACCATCTGTAAGTTTCATACCAAAATATTCTTTCTCTGTTACTGAAATACCATAATGTTGTAAAGTAAACATTGTTCTATCAGTATGTGTCATAAAATCCAATTCATCATTAGAAGTATATACTTTACCTTGATTTTTAATATGCCAATCTGATGGATTTGGAATATAGAATGGTTTTCCCTTAGTTCCTAATTTACCTAAGTCATGATGTAATGCGCAAAAGATTAATTCTTCTTCGGTAAAATCTGGTTTACCACCCATACTGATAAATAATTCTTTTACTTTTAGTGCATTTTTACAAACATTAAAAATATGGTCTATATAACCACCTGTATAACAATTATGATATCCAGCATTACCACTTGCTGGTGATGTTGCTAAATTAACTCCTAATTCTTTTTCAGAATACATGAAAAGGAGTTTTTCTAATCTATCACCTGTAAAATACTTTTTTACAATAGCAATAAATCTCTCATAGTTTTGTTGTAATTCTTGTTCTGTCTTTTGTTTCATCTTTTAGATTTTATTGTTTTATTTTAATTCTTTTCTTTCTTTTTCAGTGCTGTCAAGTATAATACTATAAAAAGATACCTCAAATATACAAAAATTTTTTTAAATTTCCAAATTATCTAAGGAAAATTTCTTTCTTTGTTAATATTTTATATAAAATTTCAACTTCCTCTTCAAACTCTAATTCAGGTAAGTCATCATCAAATAATCTAAGAGTGTAAACTGGTTTACCATTTTCATCAATAAATTCACCCGATTCCGAACTAAATAATGTAGGCATAAATTCTAATTCTTGCATTTCATTTTCATCTACATCTATTAATGGAATAACATAATAATGATACGATTCTTCGTTGATATCAACATCTATTTTGTGAGCTTTCCATTTTTCAAAGGAAGCGTCTGTAATCTTAGTTTGTGGAATTATAATCATAAATAATAAATTAGTATTAGTAACAAATATACTAAAAATTTGTTAGAAATCCAAATTAAACTTATTTTGCGTTATTATATAATTTTTAATTTTGATTTTTTATCTTTTTCTATATTCTCAAATCCAATTGCAAAAATATCTAACATAGAATTTTCAGTATTTATTTTATTCAAAAATATATCTCTACATTCATCCATCCATTCACTACATAGAATATAATTTTCTTCAAAATTATTCATAAACTCATTTATGAATTCAATTAATAATTTAGCATCACCTTTGATTTCTTTAAAATTTGGCATAAATGGATGTGGTTTTATACCTATCATTTTTTCTAAAATTTCTAACGGATATGAGTGAGTCGATATAAAAGGAATTCCTGCTAAAATTAATCCGATAGTTTTTTCTGATAAATAATGTGATACAAAGTCTTGCTTACACCAAGCCCAACTTTCATCCAATATTTGCATTTTAGCTTTTGGTAGAACTCTCCAAAACAAATCCAAACCAATTCCATCATGCCAACTTATCCAAGTTAAATTTTCAAAATCGGTATTACCCAACACGGAATTTAATTTTATATTAGATACTTGAGAATCATATGGTGTAGAGTATGTAATCTTATTAATGCTGTTTGTTCTTTGTAGTAATACCTTTGGTATATTCAATTCATGTAATCCGTTTAAGGTATCTACTCTGTGTTGTTTATGATTTCTTACTGAATACATTAAATCGTAATCAAAATTTAATTTTTTATAAATCTGATTAAATTCATAATACCATCTAATACCAATCAATTCATTCCATTGAAATATTGTATTTGTAAACGCAGTATGTATATTCGAATAATCTATTAATTCATGTAAAAATTGATTATCTGTTATTATTTTATGTGATTTAAGATTCAATAAAACTTCTTCAATCTCACATATTTCAGGTCCCCAACTCACATCTTTTAATCCAAATAATTTTTCAGTCCTAAATAATGTAAGTATCCATCCATTCCTATCTTTTAATAATTCCACAAATCTTTTAAAAAATGGTAAGTCTTCTACTCCACTACTTATATCAATGTCTCTATAATATTCATATTCATTTTTATTTCTTAAAGATGTAAAAAAATCTATTAAATGATAACCATCCGTTTCATCGGATAATATCGGATTAAATATAAACTCAAACTTAATATGATTATATGTACATGAAACTATTCCAATATTATCTACAATATTGTATTCTCTATTTTTAGTATTATGTGCTAATTTATAAAATAATGAATTAGAAAAATAATGATGTACATATATTTTCATATCATTGATAATTTAATATTTTTTCTTTTAAACCCTTCTACCAACTTCCAATATTCTTCTCCGCCATAATATGTGCAAATTTCTTCACCTACTTTAATATCTTTAATTGCAACAAATTGAAATGCTTTATATGATGGATGATTTCTCCAATATGCATTGTTATCATCGGAATGATTGTAAATACACCCATTACCCAATGGTAAAACATATTCCTCAACTTTACCTTCCGATGGATAATTAAATTTATAATCATATAAAAAGAATGCTTGCTCACCTGGCTTAAATGGTAGGGCTATTAAATGACATTCTTCGATAATTTCACCTGCTTTAATTTCTTCGATAGCAAATACACCTAAACCATGTATGGGTGATTCTTTAACTTCTACTTTAGTTGCTACTTTTAATTGTATCATAACTATATCAATGTTTTATTGATTTTTGGAATTGGTAAATTATATTTTTCTTTACCAACATGATGTGTGTAGTATTGATTTGGAGTTCTTAATCTATTTGAAAAATTATGAATATTTAATCCATCGCATAAAATTGTTAATAAATATTGGGATGTTATGGTGCAGCATAAATCAAATGTTTTTATATTGGATTTCCTATCCTTACAAAAATTATATAATTTAAACCATCTATCTAAGTACAATTCTTTTAATTCTTTATTATTTATTTTAAGAGTTCCAATATTCATAACTCTTTGTTTTTTAACCTTCCATTCAGGTACTATATTAGCTATACCCAATGTATTTAGTTCATTTACACAATCATCATAAATATTTAACCAACTTTCCCATCCATCAAAATATACATCTACTGAATCATCTAATTGTGTAAATCTATTATGAAAGATAACATCGCCATCTACTAACATATAATCATCGGTTCTATTTAGTGGTATAGTTTTGTATGCATCCCAAAAAACAAATTCATCGTTTACTATATGTTTAATATCTACTAAATCATCAAACCAATCACAATTGGAATATATTTCGATATCGTATCCCAATGCTTTAGCTGATTTGATACTATTAGTATAATATGATTTTAGCACATTTATTTTATGTGAATCCGTATTTACATTTTTATCAAAAGTATAGATTAGATTCATTATATAACATTTTTATTGAAAATAGCATTTATGTGATTAAAAAACTTTTGCTCAAATTTCAATTCGGATGCATAATGTGTATAGTTGTTATATTCTCTACAAAATTTATAAGATATATTATTTTTATCCATTAATCTGGCAAAATAATATTCACATATTATAATAGATGGGTCATTCCATTCAGTTAAATTTTCAGTAGGTTCTATTGTTTTTAAATACCACTCTCTAAATTTATAATATCGATTTATCAATAAATTTTTAGTATGTAAATTGTTAAACTTTAAAACACCAACATTGCATGCATGTAATCCATCATAATCAAAATTATGTATAAATTCAGATGTATCGTATTTTTTAAATATATCCATATATCTTTTGAATTTTTTATTTTTAGTATTCAAAAGTTTTGTTTCAAATAACACATCACAATCTTCTGGTAAGATTAATTTTGATTCCAATATAACATCACCATCAATTGTGACACAATCTAAATCCTCTCTCTGATGTATGAATATTTTTAAATCATCGGTTAATATAAATTCTTCATTTTCTATATTAACAAATTCATCTATATCATCTATTAAATTTTCATACATAAAATTACATCCATAAAACTTAATTGTATATCCCAAACTTTTGGCTCTACGCATGGCTGCTTTATAGTATATTACTACCCAATCATTATCGGTATAATTACCCATCTTTGTAGTAAAACTATAAACTAATTTCATATTAAATCTTGCTTAATGATTATATCCTCATCAATATACTCATAATCTATTATTGAATATTTTTCAATTAATGAATCTGGTAGATTGATTAAATTAATCGCACTCATATAATTCACAGTTAATTCTTCAAATACGGATATTTCTCTATTAGTATATATTTGTATAATATTATCATTTAAAATCAAATTACAATTTGAATTTCTATTATGATTCAGATATCTGCCTAATGGATTCGTTTCAATCCATCCTTGATAAATTAATCTACTTTCAGTAGTGATGGGTTCTTTTTTTGTAAAATAGTTTCCTATCAATGTGTTAACTGGAATTATTTTAGATGATATAATGCCAATACCTCTTGAATTAAATTTATATCTTTTAAACATTATAGCATTGATTTTTTAACATCAAAATCCGATTCATATAGAAATAAAACCAATGAATATCTTTCACCTAATTCCAATAAGGTTACTTCATGCACATCCGTTGGTGATATAGTAGTTAATGAACCAATTACTCTTGATTGTGGAGTATTTTCAACTATCAAATCACCACCAATATAATCGGTAGATTCTGATAATTGAACTAAAATGGTTTTGTAAATGATATCTACTCCATATTTGGAAAAGTCCTGATGTTGAGCTAAACTACCACCTTTACCATATTTCATAATTTTTATGGTAGGTATATTCTTTACCTTTAAAGGTTTTAGTTTTTCTAAAAGAAAATCGTTTAATTCAGAATTATTTATTGTTACGAATTTAGCAGAACTGCCTTTTCTGAATTTTATAGAAACACCATTGAGAGTGTGAGTATCCATACCATCTATTTCTTCATAGAGATTATAGAATGATTTTATATACTCACACTCTTCCTTTGAAAATATAACCATTTAAAAAAAATATTAAGAATGCTTATTCTTTATATATTGGATAAAATTTGCCAATATAATATTGATTGATTGTTTAGTAGTAGAACTAACAGGAGTTACTACTTTATTATTTAAATCAACTCTAGTGAAAGTTTTATATATTTGTGCCATTTTAAATTATTTATTATGTACTAAAATTCCGTTAGCGTAAAAATTATGATTATCTTCGATTGTAATGATATAGGTTTGAGTATCTTTTTCATCTAATTCGATAATATCTTTGATGGCTGTTTTACTAACACCATTAGATAAATACACCATATCTCCTGCTTTAATTTGTCTAACCTCTCTATCTAATTGATATCGTTTGTTAGTTAAGAATGGAGTAAATGATGCCAATTCTAAATCACCAACATAGAATGGGTGGTCGAATGTAGAAGTTATTGAAGTTTGATTTGCAAATTCATATTTAACTAAATCATTGTGAATTGGAGTTTTTAAACCAATTACTTTTTTAACTTCATTTTGTAAAGTTGATTCATTAAACGAAAGTACATCATCACCAATTACTACATCTTCAATATTCTTTTCAGAACCATCACCCATAGTTACCTTAGTTCCAGCAATAAAGCAAGAACCACCACCATATTTAAAGTTGTGAACTAATAGATTTTCAGCGTAATATGTGTGATTATCTTTAACATCTAAAATGTGATAAACTTCAACTTCACCTACGATATTTTCTTTTTCAATTACAATAGTTTCATTACCATCTTTATTAACTAAAATATCGTTTAACACAATATCTTGCGCTGCAATCCATCCTTTACCTTTTACATAGAACTTATGTAATGCAGTAGATTTAACTTCATTACCATCATCCGTTTTATGTTTGATTAATAGGTGTTCTGTTTTCTTTACAATATTACCAATAGCGCCTTCAACTTTTTCACCTGTAAATTCGTTATATGTTAATAATTTATCGGTTAATACTAAATCTTCAATATTCTTTTGAGTACCATCTGCTAAAGTAATTTTAGTTCCAGCTGGGAAACAGTTATGAGTTACAATCTTAACACTTAATGCTCCATTTGATAGGAAATAAGTATCGGTAGATTCCATATCCACAATATATGTGTTATATTCTCCATCTAATATTTCAACGATAGATGAACTGATATTGATTAATCCACCTGTTAAATTAATTAATTGATGCTTTGTTTCATCGATTTTTGAAACGGATTCATATCTAATACAATCCATATCAATATCATGCACCAATAAGTGTGCTCCACCTGAAGCTCTAAAATCAGAGCCATCTTCCATTGTAATATGGAAAACTAAATTATAAGCTAATGGTTGTTCTATTTTATTAATTAATATTGAACTTGTTTCATATGAACCAGATGGTAATTCTGAACCTGGATATGACCAGTCCATAAATACACTAACAACATCCGTATCAGGTGAACCATTTATATAATATGATTTAAATTCATCTCCAATAGATGCGCTAGATATTAATACACTTGAACCATCTGCTTTAATCATTTCCTCTTGTTCAAATATACCACCATAATTGTATACATTTGTAAATTTAGGGAAATTGGTAGTTAGTTCATAATAGTGTTTGATATTTATCTTATTTGCAATATCAGTATCATTATATTCTATTGATTCCGGCTTAGTAAATAATGCTTGGTTTGTAAATGCAGATACATTTATCAAATCCAAATTACTACCATAAATTATGTTGAAAGAACGAATTGATTCAGCTCTATCCAATTCAGTATTTTCGTAAAACTTAATAATTAAATTTTCATCTTTCAATGTATCAACAAATTCAGTATATCTATCTTCATTAGTTTCAGATGATTTACCAAGTTTGAAAAATGATAATGGATTAGTAGTAGTAGCTGATAAATCTTTAACCACTACATCCGGCATATTTGCTGAATTAATATCAGTAGGTAAATTATCAAACTCAAATGAATTAGCAGAAGAAGAAACACAAAATTCTACAACCGAACCAGTATCACTATTCTCAGCAAATAATTGTAAAGGACCTAATACATTCTTAGCATATTCGGAATCAAATATAGATGCCTCATCGTATGCAAGTCTTAAAACGAATTTATCTTCAGCATCCAAAACCGATGTTGGATATATAGTTGAAGAATCTTCTAATGTAGTATTGAATGTTGTTATAAATGGTGCATTATCAGATAAACTTTGTGATAATGAACTAACTATATCTTCTTGGAAATCTTTGTATACAGCATGCACTTCTGTTATAGATGAACCTGATAATACTTCTATAAAATTACTCCAATCCAAATATTGAATAGCATTAGATACACAAGCGGTATCCGTATTTACTTCCATTAATCTATTATTTCCTTGAGAATCCGAAATGAAATCTGCTGAAAAAAATGTTCCTTTCATATGTTTTTGTGTTATGTTTAACTATAAATATATTATTTTTCTACTTTATTCCATTTATGTAGGTCACATTGTCCCATTAACGGTGTAAATATTTTTTTACCAATTGGACATCCGCATTCAGCACACTTTTTAGTGAACACTACGGAATCAACCATAGAATCGCAAGTATTACATATCGCCAATCTCTTACTAGCCAAATCAGCTTGTTCTTTAGTAGGATTCTCTGCAATTACCCAACTTCTAAATATCTCACTTATTTTATTCATATTGATTTTAACAAATCATTAATTCTTTTACAATTTTCAAAAAACTCATTATGTAGCATTTTTTGATGCATCCAATCTAGTATATCTCTATACTCATCTCTTTTAATTGTTATATATGCAGGAATTCCCTGAAAACGAAATACAACCAATTCATTGGCTGTTTTGTTATGTTTGAAAACATCAATCATATCGATGATGGTTTCCATATGGTCTTTAGTTAATTCTACTCTGTTAATGTAATCTTTCCAATCTAATTGGATGTAACTTTTTTCTAACTTAGATAACGCTTTGGAGTTCATTGTGTAACGGATGGGATGGATTTATAGTAAACAAATATACGAATAATTATTGGATTTTCCAAATTTATTTTGATGGGGGTGGGGGTTGGGGGCAAAGTCGTTTTTTAAAGAAAATTTTTTATATCTCTATTGATAGTTCTTTTTTCTCAATTTAAGCCTTCTCCACCACCACATAGTAAAATGTATCATCCCAAAGATAATGACAAGACCTAGCCCTATTAAAGCAAAGGGAATCATCAATATAGTTAGTATGATATCCTTAATCCATTTCATTACCAACTATTGTAAATCCCAATAATACCTACCAATAACCAAAACAGGTTTAGCGCCATATAAGGTTTGTTTCCTCTTCTCCAAGCACAATAGGTTAAGATAACGGCATCGACGGTATTAACAATCCACATAGCAAAGAAAGGAGTATCCTTATTCATAATGGATAGAACACCAAATGCCAGTATTCGCATCGCTACTCCGATGCCTTCCCAAAAATTAATCCATTTTTCTTCTCTTTCATTTAGTATCATAACTTATCTATTTAGTTCCACTACTACCATATTTTTCTCTATAATACTTATCGTTAGCAGTGATTTGAGATTGTAAATCGTTTCGTATTTGTTGTTGTTGAATTGAATCTTTAACTTGCTCTTGTTCTAATTGTTGTTGTAAGGTAGTAGATGTTTTATCTATCTTATCAGTTAACACCTTCTTCGTATCCTCTACTTTAGCAACCGATGATGATGCGGCAGTTTGTGTAGCAGATTGTACTAAGGAAATAACAGTAGTATCTTTCTCTACATACTGATGTTCTATAATATCATCTTCTGGTTTAACTGAATAGTTCTTAACTGATGTTAATTGAACCCCACTAGCAGCAGGTTGTTCTCCCCAAAAGAATGTTCTCTTAATGGATTTAAAATCAGAACGGAGTGCTCTTAATCTCTCATCGATTCCCTTAATGAATGATGCCAGTTTAGTTTTATCCAATTTACCATCCTCTTGAGCGGTATCTATCTTTAATTTCTCTATTGAGTATTTAACATCATCCTCTTTAATCCATTTGTAATAAGAGAATGTATCACCCGGTCTTTCTATGAAATCAACCAAAGTGTAGTTCAATTGGTCTATGATTCCTTTAGGAACTCCCATTACTTCTTCTCCTTCATATATGTAAGAAACGGAACTCACACCTGCTTTATCATTAGATGTTTTTCTTCCCTCACCCATAGAAGGTAATTTAAGTAAATCAATATTAATAACGGGTATAGTTTTTCCTATCTTAACTTCTCTATCTTTAACCATCACCATACCATTAACCAATATATCGTAGTGTGGGTTATTCATTTTTTTAATAGTATCAATAGTACCTTGAGAACATAGAAGATAATTACCACCTGTATTGATGATAAGACCATCTGCCTGTAAAACGGGTTTAAGGTTATCCAAAGGTTTACCGAAATTAAACTCCAATGGTTTGATATTAGGAGATGCAGATACTACCCAACTATCTGATTTGATGTTGTATCTTTCCGGATTTTGCGTAATAGGTTTTCCCTTAATCATTTTTTATCTCTCTCCAAGCTTTTTTATATATAGTAATCTCTTTGATTTTTCTACCACTCTTTACCTTCAATCTCCATACTTCTCTTTGTAACCTTTGGTATTTACCATCTTCTATTGCAGAGGTAATTATTTCGTTTATATCCAACTCCTCATTAAACCTTTTATAAGATTGTTGGGTTGGGTGTTCTTCCTTTGCCTCACTTCTCTTTTTGTAACCTAATATATGTGCTACTCCAATTGATGTCCCAAAGGTATCCGATATGGTTACATATACATCATCTCTTATCATCTCACTTATTTCTTATACTAATATATATCAATCCTTAATAAAAAGAAAAGAGCTAAATGGGGGTTTAATAAGACTTAATGTGTCAACATTCCGTGTCAAAAAGTGTTCCCAGGGGATTTTTTTTGACCGCAATATTTAAGCGGACCCGACCTGGTGTGGTGGCTGTCCCCTCATCGCCAGTTACATGAAACTCGTCAAGCACCATCCCCCCGTCATCGTTCATCGGTTAGATAGATAGTTAATTAGATAACCTTCTAACCGTCTCACGGACGAGCATAAAAAAACCGGCTACCCTTTCGGATAACCGGCTCAAACTATGAAAAATGAAAACACAAAAAATCTACTCTAACTCCTACCCTTAACCCAGTTAGTATATCTCTCACTATACTGCGCCATTAGT
>Ga0222712_10006322_pt1 | contig 11734 bp, 21 predicted proteins | sample C33_657DmetaG_FD_165043 | JGI IMG/M metagenome (GOLD analysis project Ga0222712, IMG submission 165043) | Estuarine water microbial communities from San Francisco Bay, California, United States - C33_657D | ecosystem: Environmental > Aquatic > Marine > Unclassified | place: USA: California... | reverse complement strand
CCCCCTGCCCCACCCCCCTTCGGGAGCCCCGGGTGTTCGTGTTTCACAAAGCAACTCTCTTTGCCTAGAAACTGATAACGGGGCTCGCCTGTGGACTGATTGGCTGGGGAAACTTCCACCCCTGTTCTGTATTGTTGTTCTTATGAAGACATACACATTCAGTTCCCACAAGGGTGGTGTCGGTACTACGACAGTCGCCTGCTCCGTTGCTTGCTTGCTTGCTAGCGAAGGTCACGAGACACTTCTCGTTGATGCTGGACACAACCCTGACACATACTCATGGCTTGGCTGGCCCACACCTGTTGAGATGACCGAGCCCGTCGAAGTCTCGGCGAACTTGTGGGTCGTTCGAGCCGAGAGCGCACAAGATGTCGTGGCTCTGAACCTTTCCCCCTACTCCTATATCGTGACCGACGCAGGGCAACGCCCCATGTCTCTCTCGTTCTCCGATACCGACGAGAAGGTGCTGGTCGCTCGCAATGATTACATGGCTCTCAGTAACACCGTGAGGCACGACATGGGGCAGTATCACAAGGCTGTCGTGGTCATGGAGAACGAGCGTGTCCTGAACGCCAACGACTGTCGGAACGTGCTGAGAGTGGAGACACTCATAGTGGAATGGCTCCCTGCTCTCTCTCGTGCTATTGACGCAGGGCTCGCCCCAAGCCGAGTGTCTGGACTATTGGGTAACACACTCGCTCAGTTGCTACCACCAAAAATCACAGTCTGACCGAGAAGGGTGGGCGAAAGCCTGCTCTTATTGGCACAGAAGCCCCGCAGCTAGTTATTCATTCTTTGCTAAGAAAGAAACACGGGGCTCCACCAAGCCTGTTGGGAAACTTCCACCCCTGCTAAGTAATGTCTCTCTCATCAACCCCAACCGAGAGGAAACAGCAAATGGGAATGGATGTGTACGGAAAGAATCCGAACAGCGAGAAGGGCGAATACTTTCGCAACAATGTGTGGTGGTGGCGACCCCTGTGGGAATACTGCTGTGAGGTCGGTGGGACAGTCATTGACGACGAACTGGCTGAACAGGGTCACTACAACGACGGTGCTGGACTAGACGAGGACGAGGCTAAGGTTCTCGCTGACACTCTCCGAGACGAGTTGGAATCGGGCAGAACGACAGAGTACGAACGCAAGCACAACGAGTTTCGTGCGAACCTGCCGAGAGAGGACTGCCAGTTCTGTGAAGCGACTGGAATCCGTACTGATTCTATCGGCGTAGAAATGGGAATGCCTACCAAAGCATTGGACGAGGCAGAGGCGATTCTGACTGGTCGCACACACGGCTGGTGTAATGCTTGTCGTGGAGTCGGCACAACCGAATCGTGGATGAGTTCCTACCCATTCGCCACAGAGAATGTGCGAGAGTTCGCAGAGTTCTGTGCCGAGAGTGGTGGATTCCAAATCTGCTAGCCCACAGTCTGTGGCAGTCAGGGTTCGTCGCTGTTTCCCCTGACTGCCACATTCCATTCAGGAGCCCCGGTTTATTTACTGGCAAAGAAGGAGACACGGGGCTTCGTGGGAAACTTCCACCCCACCTTGTTACATTTACCTTATGAAGAAAACAGCGAACACAGAACTTTGGGCACTAATCATCGGCATCCTTTTTGGTGCCATTCTCGCCTTGTCGGGAGTGTGGATGAAGCAGTCACTGGACTTCAAGAGTGAGTGCGATGGAGTAGTAGTCTCTAGGTCGTGGTCATTTGACCAAACCGAGTACTGCGTAGACCCATCGGCGATGAGGGAGGACAAGTGAAGACCATTCTCTATGTGATGATGACAGGCAGTGCCCTGGCATTTATTTACTGGTTCGTTGGCATCGTGAGGATAGTTCTATGAGCACGTTTCTCTTCGTCTTCCTGGTCGTCATGTCATTCGGCCTTGGTTACATAGTTGGAAGCGACAAGTGGTTTTAGTTCGACCTGAGCCCCGACACACCCCATGCGCACCCGGGGCTCCCCAGCCGACTGAGTTGCTCAACACAACTGACTCGCTAACAAAAGCAAGCACCCACCCCTGACACACCCACCCCTGACACACCCCCAATAACCTGACGGTGGTGGATGACCCTTTGGGAAACTCCCACCCCACCTGAGTAAGTTGAGAGACATGAAAGCGACACTCATCCCAGCCGAAGGAACCGCCCGAGTGGTGGAACTCCCCGAAATCAACGCACACATGGAAATCAACCGTCTTGTCGGCGGATGGTTTGACTGCGTGAACCGTCACGGGTTCACCGCCTATGTCCACGATGAGGGCTTGCTCATCGGACTGCGCCCGAACAACGCCGCCACACTCATCACGGGTCAGGTCTTGGTCGGAGATGTGGTCTTGGTCGGCAACATCAGCCCTGACGGCGAGTATGACGGGGAGAACTACGACCTGCCCAGCGAGATGCTGTCTGAGGCGTTCTTGGTCATGTGTACCGCCGTGAACATGGATGAGAACCTGACCGCCGAAATCGCCCCTGAGGCAGAGAAACTGGCGGAAGGTGGCATTGAGTTCATGGAACTGGACAGGGAAACCTTTGAGGCGATGTTCGGAGAAATCAAGTGAGTGACGAACTGGAACTGGATGAAGTCACCGTGTCTGTCTCACGACAGTTCACGGGTCAGGAGTTGTCTCTCATCATTGAGGCACTCATTCTCTCTCGCGCTCACGCGGTACGCCCTAACTTTGAGGAGATAGATGAGGCGACCATTCTTGAGGCGATGACCGAAGATGAACCCGATGTGGATGTTCCAATGAAAGAGATGACCGATGACGAAACGGAATCGTTAGAGGAGATGATTCTCTTGTTCATCGGGGGTCTCAGGGTCTTGGAACTAGGGAAGCGTGAAGTCTTGGATGACAAGGTTTCCGAGTTCTCCACCGAGATGATTCGTGACATTCAGGAGTTTCTCAAAGGAATGGAATAATCATTCCACCCCGAAGCCCCGGGTTGCCAAATAGAAAAAAGAACAACGGGGCTCCCGAATGGGCTGTCGGGGAAACTGCCACCCCACCTAAGTAATGTGACAGACATGAGCGACACACCGACCATTCCCCTCAACGACAAAGACATTGTGTATGTGAACGAAGTTCGCAACTGGGAGAACCGCAAACTCCCGTGGTATCAGCGACCTGAGAACATTCCCTCTGAGGACTTGGCAGAGGCTCAGGCATACGCCCGAGAAGCCTCCGACACCGAGAACGAGTACGAGTGGCGCATGAGGCACTACACGCACCTCCGTATCGGGTACGGCTGGGCAGTCCGTTGCTACTACCCCTGGTTCATGGACAGCCACGCAGACGCTATGGCGTTCATGCGAAGGATGTGTCTCCACAAGTGGGGCGAGAAGGTCGGTCATGTCCGAGACGACAACAAGATACTTGGGACATACGACAAGGGCTACGAACACACTTGCGAGAAGTGCGGAGAAACCGAGTATGTCCGTACTTCCTACAACAACTGGTCGGGAGACTAGGGGGAGAAAAGGGCGGGGCTCCCCTCCCCCTAGCACTCCACCTAGCCTGTTGGGAAACTTCCACCCCACCTAACTACTGTAAGAGACATGAACACCGAACACGACACCGATGAAGTTCAGGCTTGCGAATGGCACAACTGTTCCGAGCCTGCCACTGCCGAAGACAGACGGAGTATCCCTGTCTGCCAACGCCATGCCGAGGAGGACTGGGCTAATGACTGAACTAGCAACCACAAAGGGCGAGATTACTAACGCCTGTAACTGTCTCACCTACGAGGACGAGAACGGTAATGAAGTCTCCATTGACGAGAACTACACCTGTTTTGGTGACTGTTGGGAGTTCGCTGTTGAGGACTTCGCAATGGTCACCGAGGACTTGCGAAACGCAAATGAGACTAACTGGTGGAGAGTTTCTAACTTGCGCCTGTGGAGTGGAGAAGTTTCGGGATACTTCCACGCAAAGACGGTTGCCGACATCATCGAGGGTATGACCGTTCGCAGTGAGTGGACTATGCGCTATGAGGTATTCCCTGACCGTATTGAGTACTCACTGTCGCACCATGACGCCATGGGGAGCGCAACAACGCTGACGCCTATTAGTGAAGACGAGCGAGAAGAACTGGGGCTGTACTAATGAGCATGGTGCTAACCAACCGAGACTGGATAGAACAAGCGAAGTGCCGAGACGCTGACGACGTGCCTTTCTTTCCGAGCAATAGACGAGAACTAGTGAAGGCTCTGTCATTCTGTAATGCCTGCCCTGTTAGTACGGAATGTCTCCAATACGCATTAGACAACGGCATTGAGTATGGAGTATGGGGAGGGACTACCGAGGCTGAGAGGTTGAGGGTTAGACAGTCTCAAAGGCTGAGAGGTATCCACCCGACGGCTTAGTCCGTCACCCTTGAGCCCCGCCGGCCGCATTGAGTAGCCGGGGCCCCTGAGACACTTTTGCCCACAATGTCTCACCGATAATCCGATTTCCGTTTTTCCTGCATTTAGTGAGTAGCAGAAAGAAACTAACTCTAACTAAGGCGACGGTGGTGGATGACCTACGGGGAAACTTCCACCCCCCTTTGTTATGTTCATACCTATGGGACTTGACCAATACTTATACGCAAAGAACTATCTCTCACCTGCCGAATGGCGTGGAGAAGAAGCAACGAAAGATTTCAACCTTATCGCAGATGCGATTGGTTGCCGTGCTTTTATGCACACAGACCTGCCCTCTATCCAATGCCAAGTGAAGGTTGGGTATTGGCGTAAAGCAAACGCCATTCACCAATGGTTCGTGGATGCTTGTCAAGACGGTAACGATGACTGCCGTGAAGCATATGTCAGCAGAGAACAACTAGAAGAGTTGCGCAAGGTTTGCGTAATGGTGATAGACAACAACGCGCTAGCAGGTGAACACCTTCCAACTCAGAGTGGTTTCTTTTTCGGCTCTACTGAATACGACGAGTGGTACTACGCCGACCTCAAAGACACGGTAGCGATTATTGACCGTTGCCTAAACGAAGTCCCCGATACTTATGAGTTCTACTACGGAAGTTCTTGGTAACCCAATGCCTCTAAACCTGAAAGAAACCTGCGTGGATTGGCTTGTCTGTTCGTGTGGTAACGAGCCACATAAAGACGGCTTTTACACCTGCATCAGTACCGGTGAATACGTTGAGCCGACTGTGAACGGTGCGTGGCAGGGAAGTCTCTATGTCTGTATTCGCTGTTTCGCTATTTACGACATAGACACATTTGACGAAATCGGAATGGCTGATGGTTCTATTCAGGCGAGGTGGATTTCGGGAGAGTGGTTCTAACCATCACTTCGGAGCCCCGGCAACAACAGTTTTATTTTGCTATGAAGAACAACGGGGCTACGCCTACTTGCCTGTCGGGGAAACTCCCACCCCACCTCTGTAATGTCTACATCACACCGACACCGCAAGGAAGGAAACAGCAATGAAGGTCACATACGCAAGGCACCACACGAACATCACAGAGAACTACGAAAGTAACTTCTGGACTTATTTGGTAGATAGTTCGTCTATCTCCTACATTTGCCACAACCACATTTCGTGGCACTCAGGAACTCTCGCAGGTCAAGAGCACAGCGACCTGACCATTGGCTTCACCAACGGCTCTCTCTACACCTATGAAGGTGTCCCCACACGGGTCGTTCTCTCCCTCATCACCGCAGAGAGCGTGGGCAAGGCGTTCCACGCCCTTGTCAAGAAGGGTGGATACGAATACACCAAAATCCGTGACGCAGAGAAAAAGAAGGAGGAAGTGTAAAAGGGAAACTTCCACCCCACCTAAGTAATCTCAATAAAGCCAACCACAACTACTACAAAGAAGGAAACCAAAGTGGCAACGAAAGCACTCAACCTCAAAGTCAAGACCGAGAAGGTCATCAAAGCATTGGAGACAGCACTCTCCGAAATCAGAAAGAAGCAAGACGACCACAAGAAGGCAGAGGAAGCCCACAAGAAGGCTCTCGCTGAGTGGCGCAAGAAGGTCATCACCGCTATCGGTGACGGCAAGGTCAAGGCAGAGGAGGACTTCTCCTCCCACTCGTGGCGCAACGAAACGCCGAAGGTCAGCATCACTTTCGCCCTGCCAGCAAGTCTCGTACAGCCGAAAGAACCTGAGTCGGACTTCCCCAAGTGGTCGGTGAACAACGACATAGAGGAGTTGGAGAACGCTATCGCTCTCCTGAAAATGACTGACGAGGAGTATGTCTCGGCGGCGACCTACAAGGGCGTGGCTCGCTTCATCAGGTAATCACAACAGACCCCCCAACGGAGGGCGAGCGGGAACCACCACCCGCTCGCCTTTCTGTCGCCCCCGTAAGCCCCGCCTTCATAGCAGTAAACATACAGAAACAGCACACACGGGGCTTCGCACCCCGGTATTTGGGAAACTCCCACCCCACCTCTGTACTGTGAGATACATGACAACAACAAACGACACGCAACCAAGCGTTCTCCCTGCCCATTGGGAGCACGTATCACGATTTAGAAAAGATGAGCCGATTGAGATTCGGTTCCATGGCAGGGGTGACCGTTACTGGCAACTCCTTGCTTCCGTCACTCCTAATGGCGTAGTCCATTACCGATTGGAGTCCAACCCTCGTGGTAACTATTCGTACTCGCTCTCTTACCTTGTCGGTGACGTGGACATGTCTCTGCCGATGAAGGCTTACCAAGGATGGCAGAGTGATGTTCTCGCATGGCTTGTGTCTCACACTAGTACCAAAGGCTCTGTGTATTTCGTGGATGATGTGCTGTAATGGGTACTCGCTCAATAATCGCAAAACAAATGGGCGACACATGGCAGGGGCGCTATGCGCATTGGGATGGATACCCAGCCCACATGGCAGGTTCACTGTTCCATATCGTCAATAGAGACGGTGTTCAGGTGGCAATAAATAACCTTATTGAGGAAAACTTTTATTGGTCATCTATAAATGAGTTCATGACTACTGAAGATGAACTAGGCGTTGGATATACAGACGGAAGGTTTAAGAACGTTCCTGGATACGGTTGTGCTGGCACTAACGAGCAGTCATCATCTGATGAATGGTGGGGGCCCGAAGAGGTGGCAGGCTCATGGATTGAGTGGGTCTACATCATCTCCGACAAAGGACTTATGGTCATAGACGTCATTCGTGACAAGCCGTTTGGCTTCTTCCGGTGGGGTAGCCACTATGACTGGTACGCACTCCAAGAACAGTGGTACAGTTCCGACGAGGAAATGGTGGCCCAATGATTGTTGATGATGAGACATACCGAAAAGCACTGACGATTGCAGTGAACTTCATACTTTCCGACTACCCGAGAGACGTGGACATTGTAGATATACCTACTCTCGTAGAGTTCTCCGACCAACGCATTTTGGTATGGGAGCCGTTCACTTACGGTGGGCGCTCACCCAGCATGATTGCTGAACACATAGATTCTCTCTGTTCAAATATTTCTGAGCTTATCGAATCCCTCTAACCGGGTCTGAGCCCCGGCCCCACTGGTCCGGTAACGGGGCTCCCCCATCGCCCGACCACGGAGAGTGACTGCGACCACGCTGCGTGTTTAGTACTAAATCCAACTTTTTGTATTTAGAACCAACCCCTAGCCCTATTTACCTGACGGTGGTGGATGACCCTTTGGGGAAACTGCCACCCCTCCTTGTTATGTTCTTACCCATGAAGAAGTTCCTAGTTCGGGTAACCGAATCCATCAACCATGATTACGAGATTGAAGCAGAGACCGAAGAAGATGCTCTCTCTATCTATTACTCATACGACAACGACCAACTCAAAGCACTTGACCTTGACGGTCAATCAGAATGGGATTCACACCCATGGGAAGTAGAGGAAACAGAATGATGACGTTCCATCACCACATCAGAATCCTCACCGAAGTGTCGTACCCCGAAGGTCCAACCTACGCCAAGTGGGATTACTTCTCCATCTCGGATGAAGAGTTGCCTCAACACTTCCGAGAGTTGCCCGACCCCGAGGAGTTCTATGACTTCCTAAACAACAGTGGATTCTGGGTCAAGGGCTGGCAGGAAATCACCGAAGAGATTGACGCTTGGATTGACTCTCACCCAGACCAATGTGGGTTGCAAGATGAAATCGCAATAGAAGTTGCCTTCATATGAGCGAGGAAATGGAAGAGATGTTGGACAGTCTCTTTGAGAGTCTCTCTTCTGCTGTCCATTACTACAACGGAATCTTGGACGACATAAAGGCTGGCAACTACACGGCCGAGAAGGCTAGGCAGGATGCCGAGAACCTTATGTTCAACGAAGGGAACGACATTATCTCAACGTTGGAATCCATTGGAGAAATGGGATAGAAGAAAGACGGGGCTCCCTGAGCGTCGTTTGGGAAACTCCCACCCCACTTAGTTAGATTCATATCACCACCCACTATTAGAAGAAGGAGGCAGAAATGCCGAACTGGGTTAGTACAACAATGGAAGTCATTGGGTCCGAATCAGAGGTCCGTCGGTTTGCCGAGGGAATCAAGGACCGGGAAATAATCAAGTCCTACCTTCCAGTTCCAAAGGAACTAGAAATCACGAGCACTAACGCGTTTGACCCCAACCAAATCCCCCCGAAGTGGCAGGAGTGGGTGACTGATGGAAGTTGGACACAACAGCAGTACGACGAGCGAGTGGCAGAAAACAACGCACTCTTTGAGGCTCAGCAATCAAACATCGCAAAGCATGGGTGCAAGGACTGGTACGACTGGCAGTACTCGCAGTGGGGGACAAAATGGGGAGACTGCGATACCGATATCCAGCCGATAGGTCAAAGAAATGACGGCAGGTATGCACTTTTCACTACCTTCCAAACTCCATGGGGTCCAGCCCATATGGCTTGGGAAAAAATCTCAGCGATGTTCCCTACATTGTTGTTCACTTTTGACTACGACGAGGAGGCTGGCTTCTTTGCTGGTAGCCAAGTGTTCATGAACGGCGAGTCTGTCTTTGAGGCAATCTATGAGCCGTGTACATACGCCGAGGAGGTTGATTGGGATGACTACGAGTCCATTGACAAATACGAAGCGTGGAAGACAGAACGTGGGGACAAAATCGCCGAAGAGTTGATTTCATTTATGAACGAACTTTGGGAAACTGCCACCCCACTCGGCTAGATTACCCAAACCAACTGCTGAGAAGGAGCAAAGAAGTGAGAGTCAAGGAACTGGCAGAAATGCTTGCAACGCTGAATCCCGAAGAGGAACTGTGTGTCCTGATGTGGAGGAAGGAGATGTTTGACTTTGAGGAGAACGATGACCTAATGCTGACCGAAACTGGTTGGGGCAAGGTTGTCCACGACTTTGAGGAGTCACCCATTTCCAGCAATATATACGATGAGATATTTCACGCAGTCTTGGACTACGCTGACATCAGACCGTTCGAGGAGGACGAATCGTGAGCGAAAAAATCTCACCCCAAGAACTGATGGAGTTGCTGGAGGAGAACTATTACACTCTTGCCAGTACTGGTTCAGATGCTGCTTATGCAATCATCGCAGACTTTGGAGAGGGCAACTTCCTCCCTAACCTGGAAGAGTGGGGCATAGATGCAGTTGAGTTTATTCAGGCATACAACGACTTGATTGACATGTGGCTAGAAGACGGAAAGATGGATACACCAGCAATGGAGTGGGCAAAAAAGAACAAGGAGCAGTGAGGGTCCTGAGCCCCGGCGGAAGTTCGGACCGGGATATCGATATAGACGGGGAAAGACAATGCAGGCGACCAATCTCGTTTATCGGAAAATCCGATATTTCCCATTTCCAATCCGACGGTGGCGGATGACCCGCCGCGCCGGCCGCAAATAAATCAGAAAAACAAATATTCTCGAGGGGTGTATCACGGTTTCCAGGGGAAACTTCCACCCCACCTAACTAATATGGAACACATGGCAGGACTAAAAGTATTACTCAACAAAGACTTCACCGATGCAGAAAACCAACGCATTTGGAGTGAGGCAAAAAAACAACACAGTCTCAAACAGGACCAATCAGGATGGCTTCTGCCGATTGACGTTAGACAGCACCTCGCAGAAATAATGAGGGCTCTATATGTATTGGAAAAATGGCAGAACGAAGGTCGCTCGGGGAACCCCCTAAAATACCTGCGCTCCTACTCCATCTCAGAAGGAACGATTGCTGAGGTTGCCCGAATGTACTTGGACATGGACATAGAGCCCGAAGACATCTATGAACATGTGAAGACAGAAAAGCGTTCAGACAAATACGACTCCTTCACCGACTGGACTAAAGACAAACTATTTGAACAGTTCACGACTGAGCAGTTAGTTGAAGTTTCCGGTTTTTCGTACCAGACAACACTGAAGTTTATTTCGGAATCTCCACATTTCCGGAAAATCAAAAAAGGTCTGTGGGAGATTCGTGACCCCAAGGCTGACAAAGAAGCAGGTCTCTGATGAACACCACGAATGAACGAATCAAGTCTTTCCTGAAAGACCCGACTCTCTACAAGACGACTGTTGTCGTTGGGAGCAAGTCATACGAATACTTCTCATGGTCAGAAGGTGATGACATTCAGACGGCAGAAGATGTCTCCATGCTTTGCCTCCATCGTGACCACGGCATCACCGATGCAGAAGCGGACGAAGTAACAACTCAGGCTGTTTAGTAGGAGCTGAGCCCCGCCTGTTCATCCACAGGTTTATCCACAGGATGTGAATATCTATTACCGGGGCTCGCGAGGCGAAAACGGGGAAACTTCCACCCCCCTTCTGTACTGTCTCCCCCTGTGAGCGACATACACATGGAAACAAGGGTTGGGGAAACTCCCACCCCACTTCTGTAAGTTTCTCTCCGTCAAGTCAACTACTACAAAGAAGGAAAAGAATGACAACGACAGCAGACCCAACAACCACCCTCCCCGAGTGCTGGCAAGCACTGGAAGACTGCCTGAACAACGGCATTGACCGTGTTGTTCTGTACGGTCCGTCAGGAATCGGCAAGACCTATGCAGGTCTCAACATGGGAGATACAACGGGCGGTGCATACCGTCTCGTTTGCACCGAAGACATGACCAATATGGACGTGACTGGCGCATTCATGCCTGACGGAAGCGGACGCTTCTCTTGGGTCAACGGCTCCGCTCTCAAAGCGTGGGAAGGCAACGGCGTGGTCGGTGGACGACTCATCGTTGACGAAGTGGACAAAGCATCGGGCGATGTGTTCGCAACACTGCTCGCCATGCTGGATTCAGCCGAATCAGCATCGTGGGAACATCCCGAGTCAGGTCGTGTTCATCGCCCCAAGGCTGGATTCTCCGCAATCATGACAACCAATGTGGAGAACATGGAAGAACTGCCGACTGCATTGGCTGACCGATTCCCTATCCGCATCCGCATCAACACTCCGCACCCGTCTGCTCTGCTCTCCCTCTCTGAGGATTTGCGTGAATATGCAGTGCGTATGGCCGATGCTGGTCCCCGTCGCATTTCGCTCCGAGCATTCAAGGCATTTGACCAACTCCGCAAGGGTGTCGGTGCGCAAAAAGCATCCACCATTGTGTTCGGTTCTCGTGCCGAAAGCATCTTGGACGCAATCGCAATCAACGGAGTGAGGTAAGCATGGAATCCACACACAACATCAGTGCCGAGCCTGAATGGCTTGGGCGAAGCGATACCGGCAACGGTTCGTGGGTTGTGACTGAATGCAATCCTCGCCGAGGTGAGCCAGTGACTTCAATCGCCGAGCGAACAATG
>Ga0222712_10006320_pt1 | contig 11735 bp, 15 predicted proteins | sample C33_657DmetaG_FD_165043 | JGI IMG/M metagenome (GOLD analysis project Ga0222712, IMG submission 165043) | Estuarine water microbial communities from San Francisco Bay, California, United States - C33_657D | ecosystem: Environmental > Aquatic > Marine > Unclassified | place: USA: California... | reverse complement strand
TCCTCGAATTAGGCACGCGCGCCCAAACTCTTCCAACGCGTAGGGGCGCATTTCAAAGGTCACAGAAAGAACTTTATGGCAAAAAGGCGATATCTACTAAGATAGAAATATGACTCAATCGCCATTTCTTTATATGAAAGAGAATTCCAAGACTGTTCTTTGGAACGACTCGGCCGATCCTAAAGAACTTCAGGATGCGCTCACGTGGGGAATTGTTGGCGCAACCTGTAACCCGGTGATTGCGCTAAGTGCGATCAAAGCTGATAAAGACCATTGGGTTGGACGAATTAAGGAATATGCGAAAAACCATCCAACAGATACAGATGATCAAATCGGCTGGGCCATGGTTGAAGAACTTTCAATTAATGCCGCAAAGTTATTTGAAGCAGAATTTGAAAAGCAAAATGGGCGCAACGGGCGTTTATCTATTCAGACCGATCCACGTAATTTCCGCGATGCCAAAGCGCTTACAGATCAAGCCGTCGCATTTTCAAAGCTAGCTAAAAATATTATTGTAAAAATACCCGTAACTTCTGAGGCGATCAGCGCATTTGAGGAAGCTACCTACCAAGGTGTGAGCCTAAATGCGACTGTTTCATTCTCTGTTGCTCAAACAATTGCCGTTGCCGAAGCGATCGAACGTGGCCTCAAGCGCCGCGAAGCGGAAGGTCTAGATATCTCGCAGATGGGTCCAGTCTGCACGATCATGGTTGGTCGCGTTGATGACTGGGTAAAAGTCTCTGTAGAAAAATCTGGCGCCATGCTTGATCCAGGGGTAATGGAATGGGCCGGCGTTGCAGTCTTTAAGCACGCACATCAAGTTTATAAAGAGCGCGGTTATCGCACTCGTTTGCTTTCGGCAGCATTCCGCAATCACATGCATTGGAGCCAAATCATTGGTGGCGATTCAGTGATTTCTCCTCCATATGGTTGGCAGGTAAAGATCAATAAATCAGGGATTACGCCTAACCTCAATAGCATCGAGGAGCCGGTTGATCCAGCGATCCTAAAGACTCTCCAAGCGCTGCCTGAATTCAACAAGATGTATGACGTTGATGGACTTAAGCCCGAAGAATTCACCAACTTTGGTGCAACTCTTCGCACATTGCGCGGTTTCCTACAGTCCGTAAATGACCTAGAGGCGTTTGTTCGTGACGTCACCGTTCCCAATCCAGATAAATAGGAAACTCCCCTTGTAGCATTTCTGCATGACTTTTTCAGAATTTAACTACATCGGAATTATCGTTGCATTTTTCATCTCATTTATTAGCGGAGCAATTTGGTTTGGACCAAAAACCTTCTACCCAATTTGGATGAGAGAGCGCGGCATCGCCTCAGGTCAATTAACGACTCAGCAAAATAAACCAGTTCTTCTATTCGGCGGAACAATTCTTGGAATTTTGGCTCAGACCTTTACCTTGGCCCTAATCATCAATTCGCTGCAGCAAGCAGGCGCACCAATGAGCGTTGCAACAGGTGCAGGAATTGGGCTCGCGCTCGGAGTCGGAATAGCAGCTTTTGCTTCACTATCGCATCGCTTATTTGGCGGTGAGAACCTAAAAGTTTGGTTAATTGAGACCACAAATGACGCAATTAACTTAACGATCGCCGGAGCGGTGATCGCTTACTTTAACTTGCTGACTTAATAATTACTTTTTTAAGTCGAAGCGATCTGCGTTCATCACCTTTGTCCAGGCACTTACAAAGTCCTTAACGAACTTAGCTTGGCCATCGCTTTGGGCGTAAACCTCTGCGTATGCGCGCAGAATCGAGTTCGATCCAAAGACCAAGTCAACGCGAGTTGCTGTGAATTTAACTTCGCCAGTTGATCGGTTACGTAAGTTGTACAGGTTTGCTCCTGCTGGCTCCCAGATATAAGTCATGCTGGTTAGCACATTGAAGAAATCGGTATTAAGGGTTCCGACTTTTTCAGTGAATACACCATGCTTTGTGCCGCCGTAGTTTGTGCCAAGAGCACGCATTCCACCCATCAGCACAGTCATCTCAGGTGCGGTTAGCCCCATAAGTTGAGCGCGATCTAGAAGTAGCTCTTCTGGAAGAGCTGAATATTCCTGCTTCTGCCAGTTACGGAAACCATCATGAATTGGCTCGAGTGGAGCGAAAGAGTGCGCATCGGTTTGCTCAGCAGTTGCATCGCCACGACCTGGCGCAAATGGAACTGAAACTTCAATCCCAGCAGCTTTTGCTGCAGCTTCTACGCCTACGTTTCCAGCGAGAACAATTACATCGGCGATGCTTGCGCCTGATTCTTTAGCGATTGGTTCAAGTGCTGCAAGCACCTTCGCCAAGCGCGCTGGTTCGTTTCCTTGCCAATCTTTCTGTGGCGCAAGGCGAATGCGAGATCCATTTGCACCGCCGCGATTATCTGAACCACGGAATGTGCGAGCGCTATCCCAAGCAGTTGCAACTAGATCAGAAACAGAAATTCCAGTAGCCGCAATCTTTGCCTTCACAGCTGCAACATCATAAGACGTTGAACCTGCTGGAATTGGATCTTGCCAGATTAAATCTTCCTTCGGAACATCTGGTCCCAAGTAGTTAACTTTTGGTCCGAGATCGCGGTGAGTTAATTTAAACCAAGCGCGCGCAAATACTTCGCTGAAGTAAGCAGGATCTGCATGGAAGCGCTTTGAGATCTCTAAATAAATAGGATCCTTAATCATCGCCATGTCGGCATCGGTCATGATTGGGTTATAGCGAATTGATGGATCTTCCACATCAACCGGCTTATCTTCTTCAGCAATATTGATTGGTTCCCATTGATGGGCTCCTGCCGGAGATTTCTTTAACTCCCAGTCGTACTTAAATAGAAGTTCAAAGTAACCACCATCCCATTTAGTTGGATGTGTAGTCCATGCGCCTTCGATTCCGCTGGAAACGGTATCGCGGCCGATGCTGCGAGTTGTATGGTTCATCCAGCCAAGACCGGCTTCGTGAATTTCTGCACCTTCTGGACTTGGTCCAAGACGTGAAGCATCGCCATTTCCGTGCGCTTTACCAACTGTGTGGCCGCCGGCTGTAAGTGCAACGGTTTCTTCATCATTCATCGCCATGCGTGCAAATGTTTCGCGGACATGTTGCGCAGTTAGTAATGGATCAGATTTTCCATTCACGCCTTCAGGATTTACATAGATCAATCCCATTTGAACCGCTGCCAATGGGTTTTCCATAGGGCTGGCATCGTTAACATTTTCATAACGCGCATCACTTGGTGCAAGAAATTCTGTCTCAGGGCCCCAGTAAATATCTTTCTCTGGATGCCAAATATCGCGGCGTCCAAAACCGAAACCAAAGGTCTTTAGTCCCATTGATTCGTATGCAATTGTTCCGGCCAAAACTAGTAGATCTGCCCAGCTAACTTTGTTGCCGTACTTCTGCTTGATTGGCCAGAGAATGCGACGCGCCTTATCAAGGTTTACGTTATCTGGAAATGAATTAAGTGGTGCAAAGCGAAGGTTTCCGGTTCCGCCACCGCCGCGGCCATCTGATGTTCGGTAAGTTCCGGCTGCATGCCATGACATACGAATCATCAGCCCGCCGTAATGTCCCCAGTCAGCTGGCCACCAAGGCTGACTATCTGTCATGAGCGCGAGCAAATCTTTCTTAAGCGCTGCAAAATCTAAGTTCTTTAACTCTTCGTGGTAATCGTAATCTTCGCCGAGCGGATTAGTTTTTCTATCGTGCTGGTGCAAAATATCTAGGTTTAAATTCTTAGGCCACCAATTGACATTGGATGATCCAACTTCGGTATTAGAACCGTGGACAACGGGACACTTACCTGAATCTGCAGACATTTTGTGCTCCTGTAATTAACTCGCGATGTTTCGACTCTATCAAGATATGGGGAACCCTACCGCCCCGAATCTCAATATCTGATAACTGCTATAGAAGCGGGCGTAGCTCAACCTTGCGATGGCACGCTTTAGAACCTGCCAGCGCCAATTCCTTTGCAACTTCAGCACTGACTGCTTCAATCAACCAGAAACCGCTGAAGTTTTCCTTTGCTTCAAATAACGGTTTTCCAGTTTCGATTCCTGCGCCAGAACGATTATCAATCACATTTGCATTTGAAGGTGCGCTTAATCCACCAGCAAAGATCCATTGGCCGTTAGCCCGCAATCCATCGTTAAAGGCGTTGATCGCCACTATCTCATCGGCAGTGCCCGAATTAGTTAGGTCATCAATCACAAAGATAATGAATTTCATGACCTAATCATATTGGGGCACTACTTAATCGTGATGCGTTACTTCGCGATGTTTTCCGGAAGTCACACGCCCAGCGTGAGCTTGGGACGATGGATCTTTCTTGACCTTTATGAAGCTTGCAAAAGTGGAAACGAGCAAAATCGTTCCAATAACGGCAAGGCTTACCAGTGTTGGGATCTTTGGAATCTCTGTCCATGTTTCGTGTAAGTAAGTCAGAATCAACTTCACGCCGATAAACATCAGGATTACTGAAAGACCGAGTGATAGATAAACCAACTTATCGAGCAGACCCTTGAGTAAGAAGTACAAGGCGCGCAGACCAAGAAGTGCAAAAGCGTTAGCCGCAAAGACTAAGAAGGGCTCTTGGGTTACACCGAAGGTTGCCGGGATCGAATCCAGGGCAAAGAGAAGGTCAGTTGAAGCGATAGCAATCATCACCAAGAACATAGGTGTTGCAATTCGCTTACCATTTTGGCGAGTAAAGATCTTTGAGCCATCGTATTCATCAGTCATGGCGATACGTTTTCTGATGACGCGAACAACCGCATTGTCCTCAGGAGAAGGATCTTCATCCCAGTGCTTAAACAATCCGACGCCGGTCCAGATGAGAATTGCACCGAAGATTACGAAGGTAAAGCTGAATGCAGCTAGAGCTGCAGCACCAACTGCGATAAAGATTGCACGGAGTACAAGAGCAAGGATCACACCAAACATAAGAACGCGTTGATGGAATATTGACGGCACCTTAAATTGCGCCAAGATGATGATGAACACGAACAAGTTATCAACCGAAAGCGACTTCTCGACTAGGTATGCCGCAAAGTACTCGGTACCAAATTGTGAACCCGCTGTCTGCCAAACCCAAACACCGAATGCGATTGCTACGCCGATGTAGAAGATTGACCAGATTGCGGCCTCTTTAAACATTACATCGTGAGGCTTGCGACTTACCGTTAAAAGATCAACCACGATAAGGGCCAGAATTGCACCTACGACAAGAGCCCAAGTTAAAAGTGTTACATCCATGTGTAATAAACCTATTCGTTAAAGGGGCGAATACTGCCAAGGTCTCCCTCACCACTAAGTGGTCGCAACTCCGGGATATTTTCTATCCGTATTGACGAAGGTACGTTAGCGAGGTACTCCCCTTAACTATGTAGAAGTCTATGTTTGAAAGTATGGGCGCGCAAATTAGACACCAAAATCCGTGACTTTATACACTTTTCCAGTTGCATCATATGTAGTCCAGATACCAACTTGGGCGCCATTCTTAAAACTTCCTGATCGCATGATTACTCCGGTTTTTCGGAACCATTGCCAATCTCCATGAAGTTTCTCGTTTTTAAACTTTCCTTTTGCTTTAAGCACCCCATTGGCATAAAACTCAAGAGATTCGCCAGTTTTCTTCGGATACGAATCATTAATCTGTTTAATTCTTTCATCAAGAATCTTGTTTATGAGTGGTATTGGAATACTTTTGTTTAGGTCGAAGTGAATTGAACCTTTTGTTTGCTCGTATTTTTCTAATTCTTTCTTGAGCCGAACATTAAACGATCCGCTATACGGAAATAGGCTGTTGTGCCCTTTATAGCCATCAAAACCAACAACTGCTACACCGTTAATCAAGAATGTTGGAATCCCATATTTAATCACTTGCTCGGAAGATGGGAGTTTTGACGCAATATGATCTCGAAGCTCGATCAGAATCTTTCTTTGCTCAGGAGCGAATTTCTTTAAATGCTCGTTTACTTGTGCTTCACTCACTCCGAAAAATCATCCTTCACTAGTTATTGCCCAATTTAAAATCTTCTCTCCGAGAGAACCACGAAGTAATCAGAAACTACTTAATATCCGATCGCCCATTTCCTGCATGATTAACACTGCGATAACGCCGTAAGTGAGAATTATGGATGCAGGTATAAATGAGATTCCGCGACGACTAACTAGGTTGCGAATTCTTGAACCCCAATGCCCTTGAATCATGGTCACAATCAGGACTGTCCACCACATTGGGATCGTCGCCAACCAAACCACTAGGCAATATGGGCAAAGCACGCCTATGTTGTAAACGCTCTGCGTAAAGAGCCATGTCACAAAAATCCAAGCTAATCCCAAACCAATAACTGCACCTCGCCAAAACCAGCCTTTGAATTTCGCGCCAGCAAAGATGGCGAATCCAATAACAATTGGCACAACAAATCCTGCTACTCCCAGCATCGCGTTAGGGAAACCAAATAATGAAGCCTGCCAACGGTCGAATAAAGGTCCACATGCGACGAAGGGGCTTATGTCGCAAGCGAGATCTTTTGTCGGATTCTGCAGAGATTTAACTCTTTCGATCAGAAGAGAAGCAGATGCAAACCAGCCGATGGTTCCTGCAACTATGAAAATTCTCGCGAGCGAACGGAAAGGCTTTTCGAGCTTTATCTTTTCTTGCTCAGGATCTGTAAATCCTGATTCGTTTGTACTCATATCGCGAGCCTCTCTCCAGGCTCAAATGGTATCCGAGCCGATGGATATCTAGCCTGCGAAGAATTAGCACTCAATAAGAGAAAATGGCATGGCGCTATTTATTTAACCTGCGGCCGCGGAAGTGGAAGTAAATGACCGAAATTATTAAAATCATTCCTATACCTTGAAGACCTGGAGAGTCGTCGAATTCTCCAAAAACCATCGCAAACGCGCCCATGGAGACAAGTAGTGCTGAACGAAATAATTTCATTTGCGTGACCATGACCCATTTCCAATTTTTCCCTGACCTAGGACCCACCTTAAACCTTAAATTCCACTAATTCGCCCCTTTTTATCACCCCATTACGCTGAGAATCACCTGTATAAAACTCCCCAAATGCCTCACCCTATGAGGGTGAGCAAAGACCCTTCCAAATCACCCCTTCCTGGCTATGCCAGCAGTGTTCACAAAATAATTGAGACTGCCATTGAAAAGAATGACTTAGATTTTTTCTATCGTCTCTACTTAACCAGAATGGCGGAGTTGTCGTTAACCGGACAAGGCAAGGAATTCACCGAATATGCAAAGAGCTCTCTAGACGATTCAGAAAATAGTTTGTTTATGGCCAAGGGCTTCGAAGCAATCGGAAATTTGATTGACTTAAATTTCAGAAAATGTGTAACTCTTCTAGATGAATTAGATGAAAGTACTCGTGGAAATCCGATCGAAGTCTGGGTACATCAGATCAGCAATCTCTGCCGAGCGTATGTCAGCTTTCACAATGGCGACTATCGTTTGTCTTTAAAGCACGCTGAAGTTGCAATTAACTCCCCGGTCAAGAGCGGAACCTTAGATCCAATGGATAAGGGGCGACTGATTCGTCTAGTTGCCTGTATCGCTCTAGTAACTTCTGATCTCAAAAAACTAAATCAGTGTGCTGAGGATATTCTGCTAATCGATAACCCTGATAATTTGACTGTTCTAGATCAAGCCAAATCTGCGATTAGATCTATGCAGTTGCTTTCACAAGGTGAATACAAGAAAGCATATGAATTAGCCAAGACCACGATTGCGCTAGAAGAGGCTGCTGGCCGAGTTGGAGTGGCTCTACCGTTTGATTGCAGATTTGTGTTAATCCGCTGCTTATATGAATTTTCAATGATTGATGATGCCTTATCTGAAATGATCAAGCTTGGAGAAGAAGCAGCGGAAAACAAGATGCTCTTTATCAAATATCTTTGCCTAGCCGGTGAAATTAGAATTTTGTCACGAATTCCGAATAGCCAAGATCATATCTCCACCAAAGTAGCTCGATTGAGAAATGAGCTTCTATTGGATCCAGATCTCAAGGCGATGACCTGGTTAATCGATTTGGGCGAATTACTGGCGAAGAGCCATTCAAAGGATTTAGGCAGAATCGACACGATTGTAAAGAGAAATCCTGATATTCCTTACTTACAGCAGTTAGGCAAGAGTGCTTTAGGAAAATCAAAACTCGCAGATGCAAGCGAAATCAAGAAATTTGAAGAAGGTACGCCGCGGGACGTCATCAGGAAGAATCTATATTTATCAAAACTGAAAGATGAAGGCGTGAAGAAACAACGGGAATATCTCAGTACTGCACTTGCCAAGGGCGAAGAAGTCGGGGCGCAAGAGATTTTCTTAAGGCAAGATAACTTAACCTTGGAAGCAATCATTAATTTATCCTCTAGTAAGAAATCAATTTGGCTTGAATCTTTAAGCCGATTGGCAATTGATCGAATCCAAGAGCGTAACCGCATGGTGAAAATCACCGGAGAAAAACTAACGGGACGCGAGATTGAGGTCTTGAGGTATCTGGTAACGGAGAACTCGATTACAGATATCGGACAAATCCTTCACATTTCAAAAAACACTATGAAAACTCACTTACGAAGTATTTACAGAAAGCTAGGAGTAAGCGGCAGAGTTGAGGCTGCGAAGAAAGCGAAAGAGAACTTCATAATCTAAATTAGACTCTCCAGCAACTTGGGAAAATCAAAGGTTTTTATCAGCCCAAATACAAACTGCGTCGTAATGGTATTTACCTAGACCTTTAGCTATCTCTTCATAATGGTCTCTGTAAGAAGACGGCAAGATGTATGTCATTGCAAGGGATTTGTAGGCTTCCTTATCCGGAGTCCAAAACTGAAGAGTGAATTCATAATGTTGCTTAACAAGTTCTTGGACACTCTCATCCGAAGCATGTACTCCTTCAGCCATCCTGGCCGCAAACTCTGAAGTTAATTCACTAAATACCTGAGTGAATTTTTGCTCTTCTTCTTTGGAGTAGTTGTTCTGATATTGCTCAGAGTGGATACCAAATTTCATAGGTTAATTATAAAGATGGGTCGCCTTATAAACCAGAATTTAAATCTGGGATCTCGTCAAAGCTATTGAAAATGATTTTTCCCATATCTCTCGCCTTACCCTTTTCCAGATCTGCACCTCTAGATTCACCAGGAATACGAAAAACTGCATCACATTTTTCTAAGAGTCGATGGGCTACTGGATATTGAAATTCAGAGAATTGTTCAGAGGAATGTAATTCTCCACCAGCCTGGCGAATCACCGGCCACGCAAGCCATTCACCCACAACCGCAATGTGACCTTTTTTAAAAATGGGAAGTGCGAAATCTTCCATGGCTTTTAGATTCCTAGCAATTGCTGCTTCATCACCATTAGTTCCAGACATATATGGCCCTGAAATAAGAATCATGAGTGGCTTTGTCATGCTCCTACCCTACCTACAGAGCAAGGTTTAATTTATATCCCGTTCTTCTGTCTAAATACAGCCACGATGGCGTTCGCATGTCCGTGGCCCATTTCAAATTTCTCTTTGAGGTGAGCTACCTGCTCCATATGTGCAAGCTTTGAAACCTTTTTCAGCTCCTTCATCCAGTGCTCAATTGGCTTTCCGTATTTCTTCTCAATTGATGGAAAATATGAAGCAGGACCTTTTACCTTCTTTTCAGCCATGAATAAAGCGTAAATCACCAGTGCGGCAAAACAAAGCAGAGCCGCTCAATAACCAGGTTATTCCCTCTGTTAATCTTTATTTATGACACAGCCATTTCTTTATTCTGTCGAGCGCGAATATCCCGTTACCATCAATAAACTTTGGAAAGCATGGACTGACGCCACTGATCTCGAATCCTGGTATTTCCCAAAAGATTTGAGTTCAACCAAAGGAGCAACCGTTTCGGAATTATCCATTGGTGGGCTTTGGGCCTGCGGGGTAGAAGTTCCGGAGCATGGCTTCACTGCATACTTTTTTGGTAAGTACACAAAAATTGAAAATAACAAATTACTCGAACATACATTGCACTACACAACTTCCTCGGAAGAGTTTGCAACAAAAGATTTCACGACTGAATCTCATTTAATTCGAATTGAATTTGAAGATCGAGGCTCTAGCTCATGGTCGAAGTTCTCTCAGTTTGGCGAACTTCCAGAGGGGCAGGCGGAAATGGCTCAAGCGGGAATGACTAGTTACTTTGAATCACTTGCCGAATTTTTAGCCAAGTAAGTAAACCAAGAAAAAGAAGAGTCGCCCTATAAGCCGGAGACGTCATCGGCAGATTGAATCTCATCCCTAAAGGATTTATTGAAATGTGCGCTACTGGATACAAATCTGCTCGAGTTTGGCCAAGCTGGCAGCCATAGACTCTTTCAACTTGTTATAACCATTAATCCATGAACCGTCATCACGCAAAAGGTCAGCGGCGACAGCGCTGCAATCAAAAATCTCCGTGACGGCTGTCGCATTGTCGCCTTCAGGTGCTAGAACATAACCCCAGCGATAACCGGCAGGAATACCGATTTTAGATGGATCATTCCCTTCGGCTCGAGAGATATCTCCAGGGGCAGGTTCCCAAAATATGCGTGTATGTGGATCGAACTCGACTACGTGATTGATGATGAGGTAGTCATCTCCGAGCCGGTGCATCTTCATCGTGAAGCTTTCACCGACTCTAGTGATTGAGCCTTCGTGAGCCGTGCCGCGAAGCATGCCCGAACCGTCGAAATCAATATGTCGTGATGGGTTTGCAAGAATTTCAAATACGAACTCGGCAGATGCTTCGATTCGCCGCGAAACTTCGAGTCTTTTATTTTTATCGACCATTTGCTTCATTCCTCCTAGGCGTATCTAAAAGTATGACACTACAGCGGCTAGCTCGCGTCTGAAAATCGTTAGCTGAATTACTTGGTGAAAGAAGAGTCGCCCTATAAGCCGTTCTTCTGGCGAAAGACTGCAACGATGGCATTTGCGTGGCCGTGGCCCATTTCAAATTTCTCTTTGAGGTGAGCTACCTGCTCCATATGTGCAAGCTTTGAAACCTTTTTCAGCTCCTTCATCCAGTGCTCAATTGGCTTTCCGTATTTCTTTTCGATTGAAGGAAAATATGATGCAGGTCCGGTAACTTTTTTCTCAGTCATAAGTTAATCGTAAACTGTGCGCCGAAAAAAATATAGAAGAGTCGCCCTATAAGCCGGAAGCTTTGGGTTTACGCTTATTCTGAACTTTTGCCCACGTCTTTGCCCACAAAGATTTGCAATGCTTTACAAGGCTTCAAATTCATTCCTGCGTGCAACCATCCATGCATCCATTTCGCCTGACTTCATGAGTTCCATCATTTTGCTCATGGCTTCCATATGGGGAGCATCATTTGCTCCGAACATCTCTTTTCCATGTTGCTGACTTTGGGCGGCTAAGTCATCAAAGGTCTCAGCAGAAAAAACTTGCTCGCAAGCCCCACCAAGTTGGTTGCATGACATAGATTTCATATTTACTCCCTAATTAGTTAGTGAGAATTATGCCCACGTTTTTGCCCACCTGCCCACGTTTTTGCCCACATAAAACTACAAATTCTTGTTAGGTTGTGCAGAGAGTTGTAATAGAAAAGTGACCATCTCCGCACGGGAAATGGTCACTAATCACTAATTTAAAGAAGAGTCGCCCTATAAGCCGGATCCTGTCGTTCTTGCGAACGGATCACCATCCATCTAGATCTGTAATTACTTACAGATTCAAGCA
>Ga0222712_10006319_pt1 | contig 11735 bp, 7 predicted proteins | sample C33_657DmetaG_FD_165043 | JGI IMG/M metagenome (GOLD analysis project Ga0222712, IMG submission 165043) | Estuarine water microbial communities from San Francisco Bay, California, United States - C33_657D | ecosystem: Environmental > Aquatic > Marine > Unclassified | place: USA: California... | reverse complement strand
TGTTGCGCCGGAGACTCTTACCCGGCAGGAAAACCTTGATTTTTTCAGCGCGCTCAAAATTTCGTTTTTTGCGGTTGATGAGGCCCATTGTATCTCCGAATGGGGGCATGATTTCAGGCCAGAGTACCGCCGTTTGAGGGAGATGATGGACCAGATTGACGAAAAAGTGCCTGTGATTGCACTCACCGCTACCGCAACGCCCAAAGTACAGGGGGATATTGTTCACAACCTTGGATTAAGGAACCCTGATATATATATTTCATCCTTCAACAGGCCCAATCTCGAGTATGAGGTCAGGCCAAAAGTGAGAAAGGACCAAACCATCAAGGGAATGGTCAAGTTCATTCACGAGAACAGGGGCAAGAGCGGGATCATTTATACATTGAACAGGAAGACAACCGAAGAGCTGGCCGAACTCTTGAACGTCAATGGCATCAAGGCGGGCGCTTACCATGCAGGCCTCGACAGCAAGTTGCGTGCCGAGCGCCAAGACCAGTTTTTGAATGAAGACATGCAGGTGATTGTGGCAACCATTGCTTTTGGCATGGGCATCGATAAGCCAGACATCCGCTTTGTCATCCATTACAATATTCCCAAGAGCCTGGAGAACTACTACCAGGAAACGGGCAGGGCAGGCAGGGATGGTATGGAAGGCAAGTGCATCCTGTATTATTCGCACAAGGATGTTTCCAAGTTGGAACATTTTCTGCGCGACAAGCAATTGAGTGAAAGAGAGGTTGGCGGCCAGCTGATTGATGAGATGGTGGCATTTGCCGAAAGTGGTCAGTGCAGAAGAAAAGTGCTCATGAATTATTTTGGTGAAAAGTACATGGCCGACAACTGTGGTGCCTGCGACAATTGTCTTCACCCCAAAGAACAGATTGAGGCAAAAGCCAATGCGGTTAAAATGCTCAAAGTAATCAAGGCACTGGACGAAAGATTCGCGGCGGATTATGTTGTCAACATCACGATTGGCAGGTTGATTCCGCAAATCAAGATGTACAGGCATGATGAGCTGGATGTTTTCGCAACTGGGGATGATGAACCGGAGCTCTACTGGACTTCACTGATTCGCCAGATGCTCTTGGAAGGCCTTTTGCAGAAAGACATTACCGAACATGGCATTTTAAAAATCAGCAAAGAGGGTGCACAGTTTCTTAAAAAACCGGTCTCCTTCTCCATGACCATGGGCAACTTCTATGAAGATGCGAATGAAGATGATGATGAGGCGGTGGCAGATGCTGGGGGAACAGCCACAACAGATCAGCAGTTGTTCGAGATGCTCAAAGAGCTCAGAAAGCAGTTTGCCAAAGAGAAAAAACTTCCTCCATTTGTGATCTTCCTGGAGACCTCATTGGAAGACATGGCCACCCAGTATCCAACAACACTTGCGGAGCTGGAAAAAATCAGTGGTGTCAGCAAGGGCAAGGCCATCCGGTATGGACAAACTTTTGTGGACCTGATTGCAAAGTACGTCGCTGAAAATGACATCACCAAGCCAGATGATTTTGTGATGCGGAGTGTGGTGAACAAGAGTGGTGATAAAGTATTCATCATACAACAGGTCGATAAAAAAGTAGGGCTGGACACCATTGCCAAGAACCGCGACATGAAAATGGAGCAATTGCTTGAGGTGATGGAAACCATTGTTGCCAGTGGCACAAAACTCAACCTGGATTATGCCATTGATCAGATGGTAGATGAAGATGACCAGGAAGACATACTCGATTATTTTAAAAGCTGTGAAACCAGCAGCCTGGACGTAGCCAGGGAAGAACTTTCAGACCTTGATCTTGAGTGGGAACAGCTGAAAATCATGCGGATCAAGTTCCTCAGTGTGTATGGAATGTAACGAGGAGAATATAAGCACATAGTCTACTAAATTTGTGCACTATTAAAATAAGGCGTATCTTTGCCCCCAAATTTTCGTTCATGTACAGTTTTACAAAAACAATGATCATGATTGCATTTTTGATGGGAATCTTATCTGATGCTGCGGCGCAGATCAATGGCAGTACATACAAGAATGAAATACAGGAATGGGACAAGAAGCGACTGGAGTCGCTGAAATCTGCGACAGGCTGGGTGAACCTTGCCGGACTTTTTTGGCTCAAGGAGGGTGAAAACAGGTTCGGCAGTGCTGACGGAAATGAATTGGTGTTCAAGGAAAAATCCTTTCCTGCACTGCTGGGTACTTTCCTGTTGAAAGGGAATGAGGTTGTCTGGACAACTGCCGGAAGCCATGAGGTATTTGCTCAGCATGAAAAGGTCAATACAGCAACCATTTTCAATGGTGACGAAATAAATGCAACACAACTGGCCTTTCAAACGTTCAGGTGGAATGTGATCAAGCGGGAAGACCTTATCGGCATTCGGTTTCGTGACCTTGCCAGCCCCCTGCTGGACAAACTCCAACACATCAAACGCTATACCATCAATCAGGACTGGAGGTTCAATGCCCGGATTGAAAAATCCGTCCTTCCTTCTGTGTCCATTTTGAATGTACTCGGACAGACTATACAAGAAAAGTCTGCAGGCAAAGTTGTTTTTGAATACAAGGGAAAATCATACTCCCTTGATGTGGTTGATGAAGGCACCACCAATTTATTTGTATTGTTTGGTGATGATACCAATGCCAAAGAAACCTATCCGACTGGCCGCTTCTTGTACATCCCCAGGCCCGATGCCAATGGCAACACTGTCATCGATTTCAACAAGGCCTTCAATCCACCTTGTGCCTTCACTCCTTTTGCTACTTGCCCCATTCCGCCCAAGCAGAACATTTTACCTTTCGCTGTAAAAGCCGGGGAGCGAAAGATTCATCTCTAGATATCTGTGTGCGTTTATTTAGTAACTTTTGCCATCAATTGAGATTAAAATATGGCAGAAGAACTCAGGAGCCGCGGTTGGTTTGGCCGCAAAGACAAGGACGGAATCATTTACAGGAGCTGGATGAAAAACCAAGGCATGCCCAACGACATGTTTGACGGCAGGCCGGTCATCGGCATTTGCAATACATTCAGTGAACTGACACCCTGCAACGCACATTTCCGCGATTTTGCTGAAAGCATTAAAAAAGGCGTACTCGAAGCAGGCGGTTTTCCTTTAGAATTCCCCATCATGAGCCTGGGAGAGACTTTGCTCAAACCAACAGCCATGTTGTTCCGCAACCTGGCCAGCATGGATGCAGAAGAATCCATCCGTGGCAATCCAATCGATGGTGTGGTCTTGATGACGGGCTGCGACAAAACAACCCCATCTACGGTGATGGGTGCTGCCAGCGTGGGCTTGCCGACAATCGTTGTTCCCGGCGGACCCATGTTGAACGGAAGGTACAAGGGGCAGACCATTGGCTCCGGAACCCATGTCTGGAAATTTGACGAAGACATGAAGACGGGCAAGATGACCCAGGAAGAATGTGAGTTTGCCGAAAGCTGCATGAGCAGGAGCATTGGGCATTGCATGACCATGGGAACCGCTTCTACAATGGCCACCATGGTCGAAGCGCTGGGACTCACGCTGAGTGGTGCTTCCGCCATACCTGCTGCTGATTCCCGTAAAAAACAAATGGCCCAACTGAGCGGAAGAAGGATAGTGGAAATGGTCAGGGAGAACCTGACCATCGATAAAATACTAACCCGCGAAGCATTTGAAAATGCCATCAAGGTGAATGCAGCTGTTGGCGGATCATCCAATTTCATCATTCACCTTACAGCCATCGCAGGCAGGATTGGAGTGGATCTCAAGCTGGATGATTTTGATGACCTGGGAAGCAAGATTCCCTTGTTGCTGAACCTCATGCCTTCAGGGAAATACCTGATGGAAGATTATTATTATGCGGGAGGACTTCCGGTTATATTGCATGAGCTGAGAAAGGAATTGCACCAGAACGTGATCACTGTGACAGGAAAAAATCACCATGAAAATATTCAAGGAACAACGGATTGTTACAACAGTGATGTGATTGCAACCATGGATCAACCCTTGATTGCGGAAGCAGGTTGTGTGGTGGTCAAAGGAAACCTTGCTCTCAATGGTGCTGTAATCAAGCCCTCCGCCGCAAGCCCAGCATTGATGCAACATACAGGCCGCGCAGTGGTTTTTGAAAGCATTGAAGATTACCATTCCCGCATTGATGATCCTGCATTGGACATCGATGAAAACTGTGTGATGGTCTTGAAATATGTTGGACCCGTTGGATACCCAGGAATGCCTGAAGTGGGCAACATGGCATTGCCGAAAAAAATTCTCGCCAAGGGCATCAAAGACATGGTGCGCATCAGCGATGGCAGGATGAGTGGGACAGCATATGGTACTGCAGTGCTCCATGTTTCTCCTGAAAGTGCCATTGGTGGAAACTTGGCCCTGGTGGAAAATGGAGACATGATCGAACTGGATGTTCCTCAACGAAAACTGCATTTGCATGTCAGCGATGAAGTGCTTGCAGAAAGAAAAGCAAAATGGATTGCTCCCAAACCTGCAGCCAGCAGGGGTTATGTGAGTTTGTACATCAAGCATGTGGAAGGTGCTGACAAAGGCGCCGATCTTGATTTTCTCAGAGGCAGTTCCGGAAGCACAGTGACAAGGGATTCACATTGATGGTTTAAACACAAATACGATGACCATTCTCATCATCATTCTTGCCATTGCCTTACAGGTGTTCCTGTCAGTCAAAAAAATAAGCCCATTCATATCCCTGCTCATTGTTGCAATTGCAACAGGGTTAGCCTTGGGCATGCCCGCCGCAGACCTGCTCAAGTCAATTGAGAAAGGAGTGGGAAGCACTTTGGGAGGATTGGCACTGATTCTTTGTCTGGGGGCCATCCTCGGAAAAATTTTGGAAGAGTCTGGTGCGGCAGAAAAAATCACCATCACCCTCATCAACGGATTTGGCCTGAAAAAAATCCAATGGGCCGTCATGCTGACGGGTTTTCTGATTGGCATTCCGCTTTATTACAATGCCGGTTTTGTGATCTTGGTTCCTCTTGTGTTCATGCTCGTGCGCAAAACCGGGCTACCATTGCTTTACATCGCCATCCCTATGGCTGCAGCATTGAGCACAACGCATTGTTTTCTTCCTCCTCATCCCGGACCTGTTGTATTGGTCAATGCTTTTGGCGCTGACATGGGAAAAGTATTGATCTATGGCATCATCATCGCCATTCCGGCCGTGATTGTGGCAGGGCCCATCTTGGGAAGGTTCCTGAAAGGCATTCGCTCTGCGGAACAGACGGCAATGCCATCTGCACCAACAACTGCAGCACTTCCCAATGCATTTCCCAGTTTTATGATTGCCTTGTTACCAGTGTTATTGATTACCATGGCGGTGATTTCAAATGCATTCCTGGATCACGGTCATCTGCTCCGGCAATTTTTTTCTTTTGTTGGTGAGCCGGTGATTGCACTCCTTGTTTCGGTCATCCTGGCCATTTATTATTTTGGGATCAGGGCTGGCATCAAGATGGATAACATCATGAAATGGGTGAGTGATGCCATCGCAGGCATCGCCATGATCCTGCTGATCATCACGGCTGGCGGGGTTTTCAAACAAGTCCTGCAAGACAGCGGAACAGGAACCTATATCGCATCTTTCAGCAGCAAATGGCAGATGCCTCCCCTGGTTTTTGGGTGGATCATTACCGCATTGTTGCGGGTCATGATTGGTTCAGCAACAGTAGCGGGCATCACTGCTGCAGGCATTGTATCGCCATTGGTTGTTGCAGGTGCTGCCTCACCAGAGCTGATGGTATTGTCGGTAGGAAGTGGCTCTGTATTTGGTTCTCACATCAATGATTCTGGCTTCTGGATGTACAAGGAATTTTTCAAGTTGACACTGAAGCAAACATTTTTATCTTGGACGGTGATGGAGACCCTGATCTCTATCCTTGGACTGGTGGGTGTTTTGGTGTTGAATGCAATCTTGTAGAATGAGGGAAAAGGGATGAGGGGAAAGGGGAAAGGGATGAGAGAAAAGGATTAAATTGGGTTTCAAATAACTACCATGCGTAAAATTGTATTTCTGTTTTTCATAGCCATTTTTCAATTCATCGATTTGAAAGCCCAAACCATGCGTGCAGCAACCTTCAATATCCGGTACGACAATCCCCGCGACAGCGGAAACCTGTGGAAGGACAGAAAGGACCCGGTGCTTGCGTTGATCAAGTACCACAATTTTGATATCATGGGTGTGCAGGAAGCATTGAAGAATCAAGTGGATGACCTGCAGGCCGGTTTGAAAGGATTTGCCCACCATGGCCTTGGAAGGGATGATGGAAAATCTGCCGGAGAGCATTCCGCCATTTTTTACAAAACCAGTAAATACAGCCTTCAAGCCAGTGGTGACTTTTGGTTGTCGACCACTCCCGAAAAAGTAGGCCCTGGTTGGGATGCAAAACTCAACAGGATCTGCAGCTGGGTGAAACTGACAGATAAAAAATCAGGAAAGGAATTTTTTGTTTTCAATGCCCATTATGATCACCAGGGCGTTGTGGCGAGGGTGGAAAGCAGCAAGCTGATCCTGGAGAAAATCAAATCGATTGCTGGGGATAAGCCAGTGGTTTTTATGGGCGACCTCAATGGAAACCGGGAAAGCGAATGGTACCAGCACATGGCATCCTCCGGCATCTTGAAAGACAGCCATGGATTGGCCAAGCTGGTCTACCAACCCAATGGAAGCTTCAGCAGCTTTCGTGCCGATGGCATCCGGCAGGATGTGATCGACCATGTTTTTGTCAGCCCCCATTTCAAGGTCGCGAAATGGGCAGTCCTGACCGACACGTATTACGGCAAGTTCCCTTCTGATCATTTCCCCGTTGCCACTGAATTGTCCATTCAATAATATTTTCACGTGAACAAAACCCTACTCTTTCTTTTGCTTATTTGCTTCACGGAGGCAACCATCGCGCAGCAAAAAAAAGGTCCCAATGTGATCATCATCATGACCGACGATATGGGTTATGCAGACGTGGGTTTTAATGGTTGCAAGGATATTCCCACGCCCAATATTGACAGGATTGCATCTTCGGGTGTTGTGTTCAGTTCCGGCCATGTTTCATTTGCGGTTTGTAGCCCGAGCAGGGCCGGATTGCTTACAGGGCGCTATTCCCAGCGCTTTGGTTATGAGCGCAATGTGCTCTATATTCCCGGCGATGAGCAGATGGGGCTGAGCCTTGAAGAGGAAACCATGGCAGATGTATTGGGCAGGGCCGGGTATGCTACCATGTTGGTCGGAAAGTGGCATTTGGGTGCACATCCCAACCTGCATCCCTTGAAAAGGGGCTTCAAGGAATTCTTTGGATTTCTCGGAGGAGGGCACCAGTATTTCCCTAAAGACTGGATGATTTCAGATCCCCTTTCAGTGATGGATGAGCCAGGGAGTTACAAGACAAAATTGAACAGAGGCAATGTCGTTGTGGATGAAAAGGAATACATCACCGATGCATTTTCCAGGGAGGCTGTTTCGTTTTTGGACCGCAATGCATCGAAGCCATTTTTCCTCTACCTGACCTACAATGCACCACATACGCCACTTCAGGCGCCTGAGCAATACCTTTCCCGTTTCAGCCAAATCACTGACAAAAAAAGAAGTACCTATGCTGCCATGGTCAGCGCCATTGATGATGGCGTGGGCAAGATTTTGGACAAGTTGAAGGAGACGGGTCAGGAAAAGAATACGCTTGTGTTTTTTCTCTCCGACAATGGCGGACCGGTTGAAAACGGCAGCAGCAACGGTAACCTGACCGGAAGAAAGGGCAGTCTTTTTGAAGGCGGCATCAGGGTTCCTTTTGCGATGCAGTGGCCTGGCACCGTGCCTGCAGGAAAGGTCTATGACAAACCCGTCATTTCATTGGACATGTATGCCACGGTGTTGGCGCAACTGAAACAATCCCCCAAGACAAAATATCCACTGGACGGGGTAAACCTTGTTCCCTATCTGACAGGTAAAAAAACAGGTGCTCCTCATGAGACATTGTTTTGGCGCCACTACGACATGAAATCTTATGCCGCACTTTCTGCGGATGGAAAAAAATTATGGATGAAGGGCGACAGTACGGTCTTGTACGATTTGGGTACAAATTCACGTGAAGCAAAAAACATTGCTGATGAACATCCAGCACTTGTGCTCAAGATGAAACAACAGCTGTTGGATTGGGAAAAGGGCTTGAAACCGCCGGCTTTCCTGGGGCTTTCTCAGCGTGATGCCTATATCAAATCAAAGGGGTTGTAGGATCACGAAAAGGATTTAGCAGAATTAACCCTTCTAAGTTCAACACAGCATCCATCACATTCAATTTTATACGATATTTAGGATCAGGTATTTTTTATATTTATTTCAAACGATTGTCAAATGAACTTGAACAACGATTCACGCCGTAAATTTCTGAAAGATACAGCGCTGGTAACGGCAGCTGCATCCATGCCTTCCCTTTTTACACAGGCAAGGTCCAACCGCAAGGCTGGCGAAAAAGTAAAACTCGCTTGCATAGGTATTGGTAACCAGGGGGCTTCTGATCTGATGCAGTTCCACAAATCCGGCCTTGCTGAATTTGTGGCCTTCTGTGATGTAGACATGGGTGCTCCCCAAACACAGGCTGTGTTGAAACAGTTTCCTGATGTGCCAAGGTTCCAAGACTTTCGCAAGATGTTCGATAAGATGGGGAATGAAATCGAAGCAGTGAGCATCGGTGTTCCCGACCATTCACATTTTGCCATCACCATGATGGCTCTTTCTTTGGGCAAGCATGTATATGTTGAAAAGCCGATGGCGCGCACCTTCAACGAGGTTGAACTGATGATGAAGGCTGCGAAAAAACACAGCAAGCTGGTTACACAAATGGGTAACCAAGGCCACTCCGAAGCCAACTATTTTCAATTCAAGGCCTGGACTGAGGCTGGTATCATCAAGGATGTAACCGCTATCACTGCACACATGAACTCGGCTCGTCGCTGGCATGCCTTCGATCCTAAAATCAAGAGTCTCCCTGCCAAAGAGGCCATCCCTACAACGCTTGACTGGGATACCTGGCATGGCGTAGTCAAAGAACATGATTATAACCACGATTACCACAATGGTCAATGGCGTTGCTGGTATGATTTCGGAATGGGTGCCCTTGGAGACTGGGGTGCACACCTGATTGATACCGCTCACCAGTTTTTGGATCTTGGGCTTCCTACAGAAATCAGCATGTTGAGGGCGGATCAGCACAATAAATTCTTCTATCCGTATTCGTCTACCATCCTGTTCAAATTCCCTGAGCGCAAGGGGATGCCCGCTTGTGACATCACCTGGTACGATGGCTTGAACAATCTTCCTCCTTTGCCTGAAGGATATGGGTCATCCGCAAGGCTGGATGCAAATATTCCTGCCCCAAGCAATGGAGCGATTCAATCGCAGAAGTTGAATCCTGGAAAGATCATCTACAGCAAGGACCTGATCTTCAAGGGTGGTTCTCATGGAAGTACGCTTTCCATCATACCTGAAGAAAAAGGAAAGGAAATGGCTTCCAGGCTTCCTGAAGTACCTGTGAGTCCTTCCAACCACTATGCCAACTTCCTGAAGGCATGTCTGGGCCAGGAGGAGACCCGCTCTCCGTTTGCGATAGCAGGTCCGTTGAGCCAGGTCTTCTGTTTGGGTGTACTTTCTCAAATGCTCAATACAACATTGAAATTTGACAGGAAGAAAAAACAGATTACCAACAACAAACTCGCCAATCAATTGCTGGTGGGTGAGCCACCTCGAAAAGGTTGGGAACAGTACTATAAGATTTAGGATATTTGCCGCGTGAAATTTCACGCGGCTTTTTTTTTGTCTTTCTTTTCTTGCATGGTGCAAGCCCAGTCATCCAGCATATGGTTTTCTGCTCAGGTACCCCTGCGCGTCAACAACTGGGAATGGCACCAGGATGCAGGTTATAGAACCATTGGTAACAGTGCACGCGCCTCATTGTGGTTATACAGGACCGGGGTCCGGCGCTATTTTTCTGAGCACTGGAATGCAGCCGGGGGTTATGCATTGTTTGTTTCAAGGGTAGAAAAAGACAAACCTGCTTTCGGCGCAGAGAACCGGATCTGGGAAGAATTGGTGAGGCAAGATCAATGGAGGAAACTCAAATGGACGCAACGCATCAGGATTGAACAGCGTTGGTTTGATGCCACTTCAGCGCACGCAAGCTTCTCCGCTCATCGTTTCAGGTACAGAACTGCATTTGTACATACCCTTAATCCCCGATTGGATCTGCAGTTGTATGATGAGCTGATGGTACAACGCCAACATGGGCAGTGGGGCTTCAACCAAAACAGAACGGGGGCCTGGCTGAACATCAAGCCATCTAAAAAACAGTCTTTCAATTTTGGATATACTTTCCTACAGCAACCTTCAGGGAATATGCATCTTATCCTATTGGCTTACCAACAAAGCTTTACCGATTAGGCAATCTCCAATGCTGAAAGGTCCAATACCCTGGCCTTGGTTTGACCATCATAAGCAATGACCAGCACAGTCGGTGAAGCAGCAATGGTGTTTTCCCGCTCCCACAATCCAAAATCAAAACTGATTGGTGTTACTGCAAAGCGGAATTTGTTGTGGGGCAGTTTGTATGCGTCAAGCAGTGCGAATTTTTCTTTTTTATCGAATTCCTGTAAAAAACTTTTCGAAGGTTTGATCTTGTGTTGTAGCCAGTGGTCGATGGCAAGGAGTTCTTTCAACACGGGATCGTTCGGGTAACTTGATTCAATAAATCCTGCAGCAATTTCATACACTGTTTCAAGGCTGAAACCAATGAATCGTCCGTGTTTCAGTTGAAACTGACGTCCCAGCCCCAGCAGAAAATCGAAGATGCTGTATTGGGCAGTTACATACTTGAGTGTATGGTACAACCTTGGCTTGTTCCAGTATATTTCCAATGCATGTTCAAGCAAGGTGATGTCTGCCAGTTCCTTTTCAGAGAGGTAGTTGCTCCTGATGATCTGATAAGGAGCAACCGGATCGAAAACATATCCATGGTCCTGGTGCTTGTCGCGTACGGGTGTGCCTTTCAGGAATTTCAGGAAGCCCAGTTGCAGTTCCGGAGGGAATAGTTTGAACACCTCTTCGAAACTGAATTTGATGTCGTTCCAATAATCCAGCGGCAGTCCCACAATCAGGTCCAGGTGCATGTCTACATGATCCTTCAGTTCAAGAATCACCCCCTTTGTTTTATCGAAATTCTGTTTACGGCTCACCTCCAGGTTGGCCTTTTGGTTGACGGTTTGGATGCCAATCTCAAAACGGAACATCCCCCGGGGAACCTTCTCCTTGATGAACTGCATGATGGCCGGATGCAGGATATCCGCAGTGATCTCGAATTGGAAAACATTGTCTGGACGGGCATGGTCGAGGATGAACTGAAAAATATCCAGGGTGAAATCCTTCTTGACATTGAAGGTGCGGTCAAGGAATTTGATCACCCGCCCGTGTGTCATCAGGTAGAGCAGATTGCTCTTGATGTGCTCGGTGGGCAGGTAGCGGACGCCATTGTCCAGGCTGGCCAGGCAGAATTCGCATTTGTAGGGGCAACCCCTTGAAGTCTCAATATAGAGCACCCGGTTGCGAAGGGTTTCGGGGTCGTCATTTTGGTAGGGATTGGTATTGGCGTATTGCTCCAGCGGAAAGTTAATCCCTTGTTGCTGATAGATCAGCTCATTGTGTTGTTTGGATACGATATTGTTGATGGACCCAACCTGCGGATACTGTTGCA
>Ga0222712_10006317_pt1 | contig 11736 bp, 10 predicted proteins | sample C33_657DmetaG_FD_165043 | JGI IMG/M metagenome (GOLD analysis project Ga0222712, IMG submission 165043) | Estuarine water microbial communities from San Francisco Bay, California, United States - C33_657D | ecosystem: Environmental > Aquatic > Marine > Unclassified | place: USA: California... | reverse complement strand
ACTCCCGATGAGAAATGTGCTTCGTTTGAATCCTGAATATATAACTCAACTTCAAACCCTTTAATTGTAATATTGTGAGATGAGTTAAATAATGTTTTCTTTAATTTGAACAATTCCGAATACAATTCTTTTTGTTCTTCAAAATCTTCAAAGTTTACTATGATGTGTAAATCCACATCTGAATATTCTGACCAATTATAATTACATAATGAACCTGTCATGATAATGTCTTGAACAAACATATCAACATTAACAAATTTAATAAACTCTTCAGCAATTTCTTCAAGTTGGTCTCTAATTTCCAACTTCATATGTGACTTAGACGCATCATCAGGATTTACCCATATTTCAGGATTTAATTCTTCTTGAACACCAAAACTAGAAATAATTTTTTGCAAGTCTTTCACAATGATAAATACAAAGAACTTTACAATTTTTTGTATTTATAATTTTTACTGATTTCGGTTGTGAAAAACTTACCTTGTGATTCTGATAATCTGAACTTAGCGTAAACTTTGTGTGGTACATTTTCATATTCATATTTTGTACCGTTTTTAAATGTTACAACCATCTTTTCGGTTGACATATCATACTGTGATTCAGTAATGTTAGATGATTCAATTACATTATAAATCATCATACCTTTGATTTCTTCTCTTAAAATTGCCATAATAATAAATATAAAAAAACCCCTACTTTGTGTAGGGGTTTTTCTTTAGGACTTCATTTTATTTATTTTATCCCTTAATTTAATCGATTCTTCAAAATTTTGTTCCTTAACTGATTTGTCAAGTTGTAATTGAAGTTCGGCAATTTTGTCCCTGTTAAGTTCAATCTTTTGAATCTTGTCTCTTAACTCACACGCCTTTTCAAATTCCTGTGCCTCAATGGCGGTTTCCAATTCTTTTCTTAATGAAGTTAATTCATTACTTTCTTTGGGTGATTTTGTTTTTGGTCCACCATAAGATGTTGTTGTAATCACGTACCTAAACATCCCATTTGGTGATGTGTACGTTTCTGTTTTCCATTCACCATTTTCATTAGAACCTTCTTTAATTTCAGATTCTTCATTTGAGATTGATGAAAACTCGTGATTGAATGAGCCAATCATTTCATCCAATTCATTCATCATTTCTTTTAAACTTTTTCTGTTTCTTCCAAATAAATCAAACATATTTTTTTTTCTTATTTTTTTAGTTTATCTTTGTAAAACCAATTATACAAAAATATGCCAAACAAGTAAACCTGACAACATGTCATATTTGTGTGTCATTTTGTCATTATTGATAATTTAGAATAAAAACTTATAATTTAACATATGATTGAATCACAAGACCAAAACGAAAAAATGGGTGGAAACCGAAAAGGTAAAACAGATACAATTAATTCCAAAACACCAGTGTTGGATAATTTTTCTCGTGACCTTATAAAGTTGGCCAAAGAAGGTAAACTTGACCCCGTAATCGGTAGAGAACATGAAATTGAAAGATTGGCACAGATTATATCAAGAAGAAAGAAAAACAACCCTATTTTGATTGGTGAACCAGGTTGTGGTAAAACCGCAATTGTTGAAGGTTTGGCAATGAAAATATTTCAAGGGGATTGTCCTCAAAACTTAATTGATAAAAGAATTGTTAGTTTAGATATGACATCAATTGTCGCTGGTACAAAATATCGTGGACAGTTTGAAGAACGTATTAAAGTAATTCTTGATGAGTTGAGTGACAACCATGATGTTGTTATATTCATTGATGAAATTCACACGATTATTGGTGCCGGAAATTCATCGGGTTCATTAGATGCTTCTAATATCTTTAAACCTGCACTTGCTCGTGGTGAACTACAATGTATTGGAGCAACAACGTTAGATGAATACCGTGAACATATTGAAAAGGATGGTGCGTTAGAGCGTCGTTTTCAAAAAGTACACGTTGATGCAACGTCTATTGAAGACACAATTAAGATTATGAATCGTGCCAAAGAAAACTACGAAAAACATCACAAGGTTCATTTTAGTGATGATGTAATCAAAACTTGTGTTATGTTGGCTGACCGTTACATTACTGACCGTGAATTCCCTGATAAGGCGATTGATATTATGGATGAGGTTGGTGCAAGATGTCAAATAAATGTAACAGTTCCTGAAATTATTGAAAAACTTAAAGAAGAAGCTAATCAAATTAAAGACCGTAAGGTTGAAGTAGTTAGAAGTCAAAAGTATGAAGAGGCTGCGGAATTACGTGATATGGAACGTAAAGTTTTAGCTCGTCTCCAAGAAGAAAAGGAGAAGTTTGAAAAGGACCGTCTGACTAATAAAAAAGAGGTTACTGAAGAAATGGTTTATGAAGTTGTTGCACAAATGACAAAAATACCAATTTCAAAACTTTCACAATCTGAATCTGATTCGTTAATTAATTTAGAAGAAAACATTACCAAAGCGGTAATTGGTCAGGAAGATGCTGTGTCTAAAATTTCAAAAGCAATTCGTAGAAATCGTGTAGGAATTAAAGACCCTAATAAACCAATTGGTTCTTTTATTTTCTTAGGCTCAACAGGTATTGGTAAAACACACTTGGCAAAACAATTGGCTAAAGAAATTTTTGGAAGTTCAGACGCTTTGATTCGTGTTGATATGTCAGAATATCAAGAAAAGTTTACAATGACAAGATTGGTTGGTTCACCTCCAGGTTATGTCGGTCACCAAGAAGGTGGGCAATTAACAGAACAAGTTAAGAATAAACCTTACTGTGTAATTTTATTTGATGAAATTGAAAAGGCACATAAAGACGTTTATTCACTTTTGCTTCAAGCAATGGATGAAGGACATTTGACTGATGGTCTTGGTAGAAAAATTAACTTTAAGAATACCTTGATTATCATGACATCTAACATCGGTGCTAGAAAAGTACAGGACTTCGGTACTGGTGTAGGATTTGGAACTCGTTCTAAAAATGAAAAAGAAACTGAAATCAAACAGATGATGGTTGAAGATGAACTTAAGAAGTTTTTCCCACCTGAATTTTTAAACCGTGTTGATGATGTTGTATTTTTTAATCCCTTGAAAGAAGAAGAAATAAAACAAATTGTTACTTTGGAAATTTCTAAATTAATAGTAAGATTAGGTTCAATGAACTATAACATAGTTATTGATGATAGTTTGGTTAGTAGAATTTGTGAAGTTGGGTTTGATGAAAAGTTTGGTGCACGTCCAATCAAAAGAGCAATTCAAAATCAGATTGAAGATTTTATTTCAGATGAGATTCTTAAAAAGAACATTGTTAATGATACAATCTATATTCTAGAATTTATTGATGACAAAGTTCAAATACGCCAAAAAACATCAGAAGTATCTGATGTCTTGGAAAAACCAAAAAGGGGTAGAACAAAAAAAGGGGTCAATTAAGACCCCTTTTTTTTTAATCCCATAACATCCACCGTTCAGTTTTTGGTTTGTGTTCATGAAATGTGTTACCCAAACTTTCAATCATTTGTTTAACCATTTCAATTGCTGTGAACACATCCTCAATTACAACATACTCATTGGCTGTGTGGTAATTGTAATAACCACAAGATACATTTAAACAAGCAATGTTGAATCTTGATGCAATTTGTGAAACGTCGGTGTATGGATGTTTCATCAATTCATGTTTTTCGCCAAAGTGTTCATTAAGCAATGGTCCGACCTTTTCAAAGAAAGGAGAATTACGGTCAAAAAGTTTTACACCCCAACAATATTCAGTTACCATCCAAGATTCGGGAGCATCAAACTGAATACAGTAACCAACGTTAGAGAAAAACTCAGGACTTGCTTTTCGTGAACCGTGACAACCTGTTTCTTCAGATACAAAGAAAGCAGCTTTAATAACAGGAAGTTGCTCAAGGACATCTAAACATGAGTAGACACCACATTTGTCATCACCACCAATTCCCACAGGGTTACCTGTAACTGCGTGATAAGCCTTAAAGGAATCTTTTAGTTCCCCATAAACGTTTGGGAGTTGTTCTTCCTCTACAACCATTTCGGTGATTGAGTGAACAGTGTCAGTATGTGCAATAACACATGGATAGACATCTGCCTCACCTTTTGTAACATAAACGTTACCATACTGGTCAATTGTGTGGTTGTATCCTTTTTCAGTAAAATACTTGTCAAGATACTCAATCATAAGAGTTTCTTGATAAGTTTTAGTCGGAATAGAAAGGACTTCTTTTAGGTGTTGAATTTTTTCTGGAGTCATTTGACTACAAAGATACAACAAATATTTTAAATTTCAAAAAGTTGATAATTTTTTAATAAAGAAACTAATTGTTCAAAAGTTAATGTGTATTTTTTAACCTTTGCTGAGAACCCAATATTTTTTTGTATTTTTACAGTTATTGAATTATCAGGTTCCACACCAACAATTATAATCTGCGTATCTTTTAAAGTTGGTATGTCTTTTTTAACATTAAAACCAATCTTATCAACAATGTATGATACAATTTTTTGATATTCTTGGATATCATCAAATGCACCATCTTCTTCATCAAACAAGTTTTCATATAATTCATCTAACAATTTTTCGGATTCAGAATTAAACCTTGCGTAAAAAGTATCATCATCTTTGTATTCATAATAATTATCAAAAATATCACTTACCGAGATTTCATCATCAATCGCTGCGGTGATAACGGCTCTAATTGATTTTTGTGGTGAACCATAGTTTTCATAAAGTGATAACATATTGTCAACCGATGTATAATATTTACGAAAACAAACTTTGAATTCAATACCAATTGGTTCTAAAGCATCACAATATTCATCATTAACCGCAGCTTCGATTCCAACTGTATACGCATCATCGGTAGCATATTGATATTCATCCGTCATTTTTTCTTTAAACCAATTGTGTGCGTTTAAAACTTCCGCACATTTAGAATAATAATTACCCGTATAATTTTTCATCAATTCATCTTTTTGTTGGAATAATTGTGGTGAAACAATACTGATAATATTATCTAATTTTTCTTTATTTTCTTGATTTAAAGATGTTAAAACATAACCTTCCTTCCAATCTTCCTCGGCAGTATATGAATCAACCCATTCAGTTTGTCTACCATAACTATTACCGGCAAATGATTCTAACTGTGATATTGTGTATTCGTATAGTTGGTGTTTAAACAATTTAAAATAATCTTCAGGGTCGAAAAGTAAGATAACATTTCCATCAACAATTTCAAAAGTTTCTTCATCACTTGTAATATTAAATGATGTGTCTGTTTTACCGTTTTTATAATTAATTAACGCTTGGTAGTCAGTACCACCTATGTTTAGAATATTACTTAGTATTTCATCCATCCCTGGCATTGCAACGTATAACACATCAAAATTTGAACGACTGTCTTGTTGGTCCCATACTTCAGGTTTTCCACTTTCAGGTATTCTAATGGCAAATTTTGAATTTCTAATGTTGGTTCCTTTTTTATTGATAACATAAACAAATTTTGAATTTCTGGTATAATCGTCAAAGTATCTTGAGCTATCTCTTGATGCAACACACCATTTTGTTTCCGCACCATAAACACAAGACGCTTGGTGAGTCATCGGTTGAACAATCAGATATTTTTCGTCTTCGTATAATTTTTTTGATTCGTTCTTGGCTTTTTTAACTTCATCTCTTGTATATGTTCTTTTTTTGATTTGACCAAAAAACTCTCTCATCGCATTTACGTCAGGATATGAATTGATGTCTTTTGGTGCTTTAACGATTTTATCGTATGACAAAGCAAAATTTTCTAAATCACCTCTCTTCAATCTATTAGCCAATTCTTCGGTGTCTTTTTTAGAAACTCTTCTATCAATAAAACTCATCATATCACTAACCTGAGACATTGAATTCAAAAAATTAATCCAATCAAGTTTTTCCCATTTTTTACCTTGTGATAATACCCATGGCAAATATTTTTTTGTTGGACTGGCGTCACGTGCCCAAAGTGAATCAAAGATTTCTTTTTTTAAATCTTCATTATTAGAATCTTTTTCCCAATCAATATCCAATTTTTTAAATTCATCAAACAAATCAGATTGTTTGTCTTCTTTAATTAACCCTTCAAAAAGTGTTCTAAGGTCTTCTGCAGGACCGTTAAGTATCACGTCAATATAATGTGACGTTTCTTCAGGTTTGTCCTCAACACTACCAAGATATTCACTTTTACCATTATACTCACAGTAAATTCCACCCTCAGGTGTTATAGTTAATGTAAATGTTAATCCGTCACCCTCAATAATATATTGTTCAGTTCCGACATTAGAATTTTCATCATATGTACAAGTAATTTTTTGTGTTGGAAAATCAAATTTTCCCAAAATCTCTTGTATTTTTGTAATATAAGAAAAATATGATGCTGGTTGTCCGAAATAACTTATTTGTTCCATTATAAATAAATACTTTGATTTGGCACTTTGAAATAATATTTATATCTTTGTATAACAAATCACAGGTATCAAAAGTGATTTTAATGTTCTTTGAAATTATGGGGATGAATGGAATCGACAGGTATTGTTGATTGATGGATGCACGTATGAGCTAAGTTAACTCATTAAAAACTGATTTAAAAAATTAAACGGCAACGTTTTGAACAAAATGGCAGCTATCGGTTTAATCCGTGAAGATGCTTCTGTATTAGCTTAATTGTTAGTACAACTCAGGTCGGGGGACATATAACCTAGGAACAGAAGTCTTGAAAGATGTGGTTTCTATCTTAAAAGAAACAAGTGGAGGATTAGTTCTCAGTAAACCGAACCACTATAAAATAAGGGAATTGTGAAGTTCGGAACATTAGCAAATGTTGACCTAAACGTGTAGTATCTATCTGTCAAGGTAGACTGGACGAGGGTTCGATACCCTCCATCTCCACTAAGCAAATTAAAGTGGTCTAATTTGACCACTTTTTTTTGTAAATTAAAAAAATTGTCGTATCTTTGTATTGTTAATCACTACCACTATGACAAACACAACCACTAAACTCAACGCCAAAATCAGAAACTACAACGGTCAAAATGACTTCGTTCGCAAAATGAAACAAGTCGTATTCCAATACGGAGGTCTAACTGAAAAACAAGCCCAAGCTGCTGAAAAAGCCTTGTCAGAACCAACAAAGGTTGAAACTCGTTTTCTTCCTGACAATATGAGAAGAATCGCCGACTACGCAGGTGAAAACACCTTTGTGTTAGATGTAAAAGGTAAATTCCTCAAATACGGTACCTTGTCAGACGCACAAGTAACCGCTGCAAACAAACAAATCCAAAAAGAAGAAGACGCCAAAAACCGAATGGACGTGAACATTGACGTAATCGGTGAGACAATCGTGGTGGGTCGTAACACAGGTGAAGACTTGAAAAAACAAAAGGGTTTGGAGTTCAACCCCTTGTTGTTAGATATCACTGAGGTTATGACCTTGACCGCAAAAGCGGTTAAATTCAAAGGTAAATTGACAACCAAAAACTGTGGTGTGTGTAAATCATGTGGTCGTACCTTGACCGATGAGTTCTCTCGTCTAACAGGATACGGTAAGACATGTGCCAAACACTTGAAAGTGGAGTACATCAAAGACAAGTCTGAAGTTGAGCGTTTCAACAAAGATGTCTTGGCAAGAATTGAAGAGATTGGTGAAATGGAATTTTGGGTTCCTCGTCGTCAAATCAAAGTGTGGAACGGAGTTTCATCAATGTTGTTGAAATTCTAATGAACAAAAACTGATAAGTGTTTGATACTTCGGTATCAAATACTTATCATTACACAGAGTATATGGAAAAAGTATTAGTATTAAACAGCGATTACACACCTTTGAACGTAACAACAATGCGTAGAGGATTTGTATTGGTTGATAAGGGTAAAGCTGAGGTATTGAAAAAAGATGAAAATCCGATTGTTACCACTATTGGTAATTTTGTAAGACCCATCATCATTAGATTACTCAGTTATATCAGAATTAAGAAAAATGCCAAAGACATCAAGATTTCTCGTTCAAGAGTTTATCAAAGGGACGGTCACGCTTGTGTATATTGTGGAGGAGTAAAAAAATTAACGATTGACCATGTCATACCAAAATCTCGTGGTGGTGATAATACTTGGGAAAACATGGTCACTTGTTGTTTTGATTGTAACTCAAGGAAGGGGAGTAAGACACCTGAAGAAGCTGGTCTGAAATTTAGGGTTCGTCCCTATAGACCCTCCGTTTTTTCTGAATTGGTTGCGGGTCGTGCCGCACATATTTGGGAAGAATTCCAACAAGATTTATTTGGTTTTTCAAATTAATTTCTTATCTTTGTATAAGAAAGAATTGCTCGGGTGGCGGAATAGGTAGACGCGCTGGTCTTAAACACCAGTGGACATTTGTCCTTACGGGTTCAATTCCCGTCCCGAGTACAAAATAAATATCAGACACTAAGTGTGGTTTTTCCTAAGTGTCTGATATTTATAAGTATGATTAAAATAGACGATGAATATTTTATAAGTGTTTGTAATCAGTCAAAATCTATGGCTGAGGCGGCTTCAAAATTACAACTACACTTTAACACTTTCAAAAGAATTGCAACTAAATTAGAATGTTATATTCCTAATCAATCAGGAAAAGGAACAAATAAAAAATCAATTGAGAAAGTTCCATTGGATGAAATTTTAAATGGTCTTCATCCTCAATTTCAAACCTACAAATTAAAAAATAAATTATTAAGAAATGGTTTATTTGAAAATAAATGTTTAATTTGTGGTATAACAGATTGGAATGGGAAAAAATTAAATATGGAATTAGACCATATTGATGGTAACAAATATAATCATAGTTTATTAAATTTAAGATTATTGTGTCCTAATTGTCACTCTCAAACTGAAACTTTTAGAGGTAAAAATATTAAGTAAAAGAAAAAGGTGTCTCACGACACCTTTTCTTAGATTAAGGACCCCTCCTTTCAGTTAAATGTTTATCCTATATGGAATTCCGAATCTCTTCGGCTTTAGCATCCATTTTATCGGACACCTTTTTGAGCTCTGAACAAATTTCTCCCATCATTTTATCTTGTAAATCTCTGTGGAAGTTGTCATCACCCATGATTGTTTGAACTGAAGATTTAAATACCTGACCTGTTTTTGACCCTAATTCGGTATCAATTCCTGTTGCCAAGATATTATCACCAAAACCTTGTATCATTCCTTTAGACACCTTGTCTGTTAGAAATCTACAATCAGAAAAAAGTTTTGGAACATCTTCATCACTTACATTTTCAATTTCAGCTTTTACTGCATTTCTTACCCAACCATCAAATTCCATTTTGTCTGAAATCCAGTCAGCCAATCTTGATTTAACTGTTGCAAAAAACTCACTATCAAAATCACCAAACAAACCTTGTAACATATTGAACAAAGATTCGTTAATTAGTTTGTTTGAGAAGTTTTTATTTTGGAATATATTAACTTTATGTATGGTAGTTTCAATTAGAGAATCCATATCAGAACAATTTTTTAAAGTTCCAAAATGACCATCAAGTATTTTACTCTCAATCACCAAAGAATTTTTGTTCTGTTTTTCTTCTAATAAAGCCCCACGCAATTTATTTCTAAGATTCATAACTATAAATATATGGTTGTAATTAAATATCCAAATAATATGGACTATCTTTATCTTGTTGGATTCTAAATCTTTGCGAAATTAATGTATCTAACTTAGCTCTATCTTTTAAATCAGAAGATTTCTGACAATACAATATTTTGTCTTTAATTGGTTTTAATTGTTCAGGTGTTATTTGTGGTGCCTTGTTTACCTTTTTTAATCTTCTGTAATTTAATGCCTGTTCAGAATAATAATCAAACAATGATTTACAAGTACCATATTGAGGAACACCATCACCAACTGCATTTGCGTAATCATTTAAATACTTTAATTCAATTGATGTTGATGTTGTAGTATTTGTTGGTGGTGCGGTTGTTTTTTGTGATGATGATGTTGAACACAACTTTTTATATTGCTCAATACTACATATCAATTCTTGACTGATATTACCATTGGTATTATCCATACCTTTAGTACCTTTGTAATTAATAACAAACGTGTTAAAATCTTCGGTAAAATAAGGAGTTGAATCTTTTGTATAACCTATTGCTGATTTAATTCTAACAATAGTATCGCTTTTTTCACCTTTTATTAATTCTGAACCACCACCAATAATTGATTTAATTGTTTTATTTGATGCGTCTTTATATTGGTCAGATTCAGTTTGTTTTTGTGGTATACGGTTAACAACATTAACTGTTACTAAATTAGCAATTTGTTCTAAAATTTGTGATAAACCAACACTTCTTTTTATTTGAATTCCTTCAAATAAAGTTTTTAAATATGTTTGTAAGGTTGGTAATTGTGAATCAATCTCACTCTGAATAGTTTCATCAGTTTTATATTTTGAAATCATATTACCATATGCCGATAAAACTGAACCAAGATATGAAGATTCTTCATTGAATTTATAACCAGTATAATACTTAATCCATTTACCAATTTGTTGTGTATACTCAATATTCATTCTTTCATTATTAACTGAATAAAAAAATACTGAATCATTAAATTTATCAAATATTTCTTTTGATTTGTCTACGGTTTCAGGTTGTTTTGCAGCGCCACCATCATCTGATTTTTTTTTATATTGTGCGTTAAAATCATTATCGTATAAATTCCAAGCTTTAGTCGTTGATGGTCCAAATGCGCCATAACCTTTACCTTTATTTAAATTTTTTCCATTTGTACAAGCGTTATCTGTACAACCAACCCAATTTGGGTGATTAGTATCCATCCAATCTTGGAAATCTTTGGTTTTTTGAACCTTATCTTGTTGTTCAACTAATACTTTTTTCATAATTAAAAATTGGTCGGGTAATTAGGTTTTGGTTGTTCGTAACTAGTTTTTTGTCTTTTATCTAGCTCGGGTGTTATTAAAAAATTTTTAAAACCTTTTAATGCGGTTTTAATACCTGGTTTCAAATAATCATCATCGGTCTCTTTAATTAATTCAACTTTAAAATTCTTTGTTTCAGGCACAGTTAATAAAATTTTGTTAATTTCGTTAGAAACCTCTTCACCAAATTGATACATACCGTAAACATCTAACGTTCCTTTTTTGGAATCAACCAAGCTCTTAATCTTATCACGTATTTTATTTTTTAACTGGTTTTGTGTTGTTCCAAAATCTTCAATTAATTTACTTAAATAGAAATCGTCCATATCTGATAATTTTTTACCGTCAATTGACAAAACTCTATAATTTTCTAATCTTGTTAAATAATCTGTAATTTCTTGAGTTTTTTCCTTTTCTTGTTTTTCTTCTTCAGATGGTTTTAATAAAGGACCCACAACCGGAACTAAAATTAATGCATCTTCTGGCAAACCCATCTTTAACATCATATAGATAACATTTGGACCATATAGTACGGCAGCAATATAGAATACTTTTGTTCTGAATGATAATTTCTCCCACCAATTTTTATCTATGTTTTCCATAAGCTTGTCCCATTTTTCTATTTGGGTTTTTGATAGGTTTTTATCAGATTTCCATCTATCAAATTGGTCTCTAATTTCCTTTTGAGTGTAACTTTTAAATTCCTTTTTAACTTTTTTTACAGCGTTCGGTGAAAATACCTGTAGTAAAATATCATCCGGATTTTCAATTGAACCTGTAGGTATTTCCAAAGACTCAAGTGATGGGTTATT
>Ga0222712_10006316_pt1 | contig 11737 bp, 12 predicted proteins | sample C33_657DmetaG_FD_165043 | JGI IMG/M metagenome (GOLD analysis project Ga0222712, IMG submission 165043) | Estuarine water microbial communities from San Francisco Bay, California, United States - C33_657D | ecosystem: Environmental > Aquatic > Marine > Unclassified | place: USA: California... | reverse complement strand
AAGGTCGGCGTCCCTATCGCCGAACTGATTTTGGAGGCTGCAAAGCAATCGCAGGCGGACGCTAACTAACCACCACGATGACGGACCACCACGCTTTCATTCGAGACATCTCAATAGGCGTCGGTGGTCCGGCCATTGGTATTCTGGGGAACGCGGTATTTTCCGATCCTCATCTCAAGACTGCATCGTTGGCACTTGGCGCGTTCGCCGCGCTTCTAACCTGCGCCGTCAAAGCAGTCGAACTGTATCGAAAACTCAAAAACGACAAATGAACGCTAATCTCGCCTCTCTTATCCGCCACATTCTGACCGCTGCTGGCGGTTTTCTCGTCGCCAAAGGGTTGGCCAGCGCCGATCAGGTTGCTGAATTGGCCGGTGCTGCTGTCAGCATTTCTGGCATCGCTTGGTCTATGTGGAAGAACAAGCAATCAGCCGCTACTGCACCCGCCAAACAGACGGAATGAACTTCCTGGCCGACCTTGTTATGAAGCTGGTCATCTGGCTTCATGCGCTGACGACCAAAGATACAACAAATGAAGACGCCAAGAAACAGCCTGATCTTAAGCGTTCTCTTCTTGATCGTGTGCGCGAGCATGAGCGTGAGCTGCGCGAGCCGGGTAATTTACGTCCCGCACGGGGAGCCGGTGAGGCTGGCGGAGAGCGTAAAGGCTAAAGTTTGGGTCGTTGACGCGAGCGGCAAATCGGTGCGTAGTCAGAACCGTATTACCATCCATGAAGGATGGTATGCACTTCCCAAGGAATGATATGAGCAACAACGCGCCGTACAAAGGTTCACCCGCCGTCGGTGGCGGCAGCGGACCTTACAAGCAGGCTCCTCCGCCCAAGCCGCCCATTAAACCGGTTGCAAAGCCGGTTCCGAGCGGAAGCGGTCCGTATCGTAAATGATTCAAACGCGAAAAGCCCCCGGCGGTAATTGAAACCATCGGGGGCTAATTGTTTTGTAAGCGATACCTATCAGCGTCCTAGCGACTTCATCACGCTGGCAACAAAGTCCTCGCTCTTGGCGGAACCTGCATTGGCCGGTCGTGAGCCGCCACCCGTCGCTTTCGACGTAACTCCAGGTTCGCTGCCACGGAACTTCGACAGTTCGGCTTGGAGACGCTTATTCACCTCGACCTGAGCATAGAGAAGCTCGCGGTATTTAGGTGCGGCAGCGGCCCAAAGAGCGGCCTTGGCGAGGTCTTCTTCGCTGTTCTCACCATTGAAGATCTGCTGGGCGAGACTCAATCGGCCATTCAACTCGGTGTTCCATTCCTCATCGCCTTCACGCGGCTCAAAGATTTCAAGCGCGCGAGCATTCTCGCTCACCTTAGCCCAGGTCTTGGTGGCCGACTCTAGCGCAGCCTTGGTACCCTCCTCGTTATCCTGCTGGTACTTCGAGATGATGGCGTCGTAATCGGACTTGGCTTCGGAAATCTCTGACGCTTTCTCGCCGTTAATCTCGTCGTACTTAACAATTAACGCACCGAGCTTGGCCTTCTTGGATGGTGAAAGACCTTCGACAATGTCATCAATCTGTGAGTTACGATAATCGCTCTCGGGCGACTTGAGTAGGCCAACAAGCCGTTCGCCGTCGGTTCCAACCAAGTTCTTCACGGAATCAAAGACGCCATTGATCTTGCCTTCGTACTTCTTAACAAACTCAGGGTGACGCTCGACATCAAGGATGTGAACACGCTCGGAAAGCGCGTCACGCTCTTCCTGCAAGGTCTTGAGCTGCGCTTCGTAGTTCGGATTGGCAGTCTTTCCAGACTTCAGCTCATCAAGCTGCTTGGCAAGCTGCGCCTTCTCTTCCTTGATCTTGCGGAATGCATCAGCGGCCTTTGTAGACTTGATCGTCTCGGGGATGTCGGAATCAGCGTCCGTAGAAGTCGGAGCCAAATCGGCCTGCTGCTTCTTGGTGCCGAACATTCGCTCGATGTCCATCTCGGCTTTGCTGAGCTTGGATGCGTCAGTTGGCTTGGTCGGCTTCTGCTTCGTCGCCTTCGGCTCTTCCGTAACCTGCGAGGCAGAATTGGCCGACTCATCAGCCGATGCGGCGTCATCAATGCCGCTCGCCTTGAAAGCGTCGATGAATGAGCTGCCAAAGTCGGGAGGTTGCGCGGCGTTGACGAGAGGTGAGTTCAATGGTTCTTCCATAATTTGTTAGTATTGCTTATCAAATGTCGCTTCAGGTTCTTTCGCTGTTTCAATTACCGCCAATTTACGAAGGTTTTCAAGACAATGCGCGTAACCAGCGGTTACACCGGCAGCGAAAATAATGTCCGATTCTTTGCTGCCATGAGACGGCATTGGAACCGGCATCGACTCGGCCACGATGCGTAAAGCCATCCGAAGAATCGGATTTTGCAGAATTTGAGCGAGTTCAGCCTGTTGGCCATCAGTCTGCCAGTCGGACAGGTTGATGTCAGGCAGCTCCAGCAGGTTCTTCGGATTCTCCTTCTTCGAGCCTCTTAGCCAGTTGATCATACTTTGTTTTCTTGTTTCGTTTCAGTTTGTGCCTTTGGGGAATCGGATCGACAACATCGTCAAACTTGAGCGGGTTCTCCTTGTTGACGACATCGCGCTTTTGCCGAATGACCTTTGTGACTTCAAGCAAATCGGCCATCGGTATTTTGATGTAACCGCAATCAACATCGTTGATGCCGTACGAGACGACAAATTGGTTCTTTGCTCCATCGTAGAATGCGCCGCACGGGAAAACGACTGCTGGGAGTCCTGGCCACCAGTCTTGCTGATTTGTTCCGGTCAGCAGTGGCAATGTCGTCATGCGAACAATTCGGAACGGAGCTTTTGCCTCGAATGCGTACGCGCCCATGTAGTAGCGACGCTTCTTGTTTATCCACGGCAAAGAGCTGTGGAAGAATGTCCAGTACAGGCCATCGACAAGGATCGGGTTAGACCCTCCGCGAACCTCTCCAAACTTCCATAGAGGGTTGAACTCATCGGTGACGTATTCTGTTTGCCTCTCAAGACGCCCATTAAGGCGTACAACGACATGAGGATTGGCTGAATACACCATATGTGGCGCGTTGTCATGGACGAAGTAGAGCCAGTTCTTCTCATGGCCATCATTAACCATCGCCTGCGCTAAATTGTTTCCGTAGATCGGATCAAAACGACCGACGTTTAGGAACTGCTTGTCGAGCAGGAACACCCCCTGATGCGCGTATGACTTGAAAGGAACGAAGGTGCAGCAACTTAGGCCGTACTTGTCGCCAAATCGAACCACGCGAGGATCTTCAAACTGCTCATTTGGATAGTGCGAAGTCAGGTTAAGAAGAGCTTTTTTGACAGCCTTCAGTTCGTTGTTCAGCTCAAAGACGACGATGTCATTCTTCTCAATATAGACATCTTCATCTTTCTCTCGCTTGTTTCGACAACGACGCGCAAAAAGCAGGATCTTTCCGTCAGGATCTTGCGTAATCGCCGGGTTGAAGTAGTAGGTTCCAACTTCTTGAGTGAGGGAGATTTTTCCAACCTCCCAATCAACTTGCTTCTCAAGCGTCGGCACATCGTCTTTTGCGTAGTTCATTAGAAACTCGGCTGCGAATTTGAGTTCGTCGTAAAGGTTGAACCAATGATCGCGCTCCTCGCGAATGTCGGTCAAATGTTCCTCATGCTCCTTGGTTCGAGTCTCAAGCGTTTTCTGAAGGTCTTCTATTTGAAGCAGAAGATCTGCATGACCATCACCGCCATTTGCAAACCGTTTGAGTGCTTTAATAGACAGGCTGCGGATTATGTCTTTCATTTTTAGTCTGGAAACACAGTGTCAACTTGGTCTGCAACTCGCGGAAAAATAATGAACGACTGTAGCAATGGCCCACTTCTGAAGTAAGACTGAATGTCTATCGGCTGACAGACCTCCTCATTCGATTCGATCAAGATTTTGAGAGCCTTTTTACGGACAATGTAGAAGTGGTTGCAGAGTGGAAATCCCTCAAAAAGGTTTGAGTCGTACTCCTTTTTTCGTTTGTCGCCAGCGCAGCACGAACCGGGGAACAAGATATCCCAATCTTCAGGCAGTTTAGTCAGCGCGCGTTCAACGGTTTCCTTCCAGTGCGGCCTAAGAATAACGTCATCCTCGAAAACCTGAACCGCATCTGGAGTGTTCGGATCGAAATCCAGAGCTTTCCAAAGCATCATGTGGGACATGAAGCATCCGAGCTGTTTCGGATGGATGACCAGCTTGCTTTCAGGGTTGTGGATTTCGTACGAAACTGTGGGGATTAGACCAGATTTCGGACCGTCAAAACCATAGAAAAAACGGTAATTATCCACTCCGCTTTCCTTGAAGTGATTTTGTATGCGCGGGATGCGGTTTGAACCCCGCATCGTGATAACAACAGATTCCACGGTTACTTTTCCTTACGGTAGATTGCAAAGACGCTGTCCTTAAGGTCGAACCGAGAAATGAATTGGCAGCGTTTAAGGACGAATCGAAGCGCGGTCTGAGTCGATTCCCAGTTCACATCGTCCATGACGAGATATCCGCCAACCTTGAGTTTCGGAAGCCAGTTGACGACATCGCTCGTAGACGGCCATTCGGCGTGATTGGCGTCGATGTGAACCATATCCATGTCGGGCAAGAATCGCGATGCGTCCCACGACGACATGCGGCAGAACTGGATATGGCGAACAAGGTTTGTTCGAACCGAATGCGAGACGAACTGCTCGTAATGGTAATCGAGGTCTAGCTTGGACCACCACTCTTGGTTGGCAGTTGATTCGTCGTCGATGCAGTCCTCTTTCTTCCAAGAGTCGATGGCATAGACGGTGCCGCTTCCGTTCAGCTTGCAGCAGTGCGCCATAGCGAGGGTTGATTTACCCTCGAAGACGCCGACTTCAGCAATTCGCTGCGGCTTGGTATCGAGAACAATCTGTCCGATTTGGATGGCCTTTTCGATATCGCACCATCCGCCCATCTTGGCGAAGTTTTCGTTGACGAATTGTTTGAGGCTCTCCTCTTGCTCGCTGGTCATAAATTTTATCCCTGACGCGCCAAGTTGGACTCGGCAGTTGCATTCGCTCGCTGAATATCAGCGGTGGTCTTCGCATTCCGGCGCGACAGATCAGCCATCGCCTTCGTGTTCTGACGCTGAATGTTGGCCATAGTCTCGGCATTCTGGCGAGCGATTTTCGATTGAACTTCCGCGTTGAGAACAGCGGTCTTCGGATCGACGCCCTGCTGAATCGCCTGAGCTTGCTGCATCTGCATCTGAGCTTGCTGCTGTTCTTGAAGCAGTTGGCCAAGCTGCTCGATGGTCTGGCTGAGCATCTGGAGCTGCTGAGCGTATGCATCGACCTGCTGACGGCGCGAAGGATCGGTTGAAAGACGCTGCAAGTGCTGCTGAACATGCTGACCGATGCCTTGGAGGAAGAGGACAATCTCTTGCGGATTTCCACCCTGTTGAAGCGATGCAGCAGCCTCGTTCGCCGCAGCAAGATGCGTGTCGATGTGAACGATGTGGTTCTGCGTATCGGTGACGATTGCCATGTTGCCTTGGCGCAAGGACGAATGCTCCAGCACGGCAAGAGCGGCCTGATCTTGAACGCGAGCAGACTGCATCTGAGTTGGCAAATAACGATCAACCATTTGTTGGCCAACCTGAGCGGCGATGTAGTCCTTGAGCAGGTTGATCTTTCCGCCTTCGGGAAGAGAACCGGAAAGCCCGAGCAAAGTTCCAAGAAGCTGTTGCTTAGCGAACTGAGAACCTTGGCCGACCGTGCGAGTCGCCTCAACGTAATCGATGTCTATCATCGCTTGAACCGGAACACCACGCTCCTTGCACCGACGCTGAAACTCAATGGCGTCTTTGTCCGACTTGGTAATCGGGTTCAGATTGGGGTTTGAGGCGCGGTTGTACCGTTCCTCGAAGAAAGAATCCAACTGGTTGTAATACCGGCTCAACTGCGTCTTACCGATTGCTGACTGCTGTGCCACGATGGCTTGAACTTCGGTGGCAGTACGAGGATTGCCCGACGGCTTGTTGAGCGATTGGCGATACTGAGAGAGGTTGCCTTGAAGAACATTCTCAAGGTCCGCGTTGACCGCCATAGGAGCGTCCAGAACGCCAGCAATGTTCTGCTGAATGACTTCGTAGTCGGGCGGGAGAATGGCATACGGTCCTTGCTGAACGACGCTCGTCTTGCTCAGAGCGTTCGGGTTGAGAGGTCGGAAGAGGATCTGGGTGCGAGCGAATGCGCTATCGACCATTGAGCAGCGCAGACGATTCTTCAGTTCCATCGCTTGGAGCATCTTGATGCCCAAGCCTTTTACGCCGTGATGCTCGCCATCGCCACGGTCGTAGTACATCGGATGGATGACCTGTTCCCACCGGCTGAAGCGACGCAGCTTCTTGTACATGAAATCCTCGCTGTCGCGCTCATCGATGATGACATGGCTGATCTGACCATCAAACTCCTTGTAGAAGATGTGGCACATCAAGACCACCTCGGATCGAGCCGAGAAGGTGATGTCGTTCGAGCGAAGTTGACGCTGGAAGAACTCCCAATCGTACTGAACGCCGGAGCGATACGGTTCTGGCATCGCAGCGCGAATACGCTGGCGAACGTAGTCCACGTTCCAACCGGCGGCGCGAGCTGCCTCCTCATCTTGAATCTTCTCGAAAAGATCATCGACACCCATGCGGGTTCGTACAGCAGCCACTTTCCAGTCGCTGACGTTCGACTTGGTTCCATCTGGAACGAGAAGATCCGTCGCCATGATGGCCTTACACCGCCAATCGGTGCTGTCTTCGAAAATCAACGGGCCATCGCCAATAAGGACCATCTCACGCTGCGAAAGCTGCATGAGGTAGTCGAAGTCTTTGTCGATCTTCTGGAGACGGTCGAATTCCTCGGTGATAATCTTCGACCACTCCTCCCGCTTATCCATGTCGTTGCCGTAAGCGGTGCGAATGTTGGCGTAGGTTGGAACCTCCGCGAACACATCGTAGAAGGCAGACATGGCCAACGTGAGGAACGCTTCCGATTCACGGAAGTTCACATTGGTTCGGAACGCTTGGTTGTTACGACGCAGTTCGGCGGGATTGTACGGAGGGTTACCATCAACAAGACCGCGCAACTTGGCGCGCGTCACGTTCCGCAACTGATCGGCCATGATCAGTTTCTGGAAAATTTCGCGAGCTGATGCCGCATCGGCTATGCGCGTTTCAGGCGCTTTGCCGTTTTCGTTGATGGTTTCAAGCGGCAGTTGGACTAGGTTTCCGTACATGGTCGTTTTTTCCAGCAGTGAGCCGGAAGGTTTTCGTTCTCTGTAGCGTCGGTAAATTTATGGAGTGTTTCAATGGGAAACCACACCATGCTTCTGATAAAGCAACCACAAAATTCACAGCTCTGAACCTGCTCGTCATACGGCGTATTGCCGTGCTGCGAGAAGGTTTTTACAGCCTCCTTGAGGACGCGAGCGTTGCATCCGGTGCATCCAAGTGGTTTGCGATTGAAGCGACAGCCTGAGCAGATGCTGGCGCGTCGATTTGCCTCCGCCTGATCGACTTTTCCGCCGCCAACAGTCAGGCCATGAAGCAAACTCATGCTGAATCGGATGACATCTCCGATCTGGAGTGACTTTCGACCTTCGGGTTTCGGAAGCTCAACCTCGTTGTAAGCGCAGTCGGCACCGTTACGACACGCATATTCGGTGATTAAAGTGTCAAGGTTGCTTGGAATTGGAATCGCGTTCGCCGTGTAATGGTTGCGGACGAACTCATGGAGCTGCGGCCATGATCCGCCCATGATTTCAATGCCAGTCTCAGGAACTCGGTAATGCCATCCGCCGGGGATGACCATGTGTTCGTTGAGAACCCTGTATCCGGTAGCTTTGCTCATTCTTCGATTGATTCGTCGTGATAGATTGAATCGGCGTCCCGAACGAGCTTTTCCCAGACTTTGTCCATTTTGGATGCTCGCGGTTCGAGGACAGCGGTTTTTCGGACTAGATCAAGCAAGACTGTAGCTGCGTCGGCCAAGTCAGGCGATTTGCCGGTTCGCTGCTTCATCACGGTCTTGGATTCGACCGATATCTTTCGCTTGGAATCGTCGAACATGCGCGCGCAGAACTCCTGAAGAGTCTCGATGTCCATTCCTCCAACACGCTCCTCGACAACCCATTTACGCATCGAGAACCATAGTTCAGTCACTTTGCGGTCGTATGCCTCATTGCATGGCCGACTGTCTTCATCGCTGACCGGAATGGCTGACGGAGAGCCTCCAAACTCAACGCGATGAACGACGCCCCATTCGCGGGTTAGAATATCCGCAAGACCGCCACCCTCACCGCTTGAATCAAGAGCGAACCTATCGGGCGACACGCCGCGCTTGCCGCACTCCTCTTTGACGCGGTTGGCTATCTGGTAGTGAACTGGCTCCGTTAGCTGAGCGTTTGGGGATATCTGGACCACATCGCCAAAAAGTATGCTAATTTTATCGTTAGCGGTGCCAACCTTGGCAAAGCGGAGAACGCATCTGTCGCCACCAAAGCCAGGGTCAAGACCGGCAACAACTTGGACATTTGTGGTAAACGTCAACTTTCTTGTAGGTGTGTGCGTCTCGATCAGTGATTCGGACAACACCGTCTTGACCATGCCGTCAGGACTCCAGAATCCGCGTGTGTACTTCCAGAACGTAGGGCTTTGCTCGCCCTCATGTCGCATGGCGGATAAAACCTGATCATGCGTTATAAGGTATGGGTACTTCGTTCGCCCTTCGCTGATGTTCGGCGACTTCATGCCATCGAACCGCTGGCACATGCCGCGTTCCGTTAGCCATTGCTGGTCTTCAATCGTGACGCTGCGCCACCCTTTTGCGGGGGTGCAGAATCGACCGTGCGGATCGTACTTTGACGCCGGATTGCCGATTACCAGCATCTTGAACTCGCGGCAACCCTTGGAAAGGTTCGTACAAGCCTCGAAAGCTGCTTCGGGCGTATCCGTCGCTTCGTCGATGATGACCATCACTCGCTCGGCGTGAATACCCTGAATGTTGGCCACCGCCTTCGAGGTGTTGCCCTCTGCGACGGCAATAGCTGAAATCGAATGACGGTCGTCGCCTTTGATGGCTTGAAGCGCCATTTTCGAATCGACCATGTTGCCGGGAAATCCTCGCGATTTCCGAACAAGATCCTGAAGATTGGCCCACATACGCTTGCGGATCATCTTCGCGGTCGTCGATGTCAGAACGACGGTTGTCTTGGAAGGGTTGGCCAGCCACCAGACTGTTGCGAAAAGTGTCGCCCCGAACGTCTTGCCGCTCGCGCCGCATCCCGCCCAGCCAACGTAGTCATGTTCGCAGAGACTTTCGACTTGAGCCTCCAGCCACGGGTTCCAGCTCATCTTTGGCCATAACATTTTCGTGGCGTTACGAAAATGATCGAAAGTGCCTAATCCACCCTCGTTTGGCTGGAGTCGGTTTCGGAATGCGTAAAGTTCTAGCTCAAGGTCAGGAATCTTGACCGGAGAACGAATTCCATACTTGTGCTGAATAAGTGGATGCTCAGACGCTTGCTCTGCCATAGTTTGGCCTTGCAATAGTTCTCGCTGGACTTGAGGTTCTGCGAAAGGAAAATTATGCCGTCGCAACTTGTTTCTTCATCCGGCTGTTGCCAGCCTTGCGACTCCGAGCCGGTAGTCGTGAATATCCCTGGCCCTCAAGGGGCGGCTGGAGCCAACGGTACGAATGGCACGAACGGCGTAAATGCGTTCTGCTACACGACAGCCTCGTTTTTTGTTCCCGCTCTTGGCGCGAGCGTTTTTGTGTACGTTACGGCGTCTGACTTCCTTCCAGAATCTGTTGCTGGCCAGTTCTTTGTCTCGGTTCAGGGTCTTGGATACATGCAGGTTACGTCGGTCGATGGGCTTCGATTGACGTTGCAGAATCCGGCTGCTGGAGTCTTGAGCATCCCGAATGCTATTCCGACCACGCTCATTCCCGCTGGTTCACTCATCACTCTTGCGGGAGCGGTTGGTCCTCAAGGTCCGGCAGGTGCTGCTGGAGGCGCATCGTCCGCTGGAACGTACATTGTTCGAACTCCTGATGCCTCGATTCCGAGCGCCACGGCTCTTAATTCCCTATCTGCTGGTTATCTTAAGACTCAAGGATCTGGTGGATTTGGTGCTGTTTCGACTGTTGCTTCTGTTCCTGTAGCGGACATCAGCGGGGTTCTTCCGATTGCGAAAGGTGGAACAAATCTGTCCTCCACTCCAACCAATGGCCAGCTTCTCATCGGCAATGGTTCTGGATACACGTTGGCAAGCCTTACCGCTGGCTCGAACGTCACGATTACTCCTGGCGCTGGAACGATTACCATCGCGGCAACTACCGGAGGATCTTCATTCAACTACGTCACGTTTACGCGGAGGGTGACATCGAGTGCGCCGAGTATTTCGGCACCAGCCAATCCTTTTAATTCCACCACATACCCGTCAACTACCTATTCAGGAATTGACACGGCTTCTGGTTTTACTGCTGCAAACGGTAGATTTACTGTACCTTACGCAGGTTACTACAGGGTAAGCGCACTGCTGCAACTGTCGGCAGGGGGTGGTGTTTCAGATATTGTTATACAAATCAGAAAGAACGGTTCACCAATCTATAGCTGTCTTCAGTTCCGCGCTCCTTTTACTGTTGCAAACGAACAGCCGATTGCTGTTGAAATCACAGATCAAGCGTCTGTTTCTGATTTTTACGAAATCTATTTTTCTATTGCCACAAACACTCCTTCGTTAGCAGTTGGCTCCTCATTCTCTGTCCAGCGGATTCAGGCTTAAACCATGAGCGAACGCGCACCACGAAGGTACACTGACGGGTCTGTCACCTTTGAAGGTGGCATCGATGCTGGCGTGATGCCGTCTGAGGTGGACAAGAATCAGGTGGCGTTCGCGGTAAATGCCAGCTTTCGGCAGAGCTTTGCCTCTCCTCGTCCTGGCTTCGTTCAGAAGGATTACAATCTCTGCACGACGATTACCGCAGACAACGCCGAGATTACCGCCGATCAGACCAACGTGACGGCTGATGGATGGTCGGAAAATTGTTACGGTCCTCAGAGTCTGACCGGTACGTTCCAGTGCGCGCTTCCATACATCGGAGACAATGGCCAGACGTTTATTCTGATGCTGATCAGTGGTAAAGTGTGGCTTTACGACTGCCTTCAAAATAACGCCCAGAATTTGACGGTTTCCACTAGTCTTGAGAATCCTTCCAACCTGCTCGATGGCTGGATGGTTCAGGCTGAGAACTTTGTCGTCATTCAGGACGGATTCAGCAAGCCGCTGATCTTCAACGGAACGAATCTGCGACGCGCTGCTGACGACGAAATCAAGTGCGGCAAGATGATGGCCTACGTCAATGGCCGCATCTGGTACGCGCTTCCTGATGGATTTTCATTCCGCGCTACTGACATCGTTTATGGGGATGGAACGCGAGCTAGTGTTCTCAAGGAAACCGAGAACACCTTCCTTAATGAGGGCGGAGACTTCGCGGTTCCGTCGGACTCAGGAGGTATCACAGCAATGGCCGTCCCCGGCAATCCAGATACGTCGCTTGGGCAAGGGCCGCTTCTCGTCTTCACGCCTCGATACGTCTTCAGCGTCCAAGCTCCCGTAGACCGCGATGTCTGGAAGAGCCTTAACTATCCGATTCAAGCCATCAGCTTGCTGACGAGTGGAGCGTTGGGTTCTCGTTCGGCCATCACCGTCAAT
>Ga0222712_10006315_pt1 | contig 11738 bp, 13 predicted proteins | sample C33_657DmetaG_FD_165043 | JGI IMG/M metagenome (GOLD analysis project Ga0222712, IMG submission 165043) | Estuarine water microbial communities from San Francisco Bay, California, United States - C33_657D | ecosystem: Environmental > Aquatic > Marine > Unclassified | place: USA: California... | reverse complement strand
CGTGAGGTGTGGCGGCGAATTTCGCACCACATTTCGCACCATCCCCCGCTCCCGTAGCTCAGGGGATAGAGCAACGGTTTCCTAAACCGCAGGTCGCATGTTCGATTCATGCCGGGAGCGCCAATAGCTAAACATCGAATCGGTCAAGATTCATCACCTTTGTCCAAGCGGCCACGAAGTCTTTTACAAACTTCACCTTGGCGTCGTCTTGTGCGTACACCTCGGCGAGCGCACGCAACTGTGAGTTGGAGCCAAAGATCAAGTCGTTACGTGTTCCCTTCCACACCACAGACTTATTTGTGCGGTGACGACCCTCGAACACTTCATTGGATGCGTCGGTTGGTGTCCAATCGATATTGATGTCGAGAACATTGACGAAAAAGTCATTCGTCAGTACTCCTGGTGTTGCAGTGAAGACGCCGAGAGAGCTGTGTAGGTGTGTGGCATTGAGGGTACGCAAACCGCCAACTAACACAGTCATTTCGGGGGCGGTCAAGGTGAGCAAGTTTGCTTTCTCTAACAGCAACTGTTCTGTTGGTTGAAGATGCCCGGGGCGCAAGTAGTTGCGAAAGCCATCATGGGTTGGCTCTAACACGGCAAATGAGTCGACATCGGTCTGTTGAGCGGTGGCATCGCCACGACCTCCAACAAAGGGCACCGTTACTTTCACTCCAGCATCTGCTGCGGCCTTCTCTACTGCTGCACTACCGCCAAGGACAATGAGGTCGGCAATAGAGACGCCGGACTCTTGGCTCAACTTTTCGTAGACGGCAAGCACCTTTGCAAGTTCGCCAGGCTGGTTTGCATCCCAATCTTTTTGCGGCGCTAAGCGAATGCGTGCGCCGTTTGCACCACCTCGCTTGTCGGTGCCGCGGAATGTAGAAGCAGACGACCATGCGGTGCGAACAAGTTCTGCAACGGTGAGGCCGCTTGCAAGAATTTTTGTCTTCAATTCAGAGAGCTCTGCTGCAGTAGCCACTTTGCTTGCAGCAGGAATGGGATCTTGCCAGATCAGTTCTTCCTGTGGAACAAGTGTGCCGAGGTAACGAGACCTCGGGCCCATGTCGCGGTGTGTCAACTTAAACCATGCTCGAGCAAATGCATCGGCGAACTTATCTGGCTTGGCAAAGAAGTCTTTCGAGATCTTCAAGTACTCAGGGTCAAACTTCAGTGCCAAGTCTGCAGTTGTCATTATTGGCGCATGTGAGCGTGATGAATCGTGTGCATCGGGTACTGCATGAGCAAGAGCGCCGCCTTGTGGAACCCATTGCTGTGCACCAGCAGGAGAGTGTGTGAGTTCCCAATCGTTTTCGAGGAGGATCTTGAAATAGTCGTTGTCCCATGCAATGGGGTTTGTAGTCCACGCTCCTTCAATGCCACTGGTGATGGTGTCAACGCCATTGCCAGAGCCCATGGAGTTCAACCAGCCGAGTCCCATTGCTTCTATGGGTGCCGCTTCTGGTTCGGGGCCAACGTACTCGCCGGGGTCGCCAGCTCCGTGTGCTTTGCCAAATGTGTGGCCACCTGCAACAAGAGCGACAGTCTCTTCGTCGTTCATTGCCATACGAGCAAATGTTTCGCGGATGTCGCGTGCCGACAAGAGTGGGTCTGCAACTCCGTTGGGGCCTTCGGGGTTCACGTAGATGAGCCCCATTTGCACTGCACCGAGTGGGTTGTCGAGTTCTCGGTCACCTGAGTAGCGCTCATCGGCAAGCCACGTCGTTTCGGAACCCCAATAGGTTTCATCTGGTTCAAAGACGTCGGGGCGACCGCCAGCAAAACCAAAGGTTTTGAAACCCATTGAATCGAGAGCAACATTGCCGGCAAGAATCATGAGATCTGCCCACGACAACTTGTTGCCGTACTTCTGCTTGATTGGCCACAAAAGGCGACGAGCTTTGTCGAGGTTGCCATTGTCGGGCCATGAGTTTTGTGGAGCAAAGCGTTGCATGCCTGCTCCGGCGCCGCCGCGACCATCTTGGATGCGGTAAGTGCCAGCGGAGTGCCAGGCCATGCGAATGAAGAAAGGCCCGTAGTGTCCGTAGTCGGCTGGCCACCACTCTTGTGAGTTGGTCATGAGAGCGGTGAGGTCGGCAATGACCGCATCAAGGTCGAGCGATGAGAATGCTTCTGCATAGTCGAAGTCGGGGTCCAGTGGGACGCCCACTGCTGGGTTGTTGTGGAGCACCTTGACGTTCAATTGGTTCGGCCACCAACTGGAGTTAGTGGTTCCTGTTCCTGCTGCAGTAATGGCTCCGGCGTGGAATGGGCATTTGCTGATGTCGCTGTTTGTCATGCAGACAGTTTCGGGGTGAATGAGCCATAAAGCAAATAGATGTTTATTCAGTATGTCATAATAAATACTTATGTCATGGCCTACCTTCCAGCAATTGAAATATCTCGTGGCAATTGCCGACACTGGTTCATTTGGCGCTGCTGCAGAAGAGGAATTTGTCTCGCAACCAGCTTTAAGTGCACAGATCAAAGAGCTTGAGCGAAAGCTTGGTGTCATGCTGCTCGAACGTTCGGCACGTGGAGCGATGTTGACAGCGCATGGCGTGGAAGTGGTGGAGAGAGCCCGTGTAGTGATGCGAGATATGCACGATCTCATTGAAACTACGAAGCACGATGGAAAACAATTGCGTGGTCACATTGCTCTTGGCGTCATACCTACTTTGGCGCCATACGTATTGCCCGATGTTGTTCGTACATTCACCGCTGCACATAGCGATGCAGAACTACACATTCGGGAATTGCAAACAACACATCTTCTTGAATCATTGCGATACGGAGATATTGACTTCGGACTTTTGGCATTGCCAATTGGGTCAGACGAATTTGTCACCGCACCTATACGTATTGACAATTTTTTATTGGCGATGCCGGAAAACCACTCTTTAGCAAAGGGTAAAACACCCGTGAAGTTAGATGTGCTGCGCAATGAGCGAGTGATTCTCTTGGAAGACGGGCATTGTTTGCGCGACCAGGTGTCAAACGTTTGTCAACTGGCATTTAGCGAACCTAGTGAGATTCAAGCAACGAGTATGGCCACGCTCGCTCAGATGGTGGCGGCTGGTTTGGGCGTCACGCTGCTCCCAGAGTGTGCAGAGAAAGTAGAAGCTGGTCCTGGGCGAGGAATCGTGACGCGGAAATTTGCAGGCCAATCTCCGAGTCGAACAATTGGCCTTGTGTGGAGAAAATCATCTCCCTTTAGTGATGCTTTCGACGAACTCTGCAGCACATTGTCGAAGAAGTAACGCAAAGCATTTGCAACTCATTTCACAAGCGCTTTGTATCTATGGCAGTTAGGTTTCACACCGATGCGCAAAGTGTTCGGACCCGTACTCATTCTTGCCATCATTGGTTCGCTTGCTTTTGTGCAGCGCACCGTACTTGTTGATATTTGGGATCGGCTATTTGCATTACCGCGCATTTCATTGCTTCCTCTCTTGGGAGCCGCAATAGTCATGATCATTGCAAGAGGTGCATTTCTTGCCGCATGCTCACCCGGGGTCACACTGCGACAAGCGGTAATGACCGATCAGTCGGCACTTGCGGCGGGCTATGGAATTGTCTTAGGTGGCGGCTTGGTGGGCACTGGAATGCGCATTCATATGTTCACTCGGTGGGGAATAGCGCATATTTCTATTGCATCGTCCATCATTGCAACTGCAGTTGTGCCGTCTTTTTCCACCTGGGGCCTTCCTGTTGTGCTTCTCACCATTCCTGTTATTCGAGGGACAGCAACGTCTCCACAAGCTTTGGCCGTACTAGTTGGGGTGCCAATTATTGCGTTCTCTTTTGTTTTCTGGTGGATGGCGCTACGGTCTGCAAAACTTTTCTTACTCGTCGGAAGATTCTCTGCATGGTTGAGAACATTTTTACTGCGCAAAATTTCACTGCGGTTTATTCGTGCTCGAGCAATTGTGGAACGTACGAAGCCACTTGCATTTTCTGCAGAAATGCGGGTGGGACTCATTGAGTTATTGCGTAAAAGATGGGCGATCATCTTTGCGGCCTCTGTAGGAACTTTGGCGGCGGGGTTTGCTTGCCTGTGGACCTCTGCAGTGGTCTTTGAAGTGCAGGGGCTTTCGCTGTGGGAAGCACTCGTGGCGTTTTCACTTGTGCGAGTAGTAATCGCTTTGTCGCCAATACCTGGTGGCACTGGACTCGCTGAACTGGGGTTGATTGCATTGCTCGAAAGGGCAGGGGTCAGCACACTTGACGCAACAGGAGCAACGCTTCTCTATCGCTCACTCACTTGGTTTTTGCCCATCGTTGTTGGTTCACTCATGTGGTGGCGCTATAGCCGTAGTGAACAGCACTTGAGCGACTGAGCGACTTAGTCACTTCGCATATTCATTCATTTTGGGAGCACTATTTCCCTGATACGCCATATGTACCGGTCGATGAGCGTATGGTGGTGAGCAAGAAGCCGTTGGCTACTCACTGAAGCGCGTTGTCTAGAGCGATGACTTGTGGATGTTGATACACAAGGGGATTCATATGAGCAAAAAGTTGAAGTTTTCATTGGGTGCCGCATTCTTGGCGGTATCAGTTCTCGCAATGAGTGACATTGCGCCTGTTCATGCTTACCCCGCAAGTGGCGCTAACTTTCCGTCATGTGGATCCGATGCAACAGCTGAATATTGCATCCAGCAGTTTGCCTTCACCCCAACTGGTGGAGTGCTTCGTGAAGTTGCCCCTTCGAATTTTGCTTTGGGTAATCTGGATTCTGCAGGAAACAAGGAAGTCAATGTTGTTGCCACATTGAGCGCTGGATATGCAGGCACATCTTCGACACCTCAGCAAGATGGTGTTTTGGCGAGCCTCAGCTTGAACTTTTATGATCCACTTTCCACAACACTTTCCTCTTCAACCAGCACTGGATTGCGAGATGGTCTCTACACAGTTGTGATTCGCACTGGCGACTTCGACCCTTCTTCCATGATGTTGATTGGCACGTATGACTCGTACACAGTTGTGAAAGGCGCAGATGGCTTCTTCACCATTACCTTGACGGCTCGCCCCATCCCTTGGGCTGCTGTTGTGCAGTTGAATGGCAACGACAGTGTGTTTCAGGCATGCAAAGCAAGTCAGTGGACTACAAACTGTGAAGCAAACATGGCCAACCAGAGATACATCCTTGCAACTTTCAACATGATGGATACAGCCGTCATGCGCGATGCCGCTCGTGGAAGTTGGATATCAACGAGTGCGTCGACAATTCAAGTAGCCGCATCCACCAGCAGCCTTCAATACAATTTCACAGTTGAAGGTCCTCACTATGTGCCAGCCGACTTTGGCGTAGCAGGGCTAGCGCAAGAAAACGGGAAATCGTTAAACCCCGCATTCTTTAAGATGTACGTGCCTTTCGCGATGATGGCGGCATCAATGTCGCAGGCCGGAGGTGCTGTTTCGGCTGCAGATGTCGCAACGTTGATGGCGAACCCTTCAAGTGTTTTGACGGGAACAATTTTTGAGAAAACTGGTACGGCTGCTGCGGTAGAGGTTCCACAAATACTCACCTTCGCTGCCGCTTCTGGTGGGGTAGTTGTCGACTTCAACTTGAAACACTTTTCGGCTCCGAATCCAAGTTTAAAAATAAAAGCTCCAGCGGCGAAAAAGACCTTGGCGATTGCCAAAACTTCTTCGTTCACCGCACTTGCAACTTTGGCAAAGCTGACCAAAGCGAAAACTTCAAAAGTTTCCGCAGTTGTGGCCCCTTCCTCAAAGAAGATTTGTCAAGTAGTGAAAACAGCTGTGAAGGGTCTCAAAGCAGGGTCGTGCAAAGTGACTGTTACGGTTACCACTGCAAAAGGAAAGAAAACTTCGCGGACAATTGCCTTGAAAGTTTCTTAGTAGCCAAAGCTGAATTGGCGACTATTTCGCCATTTGGCCGCCGTCAACCGGAATGATTGCGCCAGTGATGACGCGTGCATTGTCGGAAGCGAGAAAGAGAACCATGTCGGTGATGTCTTGAGACGTGCATCGCCATTTGTTGCCGGGCATGTTTCCTTGGGCAGAAAATGTTTCGTATGCCTCCATTGGGGGCATGTCCATTGCGCCCGAGAGTCCTTGCACCATTCCTGATCCTCTGCCAGCACCTGGCTCGATGGTTCCTGGGCACACGGCATTGACGTTGATGTTGAATTCGCTGAGCTCCATTGCCCATGCAGATGTAAGGCCAACAACGCCGTGTTTCGCTGCAACGTAATGCGACAACATGGCATGGCCTGAGCCAACAACAGCAGATGCAATATTGATGATTTTTCCCGACTCTTCGCCATTGAGGTAGCGGCCGATCATGGGGCCAACTGTGTATTTGGCGACGTGCATTGCGCCTTTCAAGTTGGTGTCAATGACTGCGTTCATCACGTCGGAACGCATGTCGTGGATGGTGTCGAGAGCGGCGATGCCGGCATTGTTCACCACAATGTCAATTTGACCAAGGCGACCAATGACTTCGTCGATGGCATTTTTTACCTGGAGCTCATCGCGTAGGTCGGCGACTACTCCCACTGCTTGACGTCCACAAGATTCGATTTCTTTTACTGTCTCGGCAATCATTGCTGCCGTGGAGAGCGGATAGACGTTGCTGATGTCGTGGTCAATATCGAGCACTGCCACATCGCAACCTGCAGCGGCAAAGGCGCGAGCATGGTTTGCTCCTTGGCCTTTTCCGCCTCCGGTGATGAGTACTCGTTTACCTGCTAGACCGCGAAGTTCTGATGACACGTTTCCCCCTGAAGTAATGCTTAGAGGAGACAATAGTGGTTTTAAAAAGGGTCAAAATCCAGCGATGCGGAGCTAGCGAATATCGCGCACTTTCCACTTACCTTTTGATTTCAATATTTCGGGGTCGCCAGTCAAAAGGGTCGCATTGTTGGTTGATGCAGTCGCAATGGCAAATGCATCGGCGAGGGCCAGGGCATTGTTTGATTTAATGAGCCCGGCACGAACCGCAAGGTCTTCGTCGGCAGCAACGAAGGTCAATTGACTGCGTAAATCGGTGATGAGTTGCTGTGCCGTGTCTTCATCGGTTCTCCTTTTAACGATGTAAAAAACTTCGGCAATATTTACCGTAGAGATGAGTGGCCGCTGTGCAATAACTTTTTGAACTTGCGTTGCAGCTGGTTCTTGTCCGAGCACCCAAGCAATAACTGCCCACGAGTCGAGGCAAATCATCGCATGCGCTCAATTCGCTTTTCCTCTTCCAGATCTTGAAGCAAGTTAAGGCCAGAAAAGATTCCCTTGAGGGCCTTCTGTGAAGCCGCTGATTCAATGATGACTTGGTTGCCGCGTTGATGGACAACAACGGCGTCCCCGGGTTTGAGGCCGAGTGCATCACGGATTTTCTTAGGAACGACTACCTGCCCTTTTGGGCCAATTGTTTGAGCCATACTTTGAGGGTAACACAATGGTATAACTCTTGGTATAACTATTATTTGCCGGCTATTCATGCTCGTATTGTGTGCAAGCCGCTTGCTTTATTGCCGCGACGATTACCTGGTTGCAAGAATGAGGCAATGAACCAGTACCTCCTTTCTGTTTGGCACGACGAAGAATATGTTGTTGATTTCTCGAGTGAGGAAGCGCAACGATTAGGCCCGCAAGTGGGCGCGTTCAACGATGAGTTAATGGCAGCAAATGCATTTATTTTCGGCGCTGGAATGCAGCCGGCATCAACTGCATTAGTGATGCACGGCGCACCCAATGGTGCTGTAGTGCCGGTAACAGAAGGTCCGTATTCAGAGAGCAATAAGCAGATGGGCGGATTCTGGATTATTCAAGTGAGTGATGACGCTGCTGCAAAGGAGTGGGCCATAAAAGCCGCCGCTGCTTGTGAAGGGGTAGTTGAGTTGCGCGCGTTTCATGGCGAAGGCTGATGGTTATTTGATTACACTGTCTAAAAGTTCCATTTGGGGGTTGTATGTCGCAGTTATCGAAGCCAGAACGAGTGCACGACAATATGCGCGGAGTGCGCTACGGGGAAGTTCTTGCTGTTTTTCTTCGTGAAGAAGGATTAATTGCAGAGGTGTATGGAACACAGCTCATCAACGATTGTCCGCAAGATCTATGGGACACCTTGAATGCTGACGATATTGCAAAAGAGATGGGCGCGGTGTTCGTGAAGTTGAACGGCCCGCGTTACTGGTGCATCGATGCGTTTGGCTCGAAGGTCGCACTGGTGGAGCCTGTGATGCGTGATTTCAACGGGCTTACGATGCGCCGCATTGCAACTGTGGAACTAGGCAAAGACCCATCACCGAAGTTTTACGCAGAGCGCCACGTGAACCGTGGAGCAATCTTTTTCTTTAACAAAGGCTCGGAAGTTCATGAACTCGTGAGCCCAGAAGGTGTTGCATACATGATGCAGGCGTATTGCGTGGGTGTAGACCCAACATTGAACGCTGACAATCTGAAAGACATTGGTGCGCGGTTGAAGATGCCGGAGGGCTGGAGTTACCGCACGCGTATTTTGGATGAAGAGATTGTGGTTGACACAACGGAAACACAAGCGACGGTGTTGCAAGATGAGTTGGAGAACAGTTACACCTTGCCGGTGTAACAAATTTCTACATACTTAAAATATTTCCTGCCTGTGGAGGCACGGTTCCGTTCAAGAGCGCGTTGTAGATGCGCTCAACTTCTGTGGGGCCTTGTGCAAATTCGATGCTGCTATACACGCGGGCATCGTTGATGAAAATGTCAAGTGCCGCGTCGAGGCGTTCGTTAATAACCTCACGGCCCCATTCTTTGCCACGTTTCACCAATTGCCCAGGGGCAAAGAAAAACTGGGGCTTTGGCCCGAGAATATTGGTAGACGATGCCGACTTGTCCCAGTGTGTTGCGCCAATACTCATGGAGTACTTCAACTCGGTGTCGAAGTGTTCATGAATGCGTCCAACAACAAGCGTGTTGCCAGCCATGTCGACTACAACGCTGGCAACATTGGCAGGCAGAGTTTCAATGTCGTCGTACGTGACTACTTGGTCGTAAAGGCATGTTGACTCAACAAATGCTTTGTTGCTCGCTGAAGTGAGACCGACCGAAGTGATGTTGGAGCGCAACTTCAAACAGTGACCAAGGGCGAGCGACGTTTTGCTGGACGCGCTGGTGACAATGACCTGTGTTGCGTCGTAAAAGTTTTTGTCGGCGAGGAAATCGTCGGCAAGGTATGACGTGAGGAAGAGGCCACGGAAAATGAGAATGGCATCTTCATTCCAAACAACCTGGGGGTCATTACTTGCTGGTTCAACTTTGTCGAAAGACCGGTAAGCCATCGCGTGCTTTTCGCGATGCGGTGCATTGTCGATGAAACCTGCGCGCGATGGTTCTGCGTCAACTACGTGAACATCGCCAACGGGAAAGAAGCCGAAGTAGCGGCCACCCACTGCAATGTCGGGGTGGGCTGAGGCGGTAACGACGCCATAACCCATTGCAGGAAGTCTGCCCCAACCTTCTTCTGCAGGGTAGAAACCCCAATAGTCGAGAAAGTCACCGCTCAGTGCATAGCTGATGTTGTTCGACGTGAGCGCGAAGCGCTCAATACGCATCACCACCTGGCCCGGTGCGGGAGTAGTTGAAGCACCACCGATGTTGATGCGGTACTTGCGAATATTGCTGCGATCAATTTCTAAAAACATGAGAGTTTTAACGTGAGGTGAAGGCATCGAGGGTGACGCGAACTGCCATCACATAGGTAGTGCCAGGTTCTGCATCGGCTATGCGGGCGGCAATGGCAGGAACTTCATCGGCCGACTGCACAGGAATGAACTGCACGGTGTCCCACATGCGGCCGTCACTGACAATGGTTCCTTCTGCAGCAAAGTTCACAGCTTCTGGAAGTGCGGCAAAGGCTGCATCGCGTTGTGGTGTTTGGCGAACGATCATGGCAACGGTGCGTAGCTCGAGCGATGGGGCGGGCCGTTCGCGCGTGTCGATTGCGGTATCTTCTGGGCGACAGCACACAATGACGGTGCGTTGCATGCCTGCATTTTTGTGCACATGCTTCTCGCTGAAGTCTTTGCGCGATTGCATTTCGATAAATGACTTGCGCGTTGCATAGCGAACTACCGCAATGCGGTCCCAGTCTTCAGTGCCGGTGAAGTTTCCGGTGACCTCGCCAATGAAGACCATGTCGGCGCCAATTTTGTTGAGCACCGATGCGGGGTTGTATTTGTCGTCAGCTTCGCGACCGCTAATAGGTGCAGCTTCGGTGTCAGAACTGTCGTACTGGGCAACCTCGTGGTACTTCATGAGGTTCACCATGTAGATAGGGCCATCTTTTTCAGGTGGGCAAGTGGCAAGTGCGAAGCCGTATTCCTTGTTGATTTTTCCGTAAGCGTGTTTGAGTCGATCTGCTTCTGACATGGTTCCCCCTGTGCTTGTTACTCAAGAGTAGCCACTACATGCTTGGTGGGGAAATGCGTCGGTAGGCTGGGGGCGAGGTCAGTGAGAGGTTCCCGGCTGGAGCCACTTGCTGGCCTTTTTTGTCACATCGTATATATACAATCAGATATATGACTTCAACCAGTGCAGCAGAACTTTTACGCACTGCCCGACAGCAGGCTGGCATGAGCCAAAGTGCTGTAGCTGAGTTGGCAAAAACAAGCCAGTCGGCAATTGCCATGTATGAAGCAGGTAATCGTGAACCCTCATTGCCAGTGTTGCAGCGATTGCTTGCAGCTACAGGTCATCAGTTGTCGCTTTCCGTATTGCCCGATGCCGCTGTATATCGCATAGCAGACCTTGCCTTAGACATTGCCCAAGCATCAGCAAATGACGATAAGAAAAAGCTGCGCTATGTATTTGAATTTATGCGAGGTGCACAAGAAGACAAGCAACTCACGAATGTCTTGGTCTCTGCAGAGCCTCAACCAACGGGCGATGTTCGTTTCGATGCGATGCTTGCTGGCATCGCGGAAGACCTGTGTGTACTCAATGGCGAGGTGCCGCCTCAATGGGTGAATAGCGATATGCGAACACTTACTAGTGCATGGTGGGTGAGCACGCTTGCTTCGGGGCGTGCACAGGCACTTGTGCATTGCCCTGCTGCGTTACGGCGCCGTGGGGTAATGATCGATCGCCACGACCTAGAAGGCGAGTAAACAGGTGGATGAAGTACTGCTGAGCCATGAAAAATTGCATCAGGCTTTTGAGTTCCTCGCCGAGGAGTGCGCCAAGCGCGGGGTTGTCGGTGAAGTGCACGTATTTGGTGGGGCGGCGATGGTGCTTGCTTTTCACTCACGCTTAGCGACGCGCGATGTTGATGCCATCTTCGCTCCCGATACGGAAGTGCTAGAGGGGGCTTGGGTGGTAGCGAAGAAATTAGGGCTACCGAAGTCGTGGTTGAACAACCAAGCATCAAGTTATATGTCGGGCAAAGCAGGTAGGGGAACACCTGTATTTGACAGGCCATCTCTGCGAGTGTCGGTGACTCCGCCAGAACATTTGCTGGCGATGAAGGTAAGAGCGGCGCGGGCGCTACGTGATGGAGATGACATCGAAGTACTTTTGCATCACCTAAAAATCAGCAAATACGGTGACGTGGTAAAAATCGTTGCTCGATATTTCCCGCACGACCCGTTGAGCCAAAAATCTATTGTACTTTTGAAGGAAATCATGGGAAAGAGATAGTCCTTTTGCTATCTGAAGCAGAAGAAATTCCCAGTGGGTGGCTAATGTCGCCTAGGTGAAAAACAACATTCGAGTCGGGCTTCTTGCCTATGGAG
>Ga0222712_10006312_pt1 | contig 11741 bp, 13 predicted proteins | sample C33_657DmetaG_FD_165043 | JGI IMG/M metagenome (GOLD analysis project Ga0222712, IMG submission 165043) | Estuarine water microbial communities from San Francisco Bay, California, United States - C33_657D | ecosystem: Environmental > Aquatic > Marine > Unclassified | place: USA: California... | reverse complement strand
TCATGCTTGAGTCGTTTAAGTTAGAAAATATTCTCTAGACCCAGATGGTTTAAATTTGGGGGCTTACATCATCATATATTTGTAATATTGCCCTGTTAATGGCAAAATGTCGTCTAAATGACGCCTATATGTCAACAGATTTATGAACAAGGAATTTCATATTTGCACATGGAATTTGGCGAAAGATTAAAAGAGCTTAGAACCAGCCAGAATTGTTCTCAAAAGGAACTTTCAGAAAAAACTGGTTTAACACTCAGGACAATTCAACGGATAGAGAACAATGAGGTAAAACCAAGCCTTCACTCATTAAAGGTGATTGGGGATGCCCTGGAAACGAATCTGTCTGAACATGTCAGTAAATCCGACGCCAAACCCTATGAATTTAGTTTCACCATTAAAATCACAGATATGAATCAATTTCTCAATGACTTAAAAAACCTGGTCAAAAACAACTGGAAGATTATTTTGCTGATTATTGCAATCGTTTTTTTCATTTCAAACTACACGGAGATTAAATCAGGCATCATGGATGGATGGAACAGATAGTTTTACCTTTACTTATATTCATCCCATGAAAAAAATCATTTTGTTCCTATTCTTGATGACAGCTTTGGGTTATGCAAACGCCCAATCATTCAAATTAACCGATTTGTCTGCTTCAGTGGGGCACTGGGAAGGGAAATTGACCTACCTGGATTATTCCACCGGGAAACCTTACACCATGCTGGCCAACATCAACATTGGTTTAACAGATGATAAAAAGGGATATGTTATGGGTTATGAATACCCAAAAGAACCGCATGCAAATGCTAAAGACACAACTTATTTGGTTGACAAACGTTTCGGGAAAGACAAAATTGTTGAATTCAAGAAAGACACAGACGGTGGATTTAAACTGATAACCGAAATTGAAGGAGAAGACGGAAATGATCACAAGAAAGCGATCCTTAGGCATATTTACCTGTTAAACACCAATGCCTATTCCATTACTAAAGAAGTGAAATTTGAGGGGACGGAACAATGGATAAAAAGGAATGAGTATTTGTTAAATGCAAAGCAGGGAAATTAATTAGTTTGGGAAATCCAATCTAAAATCCCTAAAATCTCCAATCAAGATAATCGAGCAATTGCTTTTTTGATTTCTTCTACAGCCGTCATCATTTCCTGCGCAGTAGTGAATCTTCCAAAACTAAATCGGATGGATGAATATGCTTTGGCGTCTGAATACCCCATGGCTTTCAATACATGTGAAGGTTCTACAGAAGCAGATGAGCATGCAGCGCCAGAAGAAACGGACATTTGTTTTGAAAGCATTTTAATCAGTTTATCTCCGCCTTCCATGTTGAAACAAATATTGGCAACATGTGAAAGCGATTGATCTTTGTGTCCATTCCACTCAACACCTTTAATGGCCCCTATTTCCTTCCAAAATATATCCCGGAGTTCATGTAAGCGCTTTTCTTCCGGTTCCATCATTGTCTGACACAATACAGCAGCCTTTCCCAATCCAACTATCCCTGGCACATTCAATGTACCACTGCGCAATTTTCGTTCATGACCACCTCCAAAAACCAATGGAGCAATTTCCAATAGCGGATTTTTTTTTCTGATGAACAAGGCCCCTGCTCCTTTAGGACCATAGATCTTATGGGCGGAGAAAGCCATCATATCAATACAATCAGCATGTACATCTACCGGAATTTTTCCCACTGCCTGGGTGGCATCACAAAAAAATGGAATGGCATGATGTTTAGCAATGCGTCCAATATCAGCAATCGGATGAATGACACCGATTTCATTGTTGGCATACATTGCAGCAACAAGGATAGTATCCTTTCTAATGGAATCTTCCAACTGTTCAAGCCTGATCATCCCCAATGCATCAACAGGAAGATAAGTAATGTCATATCCCTGCTCATTTAAATATGCACAGACATCCAATACGGCTTTGTGCTCAGTGGCAACCGTGATGATGTGCTTCCCTTGCGAAGCATGCTTATGGGCCAAACCTTGAATGGCGAGGTTGATAGACTCAGTAGCACCTGATGTAAAGATGATTTCCTTTGTATCAGCGCCTATCAGGGATGCAACCTCTTCACGCGCCCTGAAAACCGCATCCTCGGCATACCATCCATGTGCATGTGCTTTGCTGGAAGCATTCCCGAAATGTTCAGAAAAGAATGGCAACATGGCGTCAACAACCTGAGGATCACAGGGGGTGGTAGCATTATAATCAAGATATATTGGGTATATGCTCATGTTGTTTCAATCATGCCTGACACCTTCCTTCACCCTGAACACATGAAGTATATACGGAAACAATGCATCCATGCTTTCAGCCGCACCTCTTGGAGATCCGGGCAGAGTGATCAGCAGTGTTTCACCTGCAAAGCCTGCTATTCCTCTGCTCAGCATGGCATAAGGAGTGCGTTGCTGGCCATAATCTCTTGCCGCCTCCATGATACCGGGCACCTCTCGTTCAATCAATGGCCTGAGGGCATCTGGCGTTACATCCCTTGGAGAAAGTCCTGTTCCTCCGGTAAACAAAATCAATTGATACCCATCATCTATCAATTGCCTGGCTGTTGCCTGAATCACATCAAACTCATCCGCAATAGCCTGTCGATGAGACACAGTAAGTTTATGCTTCTGCAACTTTTCTTCAATCACATCTCCACTATTGTCAATATGCAAACCCTTGCTGACACTATCGCTACAGGTGATCACCGCCACCTTTACAGTGTCTGGATAGGCATATTTGATATCGCTTTTTCCTCCTTTCTTTTTTTCAAGCCTGATGGATGAAATTTCAATGGATTCATCAATCGGTTTTAACATGTCGTACATGGTCAATGCCGTGATGGCTGCTCCATGCATGGCCTCCACCTCCACACCTGTCTTGTAAACGGTATGTACTTCAACCCTGATGATGATATTCAAGCCAACAATTTCATGTGTAATGGAAGTATATTCTACCGGAAGTGGATGGCAATCAGGGATCACCTCATAGGTTTTCTTACAGGCCAGCAAACCCGCTGCCCTGCTGAATTCAAATACATCCCCTTTGGGAACTTTCTTGTTGACAATGGCATCAATGGTTTCCTGCTTTGAAACAGTGAGAACACCCATTGCAATGGCCTCACGCAGAGTTGACGATTTATGTGTGATGTTTACCATAATATTAATTGTTTATTTTCCATTGATAGCCTTCCCCTTCAAAAATTTCTTTTCCCCACACAGGTAGTTCAGCCTTTATCCTTTCCACACATGCTGTACAGGCATCAATGGCAGCCTTACGGTGCTTTGATGAAGTGAAAACAAAAAGGCAAATTTCTCCTGCTTTGATGACTCCCAAGCTATGATGAACATGCATGCAGGTCAAATCATATTTAGCAAAAATATCCTCCCGGATTTTGGCCATGTTTTCTAGTGCCATTTCAACATGACTGGTGTATTCGATGGCCGCCACCTGTTTGCCATCAATCAGATCCGCCCTTACCTGACCAAGAAAAATACTGTGTCCGCCAATGGAGGTTTTGGTGGCATGCTTGGCAATGCTGTCTGCTATGAAAGCGGCTTCTACGGGGCCTTCCGTGAATATATTTTTGATTTTTTTTGCTTCCATTTTTTCAAATTAGATTTTTTCTGCCAATCCATCTACTCCCCCCTTCAGACTGAACACCGCTGAGGCCGGACTTGATTTCATCAGCATGTTGGCTGCCATCAAACTGCGTACACCTGCCTGACAAACAAATACCACATTTCTACCAAAGAGGCAGGCGATATTGTTTTCAAGATTTGACAAAGGTAGCTCCATCCATTCCAATGCAAGCGAGGAACAGAAAGAATTCAATCTTGGTAATTCATGAGGTTCACGTATGTCTACCAATAAATGGTCAAAATAGTTTTCCTGCCATTGCAGCTGATCAATTTCTTTGATGCCTTTCTGCGGAAATTCGCATAGCCACTCATAATCAGTTGACATGAATTGTTCTACAGACAAGGGAATGTGTTGAAGGCTGACAGGATTGGCAACCAGTTGCATGATGAAAACTTCTTGTGTCAATGCATTGTAATTCCAAAGCTTGTTTGACAATGTTTGTCCCAGACCTGTGATGATTTTTATGGCTTCAGTGGCTTGCATGGCACCAATCGTTCCAGGCAATGCGCCCAATACGCCACCCTCGGCACAATTCAGCACTTCGCCATTGGCGGGCGGCAACGGGAACAAATCGCGGTAGTTCACCGATCTGCTTCCATCCGCTTTCAATTGGTTAAAAACAGCTACCTGCCCATCAAATTGCGATACAGCACCAAAAACAAGTGGTTTGCCCAACAACACACAGGCATCATTGATCAGGTATCTTGATGCAAAATTATCTGTTGCATCAATGATCACATCATATTCAGAAAAAAACTCAATGCAATGTTGCTGGGTCCATCTTTCATTCCATGTCCGTATATCCACATCGCTGTTGAGTGAAAACATTTTTTGTTTTACTACATCAACCTTGTACAAACCTATGTCCTCTATTCCGAAAAGTATCTGTCTGTGCAAGTTGGATAGGCTTACTTTGTCATGGTCTGCAAGTCCGATATGCCCGACACCTGCAGCCACCAGGTATTGCATGACCGGACAGCCCAATCCTCCAGCTCCAACAACCAAAACCCTTGCCTGTTGTAACTTTTGCTGCCCTGCCATTCCAAATCCTTTGAGGATGAGTTGGCGTTGGTATCGTTCGTATTGAATTGTTTGATCCATCTTTAGCCCCCTGAAAATGGTGGCATGAAGGCTAGCTTACTGCCGGGTGCAACAATCGTGTTTTCAGTAACCATGGTATTGTTGAGGGCAACCATGTATGTTGATGATGCCAGCGCAGGATAACGCATTTTCATCATTTGGATTAACTCATCAGTACTGGTAACTTCCTCTATCATAACAGAGGAAACACCTGTGGCATCTGTGAGCTGTCCAAAAAACATCACTTCAATCATGCGAATTTTTTATGTCAGCAACAGTTTGATGGAAGCCATCAGCAACACTACAGCCAACAAGTATTTCAAAATATTTTGGTTGAATCTTCTCGCTCCAAACCAGGCGCCAAAGGATCCTCCTGCAAAAGCCACTCCCACAAAAGAAAACATGCCAGACTGAAATTCAATTCCTTTTGTGAGTTGTCCTGCAAGTCCGGACAATGAATTTACGAAAATGAACAATGCGCTGATGGCTGCTGTTTGCTTCTGGTCTGTCCAGGCTAGCAAGAGCAATACAGGCGAAAGAATGATGCCGCCACCGATACCAATCAATCCAGATAAAAAACCAATAGATGCTCCTATCAACAGGGAAAGAAGCAATGTTGATTGTTTCAAATCACCATACGCTTTGTTTGGGAAAAACAACAACCTGGCTACAGGAATCAGCAAAAGGATACCCAGTATTTTTTTATAGAGAGCTGCATCAAGCGAGATCATGCCTCCAAGAAAAGAAAAAGGGATTGAGGCCAGTGCGAAGGGTAGAAAGATTTTCCATTTGAAATGCCCCTCTTTGTAAAAAAGAACAAAAGCAGACAATGAAACAAAAAGGTTGAGCAACAAAGCAGTAGGTTTCATGAATTCCGGCGCCATGCCAAAAAGAGCCATCAACGCCAGGTAGCCACTGGCACCACCGTGACCAACAGCTGCATACAGAAATGCCACAACAAACAAAAGCAATAAAAATAGTATTGTAAGCGACATCGATAACAATTATTGAGGGAGTAGATGAATGTCAATCAATTGGCCTTTGTTGAACACTGTTTCTCCCTCCGGAAAAACAGCCAAACAATTGGCCAATGCAAATGATGAAAGCTTGTACGATTCCTGTCCTGTTTGCAAACTGACAGTTTGACCATTGTACAATGCCTTTGAAAAATGAGTCAATGCTGCAGGCTTTTGATGATCATGCTCCAAAGCAACCCGTTTAGATTCTATGGATTTTGAAGAATGCATCATCCTGCCAATCGCCGGGATCACATATTCATAAAAACAAGTGAGTACTGAAGCTGGATTTCCTGGCAATCCAAATACCGCCTTCTCATCTCTTGTTCCGAAAAGCAAAGGCTTCCCTGGTTTTTGCCTGATTTTATGGAATACTTGCTTCACGCCACATGATGCAAATGCATCCATTGTAAAATCATAATCACCCACACTTACTCCACCTGTTATCAAAATCAAATCTGAAGTTTCCAATGCCTGCTCAAGCATGGCCTGCAATTGCAATGGATTGTCGCCAGACTGCAGGACTGCTGCAACCCTGATATGAAGTTGGGAGAGGCAGGCTTTCAACGTAAATGAATTGGATTCGTAAACTTGCCCGTATTCCAATGGATTGCCTGGCAGTTGAAGTTCATTCCCCGTGACAAGAATGGTAACCCTTGGTTGCGGATATGCGGTTACAGATGAAATGCCCATGCCGGCCAAGAACCCAATAGAAGCAGGGTTCAACAAATGTCCTTTAGGCAATGCCTTTGCTCCCTTTTCAATTTCTGAACCTACCGGACGCACATGATCACCCTTTTTTAATTGCAGATCATTGACCTGCAATTGGCCTTGCTGAATGGCCGATTTCTCTTGCACCAAGATGGTGTCTGCCCCTAGAGGAACAGCTGCACCAGTAAATATTCTCACTGCATGGCCTGGCTTTAATTGGAATTGTTGATTGCTGCCAGCTGCTATTTCACCGGCCAACTGATAATCCAATTTTCCTGCTTCAAAGGCAAAAGCATATCCATCCATGCTGGATTGTGGATAGGCTGGGATATCATACTGTGAGAAGACATCTTCAGCCAAAACAAGCCCTTGTGCACTTGATAGGGGCACACGCACGGGCTTAAGCGGCCTGATGCTTTCCGCAATCAACTCATTGGCTCTTTTAACATGAATCATTGTCTCCATCTTCTTATCAACTCAATTCAAAAATACATGCTAACCTCCGATGGTTATCATGCTCCTGTTTTCCAATTTTGAGGTTTCAATTTTCTCCATGTCTGTGGTAAACTGTCCTCCAAGATATTTTTTCTTGTCCAAAAGGTTTTGACGAATGAGTGGCATGATGTCCTCTCCATTGCGGAATGGGGTCAGCAAATCAGTTTCCGTTTGTGAAAAAAGACAGTTCTTCATTTTGCCATCCGCCGTAAGGCGCATGCGGTTGCAATCACCACAAAAAGGTGCACTCATTGTACTGATGACAGCAAAACTACCCTGATGGCCAGGAACTGTATATTTCTTGGCAGTTTCATGCGCTTCATGTTCTAGCGGAAGAATATCAAATGATGAACCTGCAACATCCAAAATTTGCTGCCATGTCATCACACGGTCGCTGTTCCAGCGGTTTCCACTGAATGGCATGAATTCAATAAACCTCACATGCACCGGGGCATCTTTTGTCCATCGGATAAAATCAATGATTTCATCATCGTTGAGTCCTTTCATCGCAACCACATTCACTTTTACATGAATGCCTTCTTGAATCATGAGGTCAATATTGCTCCGCACCCTGTCGTATTGATCCCTTTTGGTCATCATGATAAACCTTTCCTTGTTCAGTGTATCCAGGCTGATGTTGAGAGAATTGATACCAGCCTGTTTGATGACATCTACAAATTCATGAAGCCTTGTTGCATTGGTAGTCAGCGTAAGCCTTACTCCCAATCTGGATAACCTGAGGATGATGTCTGCAGCATCCTTTCTAACCAACGGCTCTCCTCCGGTTAGCCTGATTTTATTTACACCATTGGCCACAAATACTTTTGCGATGGCTTCAATCTCTTCTGCTTGCATGAGCTGGCTGGCAGGCGTAAATTCATACTCCTCTTCAGGCATGCAATAGAAACAACGCAGGTTGCAATTGTCTGTCAGGGATATCCTCAAATAATCGTGTACCCTGTTGAATCCATCAATGATCATTCTGCGCTTTTATCCTTGTTTAACAATCGTTCATAATCCTCTTGCGTATCAATATCGACAATACCCATTTCGAATTCAACTTCCACTATATTCTCCCTGTTTCGCTCCAACATTTTTCGTGCACCCGTATCTCCAGAAAGCGACAGAAGGTCTGGGAAAAGCGCCTTGTGAAAAAGTGCCGGTGTTCCGAACTTTCCTCCATAAGAAGCTGCTGCTGCTGGTAGTCCTGCATCACGCTGGGCTTCAATCAATGTCTTGATTAAACCATGATGAAGATACGGCTGATCACACACCAAAATGATAACCCCATCTAGCTGCGGAAAAAGCTCCATCATGCTGGTCAATCCCTTTCTTATAGACGATGCCATTCCTTCCTGCCATTCGTGGTTGATAACAAGATTAAACCGCTGTATGTTCAACCCTACTTTGATCTTTTCAGCGTTGGCTCCAAGGACTACAACAACAGGGTACAAGCCTGATTCAGATGCTGTTTTTGCCGCGCGGGCAAGCAGTGTATTTCCTCCAAATGAAAGCAATTGCTTGGGACTTCCCAGCCTTTTGCTCTCTCCTGCAGCCAGGATGATGATGCCGCACTGTTCTATGCTGTATTTCATAGAGAAGTAAAAAATTGCTTTTTCTCAATCCTAGTATCTTCTCTGGCATGAATAACATCAGGCTTGTGCTTTAACATCCCGCCAGTTTTACCCGCCATCACTGCCTGTATTTCTGCGATGATGCTCAAGGCAATTTCTTCCGGTGTTTCAGCGCCAATTTCCAACCCAGTTGGGCCATGTACTCTTGAAAGCATGGTATCATCCAACTCTATACCTTCTTGCCTCAATTCATCCAACATTCTATCGAGTTTCTTTTGAGGACCAAGCATGCCGATGTATGGAATCTGGCTTGGCAACAAAGCCTTCAAGATAGAAAGGTCGTAGTTGTAATTGTGCGTCATCATGACAAAAACCGTCCTGGCATCCAAGGGTAGTTGATCCAATACGGTTTCAGGTTTGGAAACAAGTACCTGACAAGCCGCAACAAAACGTTCAGGACGGGCATGGGTATTTCTGCCATCAACCACCCGAACATCCCAGCCAAGGGTATCAGCGAGCTGCATCATGGGCAGAGCATCATTGCCTGCACCTACCACCACCAATGATATGGCTGGTTGCAAAAATTCAATAAATGCGGTCATTGAAATTCCATCAGCCTGGTATTCCCTGAACACAGATTTTTTGTTGCGCATGACCAGACGAACATCTTCCATCACCACCTTTTCCATCCCCTGAACGGGAATGGCACCTGAAACATCCCCGTTGGATTCCATCAGCAGACAGGTTCCAGGTTGATCTGCATTTTTATTGGAAAGATTGAACAAGGTAACCATCACTGCTTCCTGGCGGATGGCCAATGCCTTTCTGATGAGCTGAATAGGATTATCCTGCTTAACAGGATCAATGGGTTCAAACAATACCTGAATCACTCCGGCACAGCCCAATTGAATGCCGATGGTCATGTCGTCTTCATCACGGGTGTCGTAGGTCACGAGCCTTGATTGCTGCTGAGAGAGTGCAAACAGTGCCTTTCTGAGCGCATCCCCTTCCAAACAGCCACCACTGATGGCCCCTGAAAGTTCCCCCTCGTCATTGACCAACATGCGTGCGCCAGGCCTTCTGTATGAGGAACCCGCCAGGTGAACCACCGATACCAAGGCAACGTTTTTCCCCGACTGAACAGCAGCATCATAAGCCTTCACAATTTCCTTGCGTTCTTTCATGGCATTGTTGAAGAAAAATAAAATGGCCTGATGGGAATATGAACAGCATTTTGCATACCCATTGATTTTCATTAAATTTAAGTCATAATAAAATTACATGCCAGTTTATTCACTCAACATCAATGGCAAAATCCAAAAAGTGGATGCAGATTCAGACACCCCACTGCTTTGGGTCCTGCGCGACAACCTCAGGCTACTCGGTACAAAATTTGGTTGCGGCGTCGGTTCCTGTGGAGCCTGCACCATCCATTTAAATGGAAACGCAACAAGGGCTTGTCTGATGACTGTTTCTTCCATTGGCACTGGAAAAATCACCACCATCGAAGGTCTTTCAGAAAAAGGAGATCACCCCTTGCAGTTGGCCTGGGATGAGGTGGATGTGCCACAGTGCGGATACTGTCAGGCAGGTCAAATCATGACCGCTGCAGCATTTCTCAAGAAAAATCCTAAACCAACCCTGGAGCAGGTTGAAACGGCCATGAATGGCAACCTTTGCCGTTGTGCTGCCTATCACCGCATTCGCGAAGCCGTCCTAGCCGCCAGCCAAAAAACTAAATGATCATGGAACATACAATTCATCAGGAAAGAAGGGATTTCCTCCGCAAGGTTTCGCTCTCTGCAGGAGGCCTGCTGTTGGGCTTTACCCTTTTTGAAGACCTTGCCGCACAACCTGGAAAGGGACATGTTATCGACGGTGTGCGCCATGATTTCAACAGCTATTTGTCCATTGGCACAGATGGCAGCATAACCATTGCTTCCCCCAATCCTGAACTCGGACAAAACATCAAAACATCCTTTGCCATGATTGTTGCTGATGAGTTGGATGCAGACTGGAGCAGGGTGACCGTTGTTCAGGCTCCGTTGGATACAAGCAAATTCGATAGGCAGTTGACAGGTGGCAGTGGTGCCGTTCCCCATTCATGGAAAAGGTTGCGCACAGCCGGTGCCACGGCAAGACAGATGCTCATTGCAGCTGCAGCCTCCACCTGGAATGTACCTGCTGCAGCATGTACGGCTGAAAACGGATATGTCATCCACAAAGAAACTGGGAAAAAGTCTGGATATGGTGAGTTGGTTGCCATCGCAGCCAAACTGAATGTTCCAACAGATGTTCCGCTCAAACATCACAAAGATTTCAAACTCATTGGCCAACCCATCCGAAATGTAGAAAACAAAAATATTGTTGTTGGTAAACCCATGTTCGGGCTTGATTTTTACCGTGAGGGAATGGTTTACGCTGTGGTGCAACGCCCACCTGCTTTTGGCTCAAAAATAAAATCAGTAGACGACAAGGCTGCAAAAGCAGTGCAGGGCGTTAGTGATGTGGTGAGATTCGGTAACAATGTTGCCGTGGTTGGCAATTCTACCTGGGCGGCCATGAAAGGAAGAAAAGCCTTGCAGATCAATTATGAGGCAGAAAAGGCTTTGGAGAGCAGTTCAGATCATGCTGATATTTTCAGCAAGTTGATGGATAGCCCCAACGCACGCATGCAGCGCAAAGAAGGCGATGTGGATGCTGCATTCAAGGCTGCTGCCAAAGTCATCAAACGGGAATATGAATGTCCTTTCGTGCCGCACAATCCGATTGAACCCATGAATTTCTTTGCAGACGTTCGTCCGGATAAAGTTGAACTGGTTGGTCCTACACAAACACCCGGCTCAGGCCGCAAAGCTGTTGCAGACCTGCTGAAAATTCCAGAAAACAAGATCACGGTAGACATCACCCGTTTGGGAGGAGGCTTCGGTCGTCGATTGAAATATGATTATGTAGTGGAAGCTGCAGAAATTTCTTCCATCATCAAGAAGCCCGTAAAGGTTGTCTGGAGCAGGGAAGACGACATGGGTGGTGGCAGTTACAGGCCGGCTGTACGCTATCGTTTTGAAGCTGCCCTTGATGCAAACAACAACCTGATCGGATACAAACTCAGGGGTGTAGGCATGAATGCAGGTAATCCTACAAGGGAGAATAATTTCCCCTCCGGCTCGGTAGACAATTTATTGATCGAATCATTGGACCATA
>Ga0222712_10006311_pt1 | contig 11741 bp, 6 predicted proteins | sample C33_657DmetaG_FD_165043 | JGI IMG/M metagenome (GOLD analysis project Ga0222712, IMG submission 165043) | Estuarine water microbial communities from San Francisco Bay, California, United States - C33_657D | ecosystem: Environmental > Aquatic > Marine > Unclassified | place: USA: California... | reverse complement strand
GTGATCGCGCACCACACTACGCGCGCGACCGTCGACCGCGCGATCGCGCGACGTTTCGCGCGCCAATAAGGTCGACGGTCGCGCGGGCGTCAACGCTCGATGGACAGCGTCACACATCGACGCATCGTCGTCGTCGCGCACGACCGTTCGTTCGTTCGCCTCGTTCGTTCGTTCGTTCGTTCGTTCGTTCGTTCGAGTTCGTTTTCATCTCGTGCGTCTGTCGCGCGCGACGCATCGACGCATCGTCGCATCGTCGCATTCGAGCGCGCGAATCCGATCGAACGCGATCGACGTGGACGGCACGCCCCGCGATCGACGTGTCGCGATCGAAGGGAGTGTTTGCGTCCGTCGCATTCTCGCCCAGTCGCGCGTTGAGTTCGAGGGAATTTTCGCGCATCTTTCCTAGGTCTCATCGCGCGTGAAGCGCGTCCGTCGGCGTCGCGACGCGCGTTCGGTCGACGCGCGCGCGGACGCTCGAGCGCGTAGAGTCGTCGACGTCGAGAGGCGTCAACGGTCGCGGTCGACGGACGCTCGGACGCTCGGACGCTTGGACGCTCTGAGTCGGGACTCGGGTTTCGGGGGGGGGACTCGTGGAGTGGAGGCCGAGTCGGCACCTCTGGGAGGTCGGTCGGTCGGTCACTCGGTCACTCAGTCGGTCGGTCGGTCGACCATGGCGCTCGCGGCGGCGTTCGCGCGCGGATCGCCGGGGAAGACGACGATGTCGTCGTCTTTCGTGGAAAACGCGCGAGACGCGCGAGAATTTGGCGAGCGCGTGTCGAGAGAAAACGGCTCGCGATCGATTGGGAAGAGCGCGAGTTTTGGGACGCGCGGCGGCGCGCTCGGGGAGAGCCCGTCGGGGTCGTCGGCGTTCGGGAGTTCGTACGGATCGAGGGCGAATTCTATGGCGTCCACGCCGGGGAAGATGCGCGTGAGTTTTCATGGAGGGAGTGATGGGGCGAACGCGAACGCGAACGCGCATGTGGTGAAGATTGGGTTTGATTTGAATGAACGCGACGGGAAGATTGGGAGCGGGCATAAGCCGCCGATCGGGGCGTTGCGCGCCGAGCTCTCGGGTGATTTCGGGTTCGACGTTCTTGATTGCGATTCCTATCGACGCGCGGTATCGTCGGTACCGGAGATTTTCGTCGAGCCCACGGTGCGCGAAGCGTTTATGTTTTGTGTCAAGTCGCACGCCGGACCGGGGCTCGGGCCGCACTTTGAACAATGCGTGGACGTCTCCATCGCGCTCGCCAAGCTCGGTATGGATGCGAAAACCGTCGCCGTTGGATTGCTTCACGACGCACTGGACGCGACGAGCGCGACGGTGGAGGATTTGCGCGCCAAGTTTCCGGAAGATATCGTCGAAATGGTGCTCGGCGTCTCTAAGCTGCACCGCGTCTCCAAGCTGCACCGCGCGTCTGGGCGGGATTTGGAGCACGATGAGCGCGCGCAACTTCGAGCGATGATATTGGCGATGACGGATGCGCGCGTGGTGATCGTCAAACTCGCCGCGCGATTGATCAAGATGCGCAATCTGCACTCGGCGCCGCCGGCGCAACAAGCGCGTTACTGCGACGAGACGTTGTCCATTTACGCCCCCTTGGCGAACCGTTTGGGGATTTTCACATTTAAGAACGAGCTGGAAGATTTGGCGTTCAAGTGGAAAGACGCCGAGGCGCACGCAGATTTGAGCTCGCGCTTGGAGTCGCGCGCGCAGCGCGATTCTATCGTCGCCGCGTTGACCAAGCTCGACGATGCGCTCGCGGAGCACCGTCCTCGCGTCGAAGTCGTCGACATGTGCGGCCGACAAAAGTCTCTCTATTCCGTGCACAAGAAGATGGCTGAGAAAGGTCAAGCTTTGGAAGATATCATGGACGTTCGAGCGATTCGCGTCATCATCGCCGACGGCGAAAGCGAAGCCGCAGGCGAAGTTGCTTGCCGCGCCCTCCTCGATTACGTGCACGAGATTTGGACCCCGGTGGATGGTCGCGTGAAAGACTACATCGCCAATCCAAAGCGCAACGGCTACCAGTCTTTGCACACCGTCGTGCGTGATGAGTCCGGGAGCACGCTCGAAGTGCAAATTCGCACGGCGTCTATGCATCGCACCGCTGAGTTCGGCGTCGCCGCGCACTGGCGTTACAAGGAGCACGAAGGGTCGGCGACGAGCGCCAAGGTGGATCAACAAGTGCAATGGGCGCGCTTCATGCTCACGTGGCAAAACGAGCTTGAAGATCAGCAAAAGATTCGCCCGGCGCGCGTCGAAGGTTTGCATGACTGCGGCTCGACTCTGAAGCCGTGCTTGTTCCCAGAGCACTCCGCGGACTGCCCGCACCGCGAGGCGGAGGCGTCGTTTTGCCGAGCCTGCGAAGTCGCAGACGACGCTCCGGTGTACGTCATCACGGTCGTCGACGGCGCGGTAGCCGTTCGCGAGCTCTCATCGAACTCCACGCTCGGTGACTTGCAACTCGAAGACTCGCGCGTCCCGGGCGGCGTTCGTTCAACCGAGTTTTACCGCGTTTCAAGCGTTCGCGTGAACAAGCAATCCGTGTCGGCGGAGGCGTTCGCGACGACCAAGTTGAACATGGGCGACGTCGTCGAAGTTTCTCGCACGCGCATCCTGTCTCCAAACAAGAGCTGGGACGAAACCGATAACGACACGTCCGTGTTTGAAGATTTAAATCTCGAAATTCATGCGTTGCGAAGCGACGCAAAGGACCGGGTGCGCATCTTGTGAGCGACGTCGAAACGACGCCGGCTCGAGCGCACCGAGTGTACCAAAACAACAAAAGATTCTTCTCTGTTGTACTTACTTACTTTTTGAACGTTGTTTGTATTACCAAAACGAATGAAATGTATACTAATTAAAATGTCTTATTGGTACTCGCGTCTGCAGCCGCTAGATTTCACACGCGCGCGTCAAAAGTTTGGGAGCTCGGTGAAGTCGACGACGCCCTTGGGTAAATCAGAAATCGCCGCGCACAACGCCATGCGATTCCTCTTCACCTCGGCGTCGTCCGACATGACGAGGACGTTATCGAAGAACGCTGTCGATGCGGCATCCATCTGGCACACCGCCGCGATCATGTCCTTCACCGAGCACGCGCTCGAGATTTTAGACTTGGCCGTCGAGTACGCCGCGAACAAGGCGCGCTCTTCGTCGCACGTAAAGCTCGCCGGGTTGATCGCAACATTCGCGTTGGCAGCGATCTTCCCTCGCATCAAACGCGTCGGACGGCTTAAAACGCGCATGCACGTTTCGAGCGCCGAAGCATCGGCGTTGACGAGTTCCGCGACGGATGCCGAAGCCAAAGCCGGGCGAGCGCCGCGCTCATTCAAAACGGCGCGAACGCGTTCGACATCGTTCCCGGCGTCAATGAACAATTGCTCGAGACGACGAGTGATGAACACCACGCATTCATCGATGCGCTCCGGGGAGACCTTCACGGGTTGTTTACTCGCTGCGAGCTCGATGAGCGACCGAACGTCGCACGTCGAACCAGACGCGACGAGCGTCTGAACCAAGCCGTACGCAGCGCGGCGCAATCCAAAAGGATCGGCCGAAGCCTTCGGACCGCCGACGACGGCGAATAGGCCGATGAGGGTATCCAGTCGATCGGCCACGGCGACGGTGATTCCGGCGGGCGTTGCCGGTAGGGCGTCTCCCGCGCTTCGCGGCAAGCACGCTTCGAAGATGGCTTCGCTGACGTCGGTTGGCAAGCCTTCTTTTTGGGCGTAATGTCGGCCCATCGTCCCCGCCAACGCGGTGAGTTCCATCACCATACTCGTCGCTAAGTCAGCTCGCGCTAAACTCGCGGCGTGTTTCGCCGGTCCAACTACTTTGGCGCCGTACCCGAGCGCAGCGGCAACGTCGGCGATCAAGCCTTCGACGCGTGTCGTCTTTTCCAACATGTTGCCAAGCTCTTGCTGAAATGTAATCCCGCTGAGTTTAGGTTTGAACTCCGCCAAAGTCGACTTCAAGTCCGAATCGTAGAAGAACTTGGCGTCTTCGTAACGCGCTTGCAGCACCGCTTCGTTGCCTCGTTTGACGACGTCCTTGTCGCACGCGCCGTTGGCGAACGTGACAAAGTACGGTTTCAACGCGCCGCTCGGCGACTCCACGGGAAAGTACCGCTGGTGCTTACGCATCACCATCACGAGCACCTCTTTCGGTAGCGCTAAGAACGATTCGTTGTACGTTCCCATCACCATGTTCGGGGCTTCGACTAAGTTCGCAACTTCGTCGAGCAACCCGTCTTTTGCGGCTTCGGGGATGACGCCGCCGACGGTTTTCGCCGCCGCCTGCGCGTCTCGCCAAATGCTCGACATGCGCTCTTCGAAGCTAATCACGATGGAATCCCTGGCTAATAAATTATAGTACTCTTTTGCGTTCGCGGCGTTGTGCGTATCGGTGACATCGCCGCGCGTGCGCAAGAGGCGCGTTGTCGTCCCGCTGTGGACGTCCAACGCTTGAAACGTTAAATGATGGTCGCCGTGCACACCAAATAACCATCGCAACGGGCGGCTAAAGGCGTTATCCGAGCCGTTTGCCCATCGCATAGCGCGAGGAAAAGAAATAGATGCAATGATTTTCGGCAAAGCTTCTTCGAGAACGGCAACCGCGGAGCGGCCTTCTTTACGGACGACGGCCCAAACGTATTCGTCGTCCCGTTCCAACGCGCTCGCGTCGACGCCATTCTTTTTGCAAAACCCCTCCGCAGCCTTCGTCGGCGTCTTACCGTCGCTCTCGTACGCTCGACTCAACGGCGGACCGCGCACGCGCTCGTTCACGCTCGCCTGCCCTGGGGATAAATTTTTAATAGACACCACGAAGCGTCGCGGCGTGGCGCCGACAGAAACCCCGGCGTTGGTCAACCCCTCCGCCTTGAGCAAATCCTCCACGGCGTCGCCGAACTGTTTCGCCGTCGTCGTGACGTCTTGCGGCGGAAGCTCTTCGGTGCCGATTTCAAGCACGCAGTCCGCGGACGCGGTGGGAACGCTGCCCGTCTTTGTCACTAATGATTTACCGGGGACCACCGGGACGACGCCGAGCGGATGCCCGAGCTCCTCGCGTCGATTCACCCAAAGCTTGGCTGTCTCTCGCGCCAAGTTGCGCATGGAAGCGAATAACTTTTGTCGCTCGGTGACGCCCACGGCGCCGCGCGCGTCGAGCACGTTGAATGCGTGAGACGCCTTGAGCAAGTTGTCGAACGCCGGAATCGGCAGTCGCGCCTCGAGCATGCGCAACGCCTCCTTGTCGGCGAGCTCGAATCGTGTGCGGTGCGTCTCCACGCTCGCCACGTCCAAGTTAAACACGGACATTTCGTACTCCTCCTGCATGCGCATCTCGCCGTAGGACATCGCATCGTTGTACGCGATATCCTTGAAATGATCCACTCCTTGCAACGCCATCAAAATCCGCTCCAAACCGTACGTAATCTCCACCGCGCACGGCGACACTTTCAACGACCCGCACTGCTGAAAGTAAGTAAACTGCGTGACTTCCATGCCATCCATCCACACTTCCCAACCCAACCCCCAGGCGCCGAGCACGGGAGATTCCCAGTTATCCTCCACGAAGCGCACGTCGTGCGCCCCGGTGTCTATCCCCAACGCCTCCAACGACCCGAGATACATCTCCTGCGGGTTTTCCGGCGCAGGCTTTAAAATCACCTGAAACTGCGTGTGTTTCTGCACGCGATTCGGATTTGTGCCGTACCTCGAATCATCCGGTCGCACGCTCGGCTCTGGGTAGCATACGTTCCACGGCTCGGGGCCCAACGCCCGCAAAAACGTCGCCGGATTCATCGTCCCGGCACCAACCTCAGTGTTGTGTGGCAGCACGATCGCGCATCCTCGACTGCTCCAGTATTGTTGCAGTCGTAAAATCGCATCTTGAAACGTCGGGGCGTTCGCGTTGCGCCGCCTCGTCGACGACGCTTCGCGTTCGCCCGAAGCCGCCGCCGCCGCTCGCGCCTTCGTTCCTCCTCTCCCATGGCGACTCCCCGTGAGCGTGCGCGCGCGCGCCAAACATCCTTTCTTTACATCCGAAACGTGCGCGAACGCGTTCATCGAGCGAGAGATCGCTTTAAAGTGCGTCGTCGCTCGCGCGTCGCTCGCGCCCGTCCCGCTCGTCGGCGTCGCTCGCGCGTTCGCCGACGACTTTGGCGTTGCCCGGCGCGATGCCGGCGTGAGCGCGCGTAGAGGACGCAAAACACCCGTTCGTGCGACGAATGATGACATCCAAGCGCGCGAAACGAGTGATTTGTGCGCCAAAGTCTCGCGTCGCCGCGCGCGGCGGCGCTTTTGCCCTAGACCCTATCCGTCAACCGCCGCGGCGGCGGTTGATGGATTTGGAATTTTTATCATTCCCAATTCGCGTCGACGCGTTGATTGACGTTCGCGAATGACGTCATAAAACACCAAATCGACGTCATTTCATGCTGTCGTAATCGTACGGCACGAGCTCGAGTCTGTACACGGAGACTTGCACGGGCTTACCCATCGCTCGAGCGAATTTTTCATCGTCGTCGAACGACGTTAGATATTCATAAATCGTCTGCACGGCGACGATTTGTGCCCCTCCCTTCGCTTCCTCCGCGGTCCTATACTTGTACTTGGTCACCACTCGCGTGCTTTTCACCTTTGGCTCTCCCCCGACGTTCGCGCGATCGACGACGATTTGCGCCAACTCGCTCGTCGTCACTCGTCGCGCGTCCGCGTCCGATTCCATCGAGCGCGCTTGCACGCGATAGTACACCGAAGCCCCGTCGCTGGTGTTCAGTTTTAACACATTTGGGTCGTTCACATCCCATTCGATCTCTCCATCGAGCACGCGTCGTCCGCCGCCTCGAGACGCCTCCGCTATCGCTCGCACGTTGAACGCTCGATCGAACACGCAGTCCCCGCGTTTGTTCGCTATAAATCGTACTGGGTACACGAACTCTTTCCCGATTTCCGCGCGCTCGCGATCGAATGCCAATTTATCTCGAATGAATTCTTCCCCGAGCGGCGCCTCCACACTCGCCGTCGTCGCTCGGGCGATCCAATTCCCGACGAACGACGACGGAAACACCAAGTCGGCGTCGCCGCCGCCCAACGCGCTCCACGCGTCGCTCACCAGCGCGTTCGACGTCGCTTGGGCGTTTGAAGAAACAAATAAACACGTGAAATTGAACGACGTCACGCTCGCAAAAACGATGAAGCGACGACCGAGGTCGTAGTCACCGCTCGCTTCGGCGCTCGCTTTGGAGCGCGGCTGCGAAGCGCGAACGAGGCGGCATTCGTGTGCGCCCGATCGAGCGCGCGCTCGATAGGTGTGCGCTGAGACGCACGCGTGTTTTTCATGTCCTGAATGACGTTCATAACGCGCACGCGGTCGCGGGAATGCGCGAAGTGAAGGCGAAAAAAGCATCACGGCGCGGAATGAAGTCGGTCGGCGGCTGGGTCGCGGGACCGACGGCGCGAACGCGAAGGAGGAATGCAAGACGCACGACGAACGTGAGATGGAGATTTCATCGCGCGTTTGTACTTGTGATGACGATTGCGACGCACATGCGCTAGGTGTTGCGTCGAGCGACTTTGATTTTATTTTCAAACGCTCGTTCGCGCGTCGGCGCTCGAAAGGAATGTCTCGCTTCGCTCGAGCGCGTTGAACGGCGAACGAGCGGCTAAGGTGTCGTGTTGTCCTCGACGCCGATTTCAACCCCGTGTTGTTGCGCTTTGCGTGCGAGTTCCCAAGGCGCGATGTATCCCGACTTTACCAACATTTTCTTCTCCCAATCGGCTTGAGCTTGAGCTTTTTGAGCCTCCTTCGCCGCCGCCGCGTCCGCCTTGCGCTGGGCGCGGGATCGAATCGTCATCTTTCGGGTGAGCGAATGCGTGAGTTTGGAGAAAAGTCCGCGCTTCTTCGGGGCGACGTCGGCGCTTCCTGGATGCGTCTCCGTCGCGGCGATATGGCGCGCATTGATCGAAGCCACGGTCGCGAGCGATTTTCTGAGCGGATGGTTCTGGAGCGCGCTCCTCGCGCTTCCGCCGTCGCTCGTTTCATCGGATGACTCCGAGTCATTCGCGCGAGAGCCGTGGTAACCGCCTTTGGAATCGTCCATGGTATTCGTTCGCTCGACGTACCCAGATTTCACTCTCGTGATGGTGAGCGCCGATTTCATGACGTCGTCGTACGGGACGATCAGGCGCTTGCGGAACGACTCGTCGCTGATTTCCGGCGAACTCGCGTCCAAGTCGAATCTCAAGCGCGCGGTGCTGCGCTTGTTTCGGATATTCGCGCGTTCACTCTCGATCGCGTCCCGGGATTCCAACTCGGACGGCCTCGTCACGTCCACGGCGACGACGGTTTGATCCTTCGAAACCGCGACGGTTTTCAGCGACTTTTGCGCTTCGAGCAAATAACGAGCCTTTTGCGAGTCGAGCGTGGGCTTTGGTTTCGCCGCCTGCGCTTTCGCCAACCGTACGTTGTCGTCCTCTTCCACGAGTTTGACGACCATGTTCATCAAATCGTTGACGTACGCTCGAGCGACGGCGAGCGGTCGTAAATCCTCCGGCGTCGCCAAATCCACGGCGGATGTAAACCGCGTCAACGCGTCCTCCGCCTCGTACGCTTCGTCGTGAATGTCATCTCCGTGTTCCGACCCTTCGTTGTTATCTACGGAATGTGAATCCGCTTCGGGATCCCAAAAATTATCCTCCTCCCCGTACACGCCTTTGAAATCCGGCGGTCGCGTCGGCACCGCGATCGCGCGCGGATGCTTCTCCAACCAGCGTTCGTTCACCACGCACATCTTGGTAAATTTCGTATCTTGCCGCTCGTCGGCGGTGATGATTCCATCCTCTCCTTCGCGCGAGCTCGCACGTACTCCTTCACCATCACCTCCTCGTCCAACGAGCGCGCCTAACCCAACGGCATTTAAAACTTCCGCCAAATCTCCATCCGGATGGTCCCACGTCGCGACCTCCGCGTCGTCGGCGGCGACGTAAAAATACGCCTGGTGCGATTTTTCGTAATATTTCCTCCATCTCCTCCCCGTTGTGGTGCTTATAAACAGCACTCCTTCGTCGTCGTCGTTGACGTCGTCTGGGTCGACGTCGTGCGCGATCCACGACGACGAGCGCTCGCTCGAGCGCTCGCCGGTGCGCCACGAGCGGTGATGGACGCGACCGAACTCGCGTTCGCGAAGCTTCATCCAATACTCCCCGCTTTCGTCCACGTAGACGCTGGTGATGACGTGACCGTCAAAGTCATCGCCTCGTTTTGGTGCGCTCGACGCGCGCTCGGCGGTCGTCACCGGCGACGCCGTCGAAGCGGCGGCGGACGCGGCGGTCGCGTCCCGGCGCTCGGCGAAAGCGTCGGGGGCGAACGCCACGACATCGGCGTCGTCGACGCGCGCGCGAGCGAGCGATGTGGTTGACATTGCGATGAGAGCGCGACGCAAAGAGAGAAGAGACACGCGTCGCGAGGGATGAAATGAGTGCGCTAGGAAATGGAGTCGTTCCGCGGAGCGAGCGCGGCGAACCGATTGGCGAACGATTGGTAACCGAAGCTCAAACGTCAAACATCAAACCCCGGTGTGGGGGCGATACCGCTCGAGGGTTTGCCCGAGCGGGGCGATTAATATCTCTTTCTTGTGTAACCTGTACTCGATCGCCATTCGGGCGTTTGGTGATAAATCATCGTCGGTTCTCGCGAGCGCCGCGATGTCGTCCGCGATCGTCGTCGAAAACCGACCGCTGGTGAGAATCTGTCTCGCCCGTTTCCGCACGACGTCCATGACGTCCACGCGTAAGACATCGCGACAAATTTCAATCAACGTCTCATCGACGCCATCGATCGTGATGGAGAGCGCTAAGAAACGAAAGCCGCCGCCTCGTCGGTTGACTAAAGCCGAAGCCGCGTCCAGCGCGTTCGCGTCGTCCTCGTCCTCGTCCTCGCCCGCCAACTCGCCCCTCATTCGCGCCCGTTGCGTTTTCAACTCGCAATCGTCATCGATGAATGCGAACAACTCGCTCACGGTGTCGAATAACACCACGCGATCGTGCGCGTTCGCGCGCGGGACGAAGCCGAAATACAGCAAAAACACGTCGTTCGGATACGCGCCGTACGATATGCAAATCTCTTCTCCTTCCCGAACGCCCTCGCCGTCGTCGTCGATGATTAATCGCACGTACTTATCCTCAACGTCGTCGACGTCGTCGTCCATGACGTCGGCGACGTCGGCGGTGGCGTCCCGGCCTTGCGCGTGTCGCGTCCCGGTCGCCACGCGCGCGTGCGCGTTCACGCTCGCGAACGAATGATTGCACATGTCCACGAACGGGCACAGCCATTTCATCGTGCGGCCATCGAGTTCTTTTCGCGCGAACGCTCGGGTGTACACCAAGCGAAGCGCTTGGGCGAAGTCGCTCGAAGCGAACTCGACTCCCGCGAGCTCGAACGTCGCTCGCGCTTTGATTTCATCCTCTGCCGCTCGTCGTCGAACATCTCTCGCTTCGCGAGTGATTCTCTCGTCTTCACACATCGCGAGTTCGTGTTCGGTGAAATCAAGCGCGGCGCACGACGCCGAGGCGAACGGGAGCGTCGCGAGCCAAAGCGCGCGAGCGCGCTCGAACGAAGAGCGAGCTCGCGCGAGCTCATTTCTCGCGCGCCCATCGATGCGCGCGCGCACGACGTCGAGCGCGAGTTTTCCCGACCACGACATCGCGTGTGCGTCGTTCACGCCCGACGTCGTCGGAGCATCGTCATCGTTACCATCATCATTACCATCATCATCATCATCATCTTCGTCGTCGTCGTCGACGTAGACGGCGAGAGCGAAACGAAACGGAAATGAAAACACCGTCGTCCCTGGGGCGAGATCACGCGATGCGGCGAGCGCGCGAGTGTTCGTCGATGACCCACATTCAACGATCGACGCCAACGCGAAGACGTCGTCGTCGTCGTCGTCGCTCGCGCTCGCGCGCGTCGCCGGGCGGCGGCGGCGGCTCGCTCGGCGGTCGCGGAGAGCGGAGGGCGCGCGCGCGCGAGGGATGAATGACGGGCACGCGCGAGGAAACATCGGGTGATGGCGACGGAGGAGACGTGCGCGAGAACGCGCGCGCGATGGAGGAAACATCGGAGGTTCGGGCGTGGAATGACGAAAAGCGCGAGCGCGAGCGAAAAGGAATGGATGAATCATCAAAGCGATGACCGCGCGGAGATGAATGATGATGTTGAGTGATGAATGGTGATGATGACGATCACGATGAATGGTGATGATGATGATCACGATGATGATGATGATGATGATCACGATCACGACCGGTTCGACGCGACGTTCGAGCGCGCATTGGAATCGCCGTTCGAACGGAACGGAACGAACGCCGACGACGCGGAATCGCCGATCGAACGCGACGCGATTGGAACACCGCGCGCGATCGATGGAATCCACCTCGCGAACGCGACGTGAAAATCGACGATGAATGTGGAATCTCACGCGCGACCGACGAGCGCGACGACGTTTCGCGACGATCGACGCCTCGCGACGACGCCTGTCGATCGATCGTCGACGCGCGCGCCCGTGGTCGACCGACCGTTGGAGTGACCGACCGACCGATCGATCGATGGCCTAGGTTGTCCTAAGTTCTGTAACAGCACCCCGTAACAGCGCGTCGTGCTGTTACGTAACAGTTCTGTAACAGTTCTGTAACAGTTGACCCCCCCTTATAATTCCTTAAATATGTGCACACTCAAA
>Ga0222712_10006310_pt1 | contig 11743 bp, 13 predicted proteins | sample C33_657DmetaG_FD_165043 | JGI IMG/M metagenome (GOLD analysis project Ga0222712, IMG submission 165043) | Estuarine water microbial communities from San Francisco Bay, California, United States - C33_657D | ecosystem: Environmental > Aquatic > Marine > Unclassified | place: USA: California... | reverse complement strand
CCTTAAAGATTCAATAATAGGTTTAATTCTATCAGTAATTTTTCCAATTATACAAAAATCATAGGATTTTTTAGTATTTTTTAATAATTCGGGAATATTAATTTCTTGTTTATTTATGATTTCATATTGTTGAAGTGCATCCATTCTTTATTTTATATTATGTGTTAAATATGTAAAGTTGTTTCGCATTTCATATCCGTTGGTAAAGTATTGGTTTTCTTATACTCTAATATTTCTTCCCACGTTGACTTAATTTGAGGAAGATATTTGGGAAACCATTCTGTGTCTCTCTGAACCAATAAACATCTCCATGACTTTAGAGACCAATAAATAATTTGCCAGTCCATATTTAAATTTCTAGACCATTCATCTAGTAGACCATTCAGTTCTTTGTAGCAAACTTCTTGAGTAATATTGTGGACTGCGAAACACGACTTATACCTATCGGTACACTCATGCCAATCGGTATAGTTTAATTTTACGAATTGCATTTCAACATAATCACATTCATTTAAATTTGTACATTCCATTTGTAATTGCATTTGATGATAATAATATATGGGTACAGGTGTATTATCATCAAACTTACGTGAAATAGGACATTTAAATTCAATTAATCTTCCATTCAAATCTTTATTTTGTGATAATATTAGACCATCGGGTGAAGCACCAATAAAATTATATTCTGAATGTGGAACACATGATAAATCTTTAATTTCTACACCCTTTTCAATTGAATATATATTTTTTGCAATAGGTTCAAATCTTGTTCCCCAAATTAATGCTCCAATACCTGCGCCACCACTTTCTCGAGTTTTAGGAATTAATTTGGACATAATCAATTCTTTTCTTGCACTCGCGCTAGCATCACTAAACGATTTCCATACTTCTGATGCTGTAATTCTTTCATTTCTTTTTAAATGCCAAGCTTCTGTTCTTTGATCATCAAATCCAAAATTTTGTAATAAGAATTGGATTTGTTGTTCCATTATACTATAATTTAGAGTAAACTTAAATCTATTGGTTTTTTATGAAGTAAATTCTTTTGTTGAAAGAGCGCCTAATAAATATGGAAGATCGCCAATATATTCACCAACAATCATAGGTAAAATAAATTGAAATTGAACTGTAATAGTAATTAAAATTTCTAATAACCATAATGAATGCATAATTAAAGGATCTATTAATCCTACAGCATATACACCCGTTTTAGTATAAGGTAATGTTGTTACATGCGGATTTCCCAAATGTTGTATAATATTTTCATCGACTGTCATATCATAATAAGATTTTAATAATCCGGTACAAAAACATAAAGCGTATAAAGTTAAAACTTTAGACCATGAATTTATTTCAATTCCCATAAACTGCGCTGTATTATCGTTATCAGATCCGGGACCAAAGTGTAAGAATCCATTCGCAAATGATCCTTCTAAATCTAAATATATAAAAAATCCAACTAAGAAAAGAATAAAGATTATTACAGCTAAAAAGGGATTATTTAATAAACTCATAGTTGTTTTAACATTAAGAAATTAATTATTTCAAAATGGAGGAAATTAAGAGTCAAGAACAGTATGTTTTACATAGATTAGAAAAATTTTATTCTAATCTTACGAATCTTGAAAAAATCAGATGTATTTTAACCGGTGAATCAAAATTATCTTTGAGATTAATTGATTGGTTTGTAACAAATTATGCAAAGAAGTTTAATACGGCATTTGTAAACTCACAAAATAAACATATTATCATATACTTATCTTATAAATCTCATCTAAAAGCGTATTCTAAAAAAATGTTCGACCCCTTTTGTAGATATAAACGGATTAAATTTCAAGACATAGACACAACTGTTGGACAATTAAATTTTTTTGAATGGATTATTAGTGATGAAATTCTAGATTATATTTATACAAATACTGAAGAAATTCAAAAAGATATGGAACAAAGATTACAATCTTTAAATACAACAAATAAAAAACGTCATGAATTATCAGATTCGGCAACGAATTCTATTTCTAAACATAATGTTCAAGTTAAAGTTTCATTTACGTAAATTATTATGAATACAAATCGATATATAAATTAAAGAATGTTTTCTGTTCTAAGACATCCTTTAGTTTATAAAAATATTTCTAGTGAAATTACTGAATTAGATGAAGATTACGATGCTTCAGAATGGAGTTATAATGGTAGGAATGTTTATAGAGGTGCTTTAGATTCTACATATACAAAAAATTATTCTCTTGATATTTTTTGGTTATATGATGATAATTTATTACGTGTAGGTTTAGCTGAACACGAATCTAATGATCATTCTATATTTAAAGTTCTTTGGTTTTATGATACACCATTTGGAACTCTTTTACAAGAACCTGAATGGAAATCCATGGATAAAACTATTTGGTCATTATTAACTCCTGAAGCATTTCAAGATACCTTGGAAAATAAAGATTTACTTTTATTAAGTGGGAAAATAATTACACCTGAATATATTATTAATGGTTTACCTGATATTTATCAATGCTCTGAATGTAGAAAAAGATCGTTTTCATTAAATGCAGAATGCAAATCAATGAAAAAAATTAGTCCTTCCGAAGAACCGCAATTTGTTGATTCTTCCTTTATTTTATATTTAAAGCCATCCAACTCTAGGATCACGCAGCTTTACGGCGACGGCCTCCGCCACCTCCACCAGACAATGTCTCTTGGGGAGGGAGGTGCGCTACCATCGGGCTGCGAACCCCATCATCTTCATGACGAACATCAACGTCTTCTTCCGACTTAGCAGGTTGTTCGACAACTGCAGAAAATACAGATGCTGCGGTTAGACGAGAAGGTGGAAATACTTGAGCGAACTTAATTCCCCAAGATACACCAAACCCTTGTCCAATTACCCATACATTAGGACTAATTACAAGATTCGATTCAACGTATTTCGGAAATACAGATTTTAGCGAATCGACAGTTAGATGATACGGTATCATCTGACTATTTACAGCATCCATAGTTACACGACCGTCATAGACAGGAACTTTTAGACGAAGAGAAGGCGGATACTTTCCATTAGGAATATATTCATCACCTTGCTTCTCCGTTGATACGCTTAGAAGATTTTTAAAGCTATCGCGAACTGATTCTTCAGAACGCTTCTTACCAAATAGCTTAGCACTATTTTCAGTTGCCCAACTTACAAGAAGCTCTTGTAGATCTAGCATAAAATTATATACAGGTCCCATTTCAGGGTCGGTTGATCGTTCTTTTGCAAACGGATCACATCCCTTTAGAGAGGCAATAAGTGAATAATTTACATTACCGGTCGCAGCATCTTCTCGAGAAACTAGACCAGCAGGAAATTTAGTACGAGGCAAACGTAGTTGAAACGGTTGACCAGCATATTTTAGTTGTACACCTTTGCCACCAGCTTTATTTACTTTAGGTTCACTGAGAGTTACTTCAGTTACTTGAACTTCGTGAGCAGGAACGATGGCAGTAGTTGACATTGTTACTTATGTTTTTAATTTTAATAGGTTATCTAATATGTAAATCCGTTTTTAATAAAGAAATATAATATTAAATAAAATAATGTGCGAGTCAGTAAAGAGTAAGAATTCTAGAGAAAAATGCAATCTTAAACCATTAAAAAATTTAAGATTTTGCGGAAAACATTCAAAAATGTCTAACCCTATAATATGGAAATATCAGAATAAGCTTATATTCGCGGCAATTTTAATTCAAAAAATATGGAGAGGATACAGAATTCAGAATAGAATCCGACTAAGTGGTCCTGGTGTGTTAAATAGGAAGATATGTCATAACGACGAAGAAATATACACATTTGAAGACAAATATAAGCAAAGTCCTTTGGATTATTTTGCATTTGAAGAACAATCTAAAATTTGGTGGTTTGGGCTAAATACAATTATTAAATGGTCATTTGAATCACCAATAAACCCATATACAAAACAACCCCTATCCTTGGATACAAGACGGAGGTTGCGCGAATTATACGATTTGAATTTTTATGATGAAAAAATAAAATTAAATAATGATGTGCATTCTAAATGTATAATTTTATCCCAAATTATGCAAGAAAATGGGTTCGATGATATCAATTATACACGTTTTCAATATATTTCAAGATTGAGTTTAGTGAAATTCACTCAAGCAATAATCAACAATTTAGAAATAAAATTAAAAGATCCCAAACATATATTTATAAATTTATTAACAAAATGCTTGAAAAATCAATTCTATTACATAGAAAACGACGAATTTATTTTTTTCCAGTATACGAGTATATTAATATATATATTGCGTTCAACCAAGAAAAAATTTGATATATGCTTCATTATTATGTCTGCACTATATACATTATGACCTAACAATGATTTAAACGGGGGATGTTTATAGAAAGTATAACCGCGTTAGAAATGTCTAGTCCTGTTTCATCCGTTAAAGTAAACAACAAGATGCCCAAGAAATCTGCTCACACGCCCGAGTCCACTACCCCCGCAGTCGCAACCGTTCCCGCCACTCCCAAAAAGGTAGCTAAGGCGGTGCCTACCGATGTACCTGCAACACCCCCCGCAGGTCTTGTAACGGGTGTAGTCGATGTAGATGTTCGCAGCGCTGATGTCGTACTTGGTTCTCTACAAGAAACTCTACGCTCTCTCGCGTCAGATGTATCCGCGCGCCTCCGTGCGGCTGTTCATGACGCTCAAGAAGCTCTTCGTGCAATGAAGCGTGAAGTGCGCGATTCCAAGCGTCGCCGTAAAGTGGACCCCGCCACACTTTCTCCAGAAGAACGTGCCGTATGGGAAGCTCGTCGCAAGAACAATGCTTTTCTAAAGCCCCGTCAACTCAGCGACGAACTTTGCACTTTCATGGGCCTACCTTCTAAAAGCCAACGCAGTCAAACGGATGTGACTAAATATGTATCTAAATATGTTCGTGAACACAATTGCTTCGATCCGTCTTTCAAACGTCGCATTCTTCCCGATTCAAAACTCGCGAAGCTACTACGTGTAAAGGACAAAGATGACGTATCCTACCTAAATCTCCAAAGCTTTCTAAAAGTTCACTATGTAAAGGCGGTGTAATTATAAAATAAAAAAATCAATCAAAGTCAATCAAATATTTTTAGAGTTTAATAAACTTTAAAAATATTTTTAATGCATTAACGTGTAATATACATAGCAATAATTAGGGTCATAGCGGCATCTGTCATAGGATTATGTGCTTGATCAAAATCTAACACATTCATGAATTTTTTAGTTTCACTGTCTAGTTTTGGGAGAATACAATTAAAAGTATTTAATAATTGAGCAGATCCACAAACCTTCTTGGATTTTTTATTCCATAATGCAATATCCACAACATGTTTCGGATTTTTGTAAACAAAATCTTTTATTCTACATAAATTTATTAATGCCTTTATATCTTCATGTCCTTTTACAATAATTGTTGACTGAGAATACAATTTCATGAATTTATTTATCCATGAGAGAGGTTGATGTGCCTTTTTTATTTGAGGATCATTTTTATATATTTTCAGAGCTTCTACAAGTAGAATCTTTTGAGATTTATCGAGGATGCTATCATGAGCGTCCACCCAATCCATACCAATACTTTCTTGAATTTCATCCAGTTTTATTGCACTGTCTAATGTAACAGTTGAGAACTTCGAAATGGGCAATGCGATATCTTTTAACGGACAATCCAGGGTAACAAAAAATTTATTATGTAGTTTCCAATTTCCTGAATTATCTTTTGATAATAAAAACCCGGCAATTTCTCTCGGCAAAAAAAAGAAGGCGCGACTTGGCAAATAGTACGCACCCTCTATCCTATCAAATACGTGCCAAAACTCACAATCAAATACAAGAATTTGCTCCTGATTGTGTGATAATTTATCTAATTTTTCCATCCTTATTAATTTAAGAAGATGCTTTTAAAAGTTGTAAAAGTACAGATTTAGAATCTCTTTTTCCATATGGGATTCCTCTTTTCGAGAGTAGGTCTTTTAGTTGTGGCGCGGTTTTAGATTGTAAATCATCAATATCCGTAACAGTTTCAATCGGTTTATCTTCTTTGGGACTAGTTTCTTCTTCTTCTTTAGCAGCAGTAGCTTCTTCTACAGTTTCGCGATCATCTTCGGAATCTTCTTCTTCAACTTCTAGATCAGGTTGTTTAATGAATTGAGAAGCTACAAAACCAGATAATTGAGTAACCGCTTGAATTACTTTATTTTGTTGCCAGTACATATAACCTACCATACCAGCAAGAACTGCAACCATGGTAGCTAATACAAGTATAGATAAATTTATCGTAGCCGTCATTTTCTTTTTATCTTAGAATAAAGATTCTATGTTTAAACGTAAAGAAATGTCAACACCGGACGCGTCTCAATTTATACAGAAACAGCGATTTAATGCTGTCCAAAAACGCGAAATTACTGGTGGTTCCAAATTAATAACACATTTATATTCCCCTGTACCACGAACTACTGCCTTAACTAATTTCTTACCTTCTATTGTAAATAAAAACATTAGACCCAGAACATTCACACCTATTAATTTAAAAACTGGAATACAATTAAAATCTAGAAAAGTACCAAGTCAATTTATGCAAGGTTAAAATTCTTCATCGAATTTAATTTTCATATCTTCACTTGATAATCCAACACCAGGTTTAGAATATTCGCCAACTTTCTTTTCAAAGAAATTTGTTTTACCTTCTAATGAAATTAATTCCATAAAATCAAATGGATTCGAAACATTATAAATTTTAGGTATACCTAATTGTACAGCTAATCTATCAGCAACAAATTGTATATAATTAGTCATATCTTTTGAATTCATACCTATTAGAGAACAAGGTAATGAATCGCATATAAATGCAGATTCATATAATACAGCTTCTGTAATAATATTACGAATTACTGCGGGATCTAGGGGTTGAAGTTTATGATAAATAGCAATAGCAAATTCAGTATGTAAAGCTTCATCCCTTGAAATTAATTCATTTGAGAATGTTAGGCCAGGTAATAGACCGCGTTTCTTTAACCAATAAATAGCACAAAATGATCCACTAAAGAAAATACCTTCAACACATGCAAATGCTACTAAACGCATAGGATAAGATTCAGTATTTGTTATCCATTTCAAAGCCCAGATAGCTTTTTGACGAATACAAGGAATTTCATCGATTGCTCTAAATAATTTAGATTTTTCTTCGGGATCTTTAACGTATTGATCAATTAATAAGGAATAAGTTTCCGAGTGAATACCTTCCATTGCATTTTGAAATCCATAAAATAATCTTGCAATAGGCGATTGAATATCCTGTTGAAACCTAGAAACAAGATTTTCTTGGACTATTCCATCAGATCCAGCAAAGAATGCTAATACATTTGTAATGAAATATTTTTCATCCTTGGATAATTTTTCCCAATCTTCTTTATCTTTAGAGAAATCAATTTCTTCAGTTGTCCAAAATGAAGCAACTGCTTTCTTATAGAATTTATAGAGGTCTTGTTCATTTTGAGGTATAGGGAACAAAGTATATTGTTGACTTAGTGTCTTAGATGTTTTATCGAATAATGTAGAATTTAATGAATCCATATCTTTATTATTAATAATAACAAGAAGAATGTCAAATCCATTTTCAAATTTGGATGGGACAAATTTATTAGATCAATTAATTGTACCTAAAATTGAAATGGGAGTTTCTGGATACGAAGTTAAAACTGATATTGGAAATATTGATATTGTATATACTAATCAATTAGGAACATCGCAATTTCCCACAAAAGATAGTTTTTCTACAATTATAAATTCACAAACAATAAATAATTCAGGAACAGTTTTTAGTACAAATTTAGGAAGTATAACAGCACCTATTAATGCATTATATTCTACAAATATTCAAAATAGTTCAAATATTTTAAGTGATACAATTGGTACAACCTCGAATCCTATAAATAATATTACCTCAAATAATATTGCTAATCAAAGTACTATAACATCGTCTTTCATTGGAACATCTACAAAAAAGGTAATTGGATTATACAGTACAAATATTTTTAATGATGATACCGTTAATACCAAAAATTTAGGAACTCCTATTCAAGCTGTAGAAAATATTTATTATAAAAATTTATGGCCACCCATTCAAGGTCTTAGCGGTATAACGGGTTTAAATGGACCTACTGGTCCTACTGGATTACAAGGTCCTACTGGATTACAAGGTCCTACTGGATTACAAGGTCCTACTGGATTACAAGGTCCTACTGGATTACAAGGTCCTACTGGATTACAAGGTCCTAAAGGAGATACTGGCATGTCAGTTACTGGTCCTACCGGACCTCAAGGAATACAAGGTCTACAGGGTATAAGAGGCGTTACAGGACCCGCAGGTCCACCAGGATCAGGCGGTGGTACTAGTATTTCATATTCTGGTCCTACAGGACAAATTGTATTTTTTAATTCTTCAGGATTAACATCATCTTCTAAATTATCATTTGATGGAACTTCACTGTATACACCTACAACAATTCTTAATGATAATGCCGGATCAATAATTCGATCTACAACTACATCTACGGCAACATATATTCAATCCGGGACACCATCAAATAGTGGAATTCCGTTAGTAATAACAAATCCTTATGCAACTACACCTACATCAGTATTTGATACACAAAATCAGCGAGTAAGTATTAATAAAAATATACAAACATATTCATTACCGGCATATCCTGAACCTACTTTAGATATTCAAGGACAAACACAAATTACATTTAGTGGAAATACTTATGCTGTAGGAATTGGTTATACTGGTTCAACTGGAACAATCTTTTTACCAACAACTACAGGAACATCATATAAAGTGTATGGATGGGGACAAGGTGGTACAGGTCCCAATGCTTTGGCAGCTCAAGAAATTGAATTTCCTATAGATAGTGGTACAACTTTATCATGGTTTTATGGAGGAGGTGGAACTGGTGTATTTAAAGGCGGAGATGCGTTATTTATAACTTATAATGGTTTGACTGCTATTGTAGGCGGAGGTGGCGGTGGATCAACTTCTTTGAATGCAGGAGGAAATGGAAAAGATGCTACATCTTCAACAGGAGGAACAGGTGGTCTAAACATTCAAAATATTTCGATTCTTACAAATTTTAATTTAGGATCTACCGGAATAACATTAACCAATGCCACGTTTTCTGGACAACAGACATCTGTTACGGGGGCATATTTGGAACTTGACATAGAATCGGTAATAACTGCCTCTAAACCATATATATCTACAAACGGTGCCGGAGATTTTGATATCTTGGAATATCCCACAGGAACAAGTTTTACGATAACAAGTCCAAACAATGTTCAAGTTAATAGTTCTATATTTAAAACATTAAACACCAGCATTTATTCTAATGTTCAAACTACCTTACCATCATATGCAACTCCGACAGTAATGACTTCGGGAGTAACGGGAAACGCAATTTCAATATACAATCCTTCTTCTACACAGCAACCCGATATAATAGGAAATTCAACAAATTTAACAAATATTAATGGATTTGATGGGAATGTTGCATATATCAATGTGAATGGTATATTAACATTTACGCTAGGTTCTACTGGAAAAGTTCAAATTTCAAACCAATATTACACAAATGACAATGGATTAAATTTACTCGTTCAGTCGGATGCATTTCAATTCGGTAGAATTTCTGGATTTACCGGTGGCAATGGATCTACTAGCTTATTTACGCCTTCAAACTATTCAACAACCGGTCAAATAATAATCAATTTGCCATTTAATGTCCCTATAAATACGTTATTAGGAACAATACAAACTCAGTATTACTACTATTCGTTTTCTGGATCATTAATTACGGGAGGAACGGGTAGCACAGGCGGACAACTACTAGGTGGCGGTGGTGGTGGTGGATTATACGGTGGTGGTGGTGGATTTTATGGTATTGGTGGCAATGGTTCATCAACAGGTCCTAATGGAACAATAATAAATTATCAAAATGCTACATATCCTTATACGAATAAATATAATTCTACCTATGGATTCCCTGGAACAAATGGATATTTAGTTATTGAAAGTATTATTACAGGATCACAATTTCCTGCTCTAGTTGTTAATGGAAATCTAACAGTCGGTGGCGGGCCTGGTACATCTAATAATAGTGGGTCGGTATATTCTTCTAATACAATATACAGTAGTTATGGTAATGGTATAAGTTCTGGAACTGTACAAACATGGAATCGTTATCTACCTGGTAGTGGAACTACAGAATTTTTTAATTATAGAGGTGGCGGTAGTCAAGGTGGATTTAATTTTCTTCAAGCTCCTCAAAATCTTACAACTGATAATTTTGGAAGTACTGCTGGTGCTGTTTCTTTATTATCTGTAGATTTTGGTGGAAATGTAGTTGCAAGTGGAAATGTAACTGCTTATTCCGATATTCGTGTGAAAGAAAATATAATAAATATTGATTCTGCATTAGAAAAAGTTTTGAAATTGCGCGGAGTTTATTATACAAGAAAAGATCGGGAAGATAGCAGACGAAATGTTGGTGTAATTGCACAAGAAGTTGAAGATGTTTTGCCAGAAGTTGTTTTTACTGATGATTCAGAAGATAAAAACAAATCGGTAGCTTATGGAAATATTATTGCCTTGTTAATTGAAGCTATTAAAGAACAAAATGAACAAATTAAGAAACTTCAAATGTAATACCATGTAATTATTATTGAGCCATTTTGACCAGGTCCTCCTTGAAATCCATCTGCTGGACCTCCGCTACTATTATTTTGAGGTTGTTGTAAGCTACCGCCTCCTAAACCATTAGTTCCTCCTGTACCACAAGCTCCACCAAATGCGCCAAAGTATTGATTGGCACTATTACCATTACTGCCAGCACCAGGTCCAGATCCACCTCCTGCACCTCCACCACCACCACCTCCTGCACTAGATACGTTAGCAGCACCACCGCCTCCTCCACCTTGACCACCAATTGCAAGTAATGTATTTCCATTAAATGTCACAGATGCATTTGTTCCAACTGCTCCGCCATTTCCAGAACCTCCAACGATATATCCAGCACTACCACCACCTCCTCCACCCCCAGCTCCTCCTAATGGAAATGAACTAATATTAATACTTTGACCAGAAACATACGTAAACGTTTGAGAAGAGTATTCTCCACCACCTCCACCACCTCCAGCTCCACCTGAATTATTACCTGCTCCTATTGGTGAAATATAAGATCCGCCATTTCCTCCTGCTCCACCACCTCCACCAGTTAATTGAATTAAAACACGAAGAGGATTAGGCCATGGAAATCCAGGAGGCGAAACAGTTGTAGTTCCAGATACAACATTAATAACTTGTGGAGTTGGATTAAAAGAATATCTTCCACTAAAAAATGACAAATTAATATTATTTCCTGGCGATGCAGTAGGAACTGTAAAAGGATTTCCACTAGCATCATAAGCAATTTTTTCAGATAACGCTCCCATATTTGAAGCTACACCATAAGCATCACATACTTGTTTAAGAGTTATGTTAGTTGTTGGAAATGCCATTTACTTCTTAATCTTAAATTTTTCCAACTAATTTATATATACTTAATGCAGAAACACCCGACGCTTCCGAAACTTGTTTCATCTCAGTTTTAGATTTCAATCCCATAATAAATGCTACAACACCAGCAACAATAGTT